>Ga0114923_10001002_pt1 | contig 20037 bp, 18 predicted proteins | sample SumtaG_FD_89578 | JGI IMG/M metagenome (GOLD analysis project Ga0114923, IMG submission 89578) | Deep subsurface microbial communities from Indian Ocean to uncover new lineages of life (NeLLi) - Sumatra_00157 metaG | ecosystem: Environmental > Aquatic > Marine > Oceanic > Sediment | place: near...
GCTAAAGTTAGACCGCCAACATTCTGATTTAGCGTGTCTGTCGTTATAGCCACCGTTGTTACTCCTACTCCCAAATTGATTATCACGATTTCTGTTCCAACAGGGAAAGCAACCGAACTATTAGCGGGAATAGTAAGGGTGTTTGCTGACGCATTACTCATTGTTACGATTGCAAACCTATCGAATAAATCTAACTCGTAAGCTGTCGTGGTGTCGGCAGATACTTCTTTTTTAATTTCTACGTTGTCATTCGTATCTATTTCTAATGCGGGTGTTGTTGTAAAAGTACTACCTGTCGATATTGCGAATCTATCACTTGAACTATTGTCTGCTCCTATTGTCCAATCTGTTAAGCCTGTTAGGTCAAAATGTAATAGAGCATCACCCGTACCGTCTTGCTCTATGGTTACTCCTGTTTCTGCCCCTGTTGTCGCAGTATCTTCATAAATTCCAACTCTTGACGGAGTTGAAAATCTACCTAATCCCCAATTTCCAGTATCACCCTCAATAATTCCTTTTGTCGTTGTACTTGTACCTGTTCTAAATAGAATATCATCAGCGTCTCTGTGAGTTTCAATTTGCAGGTGTCCTAATTCTGCGGCAAGTATGGTATTTGTTGCTCCACCTTGTAATGTGATATAAGATGTTGCCCCCGAAACTTTAACAGAGCCACTAACTTGAAAAATCTCGCCAGTTGTATTGGCTTCAAAGTTATCAATTCCAATTCCGATTTCACCATTTTTTAATACAGTAAAGGCATCTGCCCTTGCGCCAATACCCGTACCATTTCCAATATTAAAAAGCCTGTCTGCGGCATTTAGTGTTGTTGGTGATAAAGGAATATATGTAGTGCCAAAATTTCCGATAGAAAATTCTGCATAAGAATAGGCTTCATTTTCAATTCCCCCAACAAAAGAATAATGCCCCGAAGCATCATTTGAAAGCCCTGTCGAAGTAGAAATTAGTCCAGACGCAATCGTGGATTGCCCCATAGCTACTGCGTCCGTATTCGAAGCAGTAGTGGCTGTTCCAGACGCAAACGAACCAACGCCCGAAGCAGTAGTATTAAAACCATGAGATAAAGAATAATCCCCTGTCGCTCCCCTTGTAGAACTCGCTGCGTTGCTAAAACTTAAATCCGAAGCCCCTAATCCGACATTTCCAAAATTAGCGGCTGTTCTGCCCTCTACAACATACCCTATTCCATTTCCCTCGTCTATTGTAGAAAATGCCAAATTGCTTAACATAACAAAAGTTCCCGCTATGTCTGGTAAGGTGTGTATTCTATTGGCAACACCATTAAACTCTAAATCACTATAAAAGGTATTGGCATTATTATAAGAACGTAAATTAACGCCGTTTTCCAACCGTAAATTATTTTGAATTAAAATATTTGTAGAACTATTACCGATTGTTATTTCTTGTGTGCTGTCGTCTATGGCAATAATCGTTCCGTTGGTGCTTGAATCATGGTCGCCTATGGTAACAATCAAATTTCCACCTGCCCTTGTTCCACTTTCATCATAGCCCTCATTGGCTGCGGCAGCAGCAGTCAGATCACTCCATATAGTACCATTGTATTGTCTGAACTTACCGAGCGTATCGTTCCAATATATCTGCCCCTCTTTAACTCCTGTGGGATCGCCAGATGTTCCAATAGGATCACCTAATACAACACCGTTAGTATGTCTTGCGGGTTGTTGTGCGCTTAAAGAAAACGCTAAAAATAGTCCGAGTAATAAAATTAATTTTTTCATTATATGTCGATTGCTTGATTTTGTGTATAATTAACTCTTAATTGTTCTGCGGCAGCATCACCACCATCCCACGTTTGCCCCATAAGGGTTAATGGATCACCCGCATTAGTTATCTTTCTAAAATAAACCTCATCGTTAATTTCTAAAGCTGTAAGGTCAGTGTTTCCAGAGCCTTTTTGAACCCAATATGAATCTATCCAAACCCAACCTGGAAATCCAGAAACCTGTGTTGAGTGAATCTTCTCTATCCGAGCCGCCGTGACGTTCCAAAATATAAACCAATCAGTTGAGGCGGGTAGCGCAGTCGCAGTAGGAATTTCTAAAATAGTCTTACTTGCTGCTAAAATACTTAATACTTGATCTATTGCGTTCATATCTTAATTTATTAATTTATTCAATCCATAATAATCCATCCGCACCTGCATCTATCTGTAATGGAACACCACTACCAAGCAGAATCTCACCTGCTGTCGTTCCTTTAGTGCTATCGAATACATAGTCGGTCCGAACCAAATTAGCCTTTATAGCATAAAGGTTTGTTGTTCCAAACGACTTGCTTTCCACTTCGCCCTCTAACAGATAACTTTGCCCCTCTATAAATATCCTGTTATGAGCCAAAATCAAAACAACTTTTTGAGCCATAGCGGTAGGTAGTGGCAGCAGGTTTAGTTCGTAAAATTCCCTCACCTTACTATCCAAATGGATCGTTTGCGTGTCTGTGACATATATTTCCTGCTCATCATTGGGCTTCCATTTCAAATTCATTACATAGGCAAATCTCGCCACATAAGTAATCGCTGTGCCGTAATTTATCTCATTATTTTTGGTTGAGAACCATTCAATTTTATGACAGCCCTTTTGAACGGTCTGAACATTAAACCACTCTGAAATAAATTCTTTAGCAGGGAAAGTAGCGTCTGTTCCGTTAACTTTAATGTAATAATTTCCCGATCTTGAGGCTAAAGCTGTTATAAATTCATGCCTGTCATAATCAACCACATTATAAATTGTTGTGATCTTAAGCACTGTGTCGTCTGCGTAGGACAGATCATTTGTTGCGTTTAGTTCTACAACGTAGAAACTAAAGCTGCTTGTAGGCTGAATTAACTTTGTCACTTTAAGCCATCCAACACCCTCAACACTCATATAATCCCCAACATTAACCCAATCCATTAGGTTTTCCAGTAAATTGTAGCTTCCGATTTGAGTTGCGGGTGAATCTGGGTCCCAAGTGTTGCCAGAGCCAAAATATATTCCTAAAATGTTTCCTGGCAAGACTTTAACCCTGCCATCACGCAGGTCTTTGACATTCATGTTTTCGGTCATTTGGACCACTGATAAAGCGGCGACAAGCCCATCACAATCCCAAAGTGCGGCTGCCACTGTATCATAGTTGGTTTTTACCTGTGTATTAGGACTGTCACATTTCTGAAACGGTTGCAGGTAATTTCTGTGGTTTATCTTTGTATCTTCCTCAAAAGAAAGCGTATTTGATACTTTTCTTCGTATTCCACATTCAGTATCCCAAATCTCGTTTAGCTTAAATCTAAAGGCGTTAACATTAGAAATCTCAAAAACAGGATCAAAGTCCACTAAATTTGCTGAAAATGCAGGAACGGTTATCGGAATATTGATCTCGCAGCCTATTTGGTCCTTGATATAAACCGTGTGCGCTCCTGCCGAAATACCACTCCAAGAATTTGCTACTTGATAAAAACCACCAATGTCCATTCTATACTCAAAAGTCAAAAGCAGAGGATAAGTTGTTGGTCCTATCTGCGATAAAGGGTATAGCCTGTTAACAATTACAATCCCGCCAGAGGGTGTTGGCTCAATATCAATACTGATATTAGCCGTTAAAAGAAGTGGAATCCTTGCTTTAAAGGTTGCTGCAACACTGTCAAAGTCCATAGTAATATCAATCTCATTACCTCTTACTGTTTCAAAGATAAAAGGATTAGTCGCTACCGATTGAGAAATAGGCGAAGTGATATTGTCTGCCTGTGGAGTTGTTGTTACAGTTAACTTCACATCGTCGCAAGGAACTCCGACTGTCGCTGCTGAAAGAGCAACCGTGTCAATAGTGAAAGTACTTGCAGGAGCGTCATTAAAAAACGCAATAGTTATAGCCCCTGCTGTGGTGTTTGTTACAAGCGCAAATTGTGTTGCTGCGTGTAGATTAATAGCCGTAATAATAACTTTATTATTAGGAAAATCCATAACAACAGTATAAAGCGAAAAGTTGTTATAGAAAGTCGAATACCCTTTAGCAAGAATAGAAACCTGGTGATCTATTCCATCGCCGAGAACACCAATAGTTACCTCGCCAATCGCACTTCTCACCGCTTTAAATATCAAAAACAGGTCAGTTCCCGATATAGAATCACTTACTGATATAACCTCGTCTATTGCGGGTAGAGAAACTACTGTAACTTCAAATCTTGATGCCATATTATATTGCTTTTAAAACTTTCCATTTACCCTCTTTATTGGGCTTTAATTCAAATAAATAACCATATTCCTTTAGCCCATCTTCATTTATGAACTGTATTTTGCCGAAATAATTAGGAACTTGTCGCCCATTTATTTCTGTTGTTCCATATACCTGCTGATTAACTAAAAAATCTACTTCGTATTCAAAGGTAATCCATTCATTTATAAATCTGGACTTTTCGATCTCACTTATTTGAAGATCACCATTTTCAAAACGCTCAACTTCCCCTGTTTTTTTAGTTCCAAGCCCACTGTTCCCAATGCTGTTAGAATATCTTAAATATTCCTGCTGAAATACTCTTAACCCGCTACCGAAAAACCATTGGTGTCGCTCACTGTTGCGAAAAGGAGTAAGACGCAGGTTTGTTGCCGTTTCTGGACTAAACACACCCGTAGGTGCTTGAGCGTAATCATCCTGCCATAGCCTTTGAGCCAAAGCATTACCAAAGGGCTTTAGGTCCATAACAAAAACTGTCTTATCATATCTGGTATCTTCCTCTGGAAAAATCTCTTTAGACTTTCTTCTTGCAAATTCCATCCCGTAGCTGTCTGCCCTTGCCTCGCTGATCTTATCATATTTTTTATCTATTCTGGTTATGGGTGTGGTATATCCAGTTTGAGTATTGTACTCATCCAAGCCCATAGCTTCTTCATATAGGTTGTCACCAGAGGGCTGCTTATAGCCAAATTTCATGTTAGCATAATACATATCGTCGGCAGTTTTTCTCTCTACATTTGAAACTTGATTCGGCAGGATAATAGTTGTTTCCTGCTGAAAAAAATACTCCATATCTTCCATAACAAACACATCCGTTTCACTTATTCTCTCGATAGTGTACCCTACATTGTGTATTGAATTAGCCGTCTTTATTAGTTTGTCAAGGCTAAACTCAAGTTTTTCATTATCAAATCCCCGAACCCAAAATCCAGAGGAAAGTCCTGTATATGCAAATTCCCCGTCAGAGCCATATCCTAACTCCGTTCTTCCGTAAAAATCACTCTTAAATTTCATTTTATCGCCTGTGATTATTTGCAATAGCTTTTCGCCAACATCGTGCATTAGTACGGTTTTTGCTTGAGTTGGATCGAAATAACTTTCTTCCTCTACCTTTAAAGTACACTTGACATCTTGGGCATACACCCGAACTCCTGCGTTATTATCTACATACATATCCGAGCGAAGCCAGAGTTCAAAACAAAGGCTTTCCCCCGCAAGTAAATCAACAGTAGTTGAGTAAGAGCCGTCCATTTGGTGAGAGAACTTGCCAAGAGGAAAATCCTTATTAACAGGTAAAATTTCTTCACCTGTTATTGCTGTTGAGGTATGTCCTATGGACGATAGTTCATGGATCAGCGCAATACGTTCTTTAAAGTCAAGATTAGCCCCATTCTCAAATCTAACCAAACTCAACTTATACCGACACCATTGGACGTTTTCGTACTGTTGAAACCACGCATCGAAATCGTAGGTAAATGTTATATCTAAAGTTCTTCTCTGGTCCGAATTAAAAAAGAACATATTAGCGGCTGAACTCGTATAGTTGACACCACCTGGACTTGGACCATCTGTGCCTAATGCTGTTGGAACTATATTTTCTGCAAAGCCTATATGAGATTGCCCGATTAACCTTAATGGAAGTGCTGATATATTTCCTCTTGTTCCACCAGAGTTTGAAGCCACTTCAAGTTTTGTGTTTTTATCCCCGTCATTCCCAACAATGGTGTTTACATTGTCGGTATCCCAAGTGCTAACTAAAAATATCTTTCTTCCGTTAAGACCTACTGTTTTTTCGTTCAGAGCATCAATAGTTTTGCTATTTATAGACGTTAGGCGGTCCATTTCAAACTTTTCGTTTAATTGCGCCTTTATTAGAGCCGCCAAGCCGCCTGTTTTAAATGGAATACCAACAGATATTTCGTTTGACTTAAATTTACTGAAATTGAATGTTCCAGTGCTATGAAGATAAAATCCGTCCTCTGTTGGCAGGTTACGCCATTCTTCAAGTTCTACTTTAGCCTCAACATCCCTGTTTGATCTTGCTGTATTAAGGAAATCTATCGCTTCTTCCGTAAAACCTAAATTTTTAGAAAGTTCGGTCCATATACCAAAAGTCTTTACGCTTCTCTTGAGGGTTTTGTCGCTTTCATCCCAACCCATAGGATCGGTTGTAAGTTCTAATTCCTTGCCCCTATCCCTGTCAATTAATTTATATTTTACCCTTTCGTATCTCATTAAAGCGTGTCGTTTTTACTTAAAATAAAAGCAATATCATCCTCAAGGCTAATGGTCTGATTTAGCTTGAATGACATTTTCTTTTTATTGATTGCATCAACCATTTTATTCGTCTGTGTATCCATTCTATCGACAAACAGATCGCCCATCATTAAATAAGAACTCATATTCTCTGGATGCGTATAATTATAAGGTTTCATATCGACCTGCGCCATAGACATTTGATGAATCAGTTTGTTGGCGTTAGGATGTATAACATCATCTTTTTTAACATAGGTTAGATGATCCCCAATCTTTTTCGGGCTGATCTCTACCTTGCCATCGGCAGATATTTTGGCTTCCCTGCGCTTTTCGCCCCATACGCCCCAACCCTCATACCTATCATATTCACCTTTACCACCTGCAAATTTAGGAATTGGTGTTGCAAGTATGGTAGCGGCTTGAATCGCTCCCAATGCAAGTACGGCAGGAATAGATGTTAGGAAAGCGAGAACTCCTGTTTGTGCGGTTACTTTAGTTACCGCAATAGCAGTATTTATTGCAACTTCAACCAATGCTGCGGCTTTATTCAAGATCGCCTGTTTACGTTCCTCTTTTCGTTTCTGTTTCTCTAACTTGGCATTTTTATTATCCCTTTCGGCTTCTATTGCGCTTCGCTGTTCTTCTGATAAGAGTTGGTTGTCTAATAGTTCAGCATAAAAATCGTTATTCTTTTGAATCTCATCGTCATATCTCTGTATTGAAGCATCAAAAAGGGTTGAGCCTAAATTACCCAATTCACTTGCGAACTCACCTGCCCTTTCCAAGTTTTCAATAAGGGTTTCTTTTTGCTTCTCACCCTCATCATCAGAATCTTTGGTTTTCTTCTTGGCGAATTTTATAAAGTTCTTATAATCCCAATCATAAAGTTTATTAAATTCAGCGAACAGTTCTGACGCTGAAACACCTAACTCATCCGCAAGTTCATTCATGGCTTTAGTAAGATCAGCTTTCATGGCATCAAGAGCATCCGCATCGGATAATTCTTCCTGCGCTTGTTCCCAAGCGTCGATAGCACTTTGCGCTCCTGCATCAATTATCTTATCACGCTCCTTATTTCCGTTTTTAGTGATGTCCGTTAGGGCTTGGTCAAATTTTTCAACAGCCAATTTCCTTTCATTCTCATTTTTTGTTGGATCACGGGTAACTAACAATAATTCTTCCCTTGCCAATCTTTCCCTTTCACGCATAGAGGCAGAAATGGCATCTAACCTAACCTGCTCGGCATTACCCTCATTCTTGGCGATTTCATCGTTAGCATTTATGTTTTGAAGTATTCTAAATTTCTCAAGGTCAAAGGCTGTTTTTCTTCTTTTGGCTGCCGCTTTTTTGTCAAATTCCTCTTTTTCTTTATCCTTGCCCTTTTGGAAATTATTGCTGTCGTCAATTATTTGATTGAGTTCATTTGCTCCGATAACTGCTTCTGCAATTCTTTTTTTAGAGTTTTTACTGAACGAAGTAAATTCATGTTCTGCAAATTTTGCAGCCGCTTTAGCATCAAGACCTCTTTGGTTAGTTACCTGCTTTATGATTTCCTTTTTTCGGAGCAGCCTTGTTCGGCTATCTTCAATAAATGCAAGTTCTTTGTCAAGCACCTCAACTAAAGCATCTTCTATTTTAAATAGCTGTCCAGTGGCAGCCGCAGCCCTTAAAGTGCCATTAGCTATATTATCCATAGATTTTTCAACCTTACTTCCAAAACGATCTAACCTTTCAACTTCATCATTAAATTCCTCTAATTCCTTTTGGGCATCACTAACATTATCCTTAAACAAGATAAATGCTGCGGCTACTGCCCCCAATATTGCTATAATAACTCCCGCAGGACTTGTTTTTGTGGCTATATTAAAGGCTTTCATCGCTGCTGTGGCAATATTAGTAGAACGAGCCAATGCTAATTTAACGGCAGCCAAAGTTTCAATAACTATCGTGTATCCCCTCACAATAGAAGTAAGAAGAACAACAGTTAGTTTATATACCACAAAAGCTTTAATTAATTTTATGGTTATAAGAAGTACTTTTTCAAGGTTATCGGCTAAAAAATCAAAGCCTCGCATTAATCGCTGCGATACACTGTTGGTTTTACCAAATTCCTCTACAATAAGTATCCATTTATTTCTTAATCTTGTGACAGCCGCTTGTAGGGTACTTACTTTATTAAAACTATTAAGACCAAAGGCGATCTCAACTTGTTTTGCGAATCCTGGCAATACATCTTTAGTTATAACCTCACCTTTTTTAAGCATTTTATCCAGTTCGGCGGTAGTAACTCCAAGCGAGTTCGCCATAATATCCATCGCACCAGGTAATCTTTCGCCTAACTGACGACGAAGTTCCTCTGTGGTGATTTTACCTTTAGAAACCATCTGCTCAAGGGCAAGGAAGATGCCTTGAAGTTCATCGGTTTTAAGTCCTAAAACACCTGCGGCTTTGGTCATTGTACCAAAAATCTTTTGGGTTTCTCTGGCACTTAATCCCGCTTGATCGGAAGCTGCTCGGAATTTAATATATCTATTGGTAACGGTGATTAATTCAGCACCATAATCCTGTGCAATTTGCTTTAAAAATCGCTCCGTCTGACCGAGTTCCATTTCATCGGTAATCACCGCTTTCATAGAGAATCGTAAAGAATCCAATGTTTTTGTTAGTGTAAAGACGTTTTTTATCATGGAAGCGAACAGTGCTGCCCCGCCCAATACACCAAATGCACTCACAAGATTTCCAACGCTTCTTACCAGACCGCCTAATCCTGTATTTTTGAAGTTAGAAACCGCTTTTTTAGCTTGATTAGCCTTTTTTGCAAGGGCATTATATTCTTTCTGCGCCTGTCGGATTTTCTTATTGTGAGCGTCCTGGTTTTTAATTGCACTTTTCTCTGTGGATATTAAATCTTGAAGCCTATCTCTGGCAGCTTTTAACCTTGTGGACAACTTAACATAGGACCGATTAAGATGTGCGTTTTTTGTTGCTACCCGTTGAGCAGCACGTTCTTCTTTTTTCTTCTCGGCAATCAGTTTATTAGTAAGTTTAATGTCTTTATCGACCTGCGCCTTTCTTGCTTTTTCCTCTTTCTTACCTAAAGCTATTTTTTTGGCTGATCGCTGCTCATCCTCTATCTGCATTTTATTAACAAAGGTTGCTATCCTTTGCAGTTCAATAAGTTCTTTTTTCTTAACTTCATCGAGTTCTTTCTGCTTGGTAATAACTTTTTGAAGCCCCTCAACCTGCTTCCTTAAACTGTCCTCGACGGTACTTGGAGTTTTTTTATTGGCAAAGTCAGTAAGTAGCCTGGTAGCTTTGGTCAATGCCTCATTTAGAGCGGCGATTTCGCCCCGAATTTGCTTTAATGCCTTTTTCGCTGCTGTTACGGCAGGTTGATAGCTATTTTCTGCCATTTCTTTCCCTTTGTTCGTTAATTCTGTTGGCTATTTTACCGATCTCTAACCATTTAGCCACACTTATCTTTTTTATGTCAATATTGTTCTTTCCAGTTATCTGTTCCAATACAACAGCCTGTCCAACCAATGTTTTTTCGCTCTCGGAATGTTCTTTCTGCATATTCTCTAACTCACTTTTCTTTATACCGAGTTTATTCTGTGAGCCTTTATTGATAGCTATAAGACGCTCAATTTCTTTTTCCTTATCATTGTCCTTATTATAGAAGTAACGCCAATCCTTGAGTGCTTCTATGAACATATCAAGGGTTTTCTCGTTCATGTCTTGGGTGTGCATTTCGTAAATCAAGATTTTACTCACCGTGTAGCGGGTTTCCAGGTACGCTACCTCTGATAGAAGTTGGTAGTAATACATAAGGGTATTGCTGTCACTCAAGACAACCCACTGATCGAAGATCGCTTTCCACCTTTCACCTGCCCCAATAGGTATCCCAACATCATTATACCCATCATAACCAACAACCAAAAACCTAAAGTCTTTACTCTTGAATACCATATCAAAATTATAGATTGGTAGATCATAGCAGTCATTATAAAGAAATTGCTTTTTTATACCTTTAAATATGTTTCTTAACGCCACCAATTATCTTCTATATAAATTACAAGTCCTGGCTCTATGATTGTATCATTTACCAAGTCATTATTTTCTTTTGTCAGATCAAATATAATCCCATAGGTCTTTCTTAAAAAAGCAGCCTTGCCATCTGTTGAGAATATCGAATATTTGTTTTTGGAAAGTGTTTTTAGATTCAGCCCATTGAAAGTGCCGCCTGTCCACTGAAAATTGTACGGCTCACCCTCTTTTTTAGGCTCTACCGTGAACTCCGTTTTAGCAATTTCCTCTGTGCGTTTCGCATAAGTTCCATCACCATAAGCCCAACTTAAAGGACCACCGCTTGAGTTCAAGCCAATACCCAACTGCTTCTTCTCTAATATAGATATAATAGCATCCATATTAGCAATAACAATCTTCTTGGCTTCATCTTCAATAGTTTCTGAAAGCGCATCAATACGCCGCAACTGTTCTTCGACAATACCCATCCCCAAAAGATTTAAAAAAAGCCTCTAACGTTTTCAGCTAAAGGCTTAATTCAATTAGCTATAAACCAAACCCATCTTATACCGCAATTTTACTTGGAGTATTAGACTTATACAGGTCTGTGCCTTGCAGGATGATCTCTCTTACATTTGCCGTATCGTGCAAATGAGCAGTCCATACTTCACCTACCCCTATTGCGGCAACGGTAAAGGTGTAATCGCCATTTGGCGATTCTACAACAGTTTGCGATTCCACCACATCATCACGACGAAGTTCAAAGTCGCCTGTTAAGCCACCCACCCAAACGTTCTGATTAGCTTTGCTTTTAGCAGTAATAACCCATGTTGTTGCCAAATCAGCAGGTATGGGAGCAGTAAGAACAACCTCATTAACACCATCCAAGTTTTGAGGTTGGAATGGATCAATTTGAACTTGCTGAATATAAACGTACTTATCGTCTAATTCACCCCTGCTGCTAAACTGGAACTTAATACTCTCTTTCTGCCCTGTCGCATCGGTTGGGAATTGTAATTTACCCGCTTGTAACATACCGATAGAAAAGCCTTTCATTGAGCCGTCTGCCGCTTCTGTTCCAAGTAAGTTCCCATCCCTGTCAACAAATACCATATCATAACTGCCGAAGCTGTTAAGTGAATGAAGTGCTGCGTGAAATGCTAAACCATTGATAAAGGTTGCCATGAACTCGTAAAGTCCTAATGTGGCAATCTGTTTTGTTCCATCATCAAGTGTTTCTTCAACATCATCACTGGAATTGTCGGTAAAGGTTTTGATGCCTTTCAGTATAATCAGATTCCCCTTTGCCTGTTCTAATTGGGCATAGGTTTCATCCAATGTCGCTGTTCCATCATATTTGAATCCTTGTTGAGTGATCCAAAGTGAGGTTGCTTTCTTAAGGAATTGTTTGCATCCTTTTGTGCCAGTTCCTAATATGGCATCTGTGCCACATGAAACTAAATTATAAATTGTGTTTAGTAATGCCATTTTATACTATATTTAGTCGTTTATAAAATTTTCTTCCATCTTCGTTAAGTTGGATTTTGAATCCAATAGGCTGAACTTTATCCCCTATCTGCGTTGGTTTTTTCAGAGGATACCATTTAAACCCTTTCTTTAACGTAGGCTTTTTATTATTTTTTTTACTTGCCATCTTAATTACATTTTTCGGTTAAATAATATTCTAAATCCCCTATAATCGCAAACGAATGTAAAGGGTGCATATCTGTTTCTAACTCGATGTTACCATATTCGTATCCGTTAAAGATATTTCTAACGCCTTTTTCAAGACCTGTTACTTGAAACTGATTTGTGGGATGCTCGTTTAAAAGCCCTACCACATCATTTTGAACCGCTACATCCCGTCTTTCCTCGTCACATACTACCTCATCAAGATTAAGCATAAAGCAAATTTTAACCCTTACCTTAAACTTAAACCCATCGTCGGTATTATGATCCTGGTTTTCCAGAAAAAACATAATGCCTTTTTTATTATCGCTGTCGCTGTAATAGGCATTTTTATATTCGTTATTTCCTAAAAAAACCTCTGGAACGAAACCTAACTCCTTTCTATTTTTATATGCTCTGCCGTGTGCATCAATTTTGCCCCATGAATCTACAAGACCATCATAAAGATACTTTTGTATTGATTGAATTTCTTTGTCTATCCCAATGGGATTAGAGAGTAAATAATTCATCGCCTGGTGCTACATAAATGTTTATTGCCTCGCCTCTTGTAATAGATTTAAGGAACTTTTGCTGTCCAAAAAATCGTTTCACTTCCCAAACCTCTGCACCGTACCGTGAAGTTATGCCCATAGAATACTTGTAATTTCTATTGGTAACTGCAAACCTTACGTTGGAACTTCCGATTACGTCGAAGTGTAACTTGTCTAAAAATTCGTTAGAGAATCTTTGAGTTTTATTACTTCGTGTGCTTGTAATAATAATCTCGGAAACTACTATAACCATCCGCAATAAGATCAACTGATCGAACATTGTTAAGTTCGCATCAACCTCATCTTGAATAATATCTTTCTTATTAAAAACATCTGAAAGGACTTGATATACTACCTGCTCTTGTAGCTGCGCTAAATAGGTATTAAAGTTCGCATCGCTTATATCAACTAACGGCTGTGCATCCCTAATATTAGTAAGGGAAACAGCAGAGTGTTCGTCTTGAAAAAAACGCCCACTGTCCGTAGTGAGATTAGCTGCGCTAACAGTAATAGGGCTTCCAATTTCTTGTCGCCAACCTATTCTTTGCAGTAGTACAACTTTTATTTCAGTATGCGTAGCCATATCCTATGCTTGAACAAATTTGAATATTGGCGTTGCTGTTGCAGTGCTTTCAAATGCACCTTGAGTGGTAAAGATAGTAGTGATTTCATACTCATCAACTACATCCTGTACGTTACCACCTGCACCAGAAGTATCTACTAAACTTCTCATAATATGCATATCGTGTTGGATACCCATAATGCTGTCACGGAACGTAGTAAACATACCCTCGTTCTCACCTGGTCCACCTAAACCTCTACGGTTTTGTGGCTCGTTCCAGGTAGTCATTCCTACCATGCCTTTTTTCCAGGCATAACAAGTACCACTTGCGGAAGCTGTTAATTGTTCTTCCTCAATGTAGTTAAGACCTGGCATCTGATACACTTGATTGGTAGCATTTGCCTTTCCTTGAGCCGAAAGTCGTCTAAACTCTGCCGCATTGACTTGATCGCCAACCACATCATAAATAGGTCGATATTTATTCTTCCTTAAAGCCGCTTTTAAATAATCGAAGAATCGGTCATTGTCTGCGGATAGGTTATCGAACTGATCGTTTGTAGTTTCGTCAAAAAGCATAATCGAATCCGTACCAACTTGACTTCTATTGGTGTCAATCCAAGAAGTGTTATAAGAGGATAAATCCTCGTATAAATTAATCAGTGCGTTTTTGATATTATGCTGCAAAATCTCACCATAAGTGAATATGTTGTTATCCGCTTGTTTATATGAAACCTTAAATGTCTGTACTCTTTTCAAGAAAGCCACATCAACTTCAAAAGAATCTGCAAAAGCAGCCGCAGCGTGAGCCGCAACTTTAGCTGTTCCAGAAGCTATTGAATTTCTATTGAATAGAATAGCCTTTGTAGGCTGCTCATCTGACTTCTTTAAAGCGGTCAAGTTACGGAACACATTGTTCTGATTCCCCATTAGCATAGCCAGTAAGGAGTGTTCCCAAGTTCTCATTTCTGCATCACCCATAATGCCTACTTGAGCCTTTGTTATCGCTTTTAATAATTGGGTTGCTGTTAAATTTGCCATAATTTAATCATCTAAAAATTTATCATTATTTTTTATATAAGTTTTTAGTAAAGCCTCTGCTTGTTCGCCGCCTGGATGATAACCTTTTTCTTTAAGTTCATTCTCAAAATCTTCGTATGTCGCTCCATCTGTACCAGATTTGGGTTTAGGGTTATTGCGCCGACCTTTTGGATCGCCGTTTTCACTAAATTCCCAACCTTTATCTTTTACAAACGAGCCAATAACTTCGGCTACTTTAAGATTGTTCTGTAAATTATCTTTTAAGGTTACTCCGTCTTTTAAAACAGTGCCATCTTTTATTTGGTGCGTTTTCAAAAACAAGTCCAGAACATCATCGTTATTAAGTCCTATGTCTGCAAGTTTTGGAATGTGCGAAATTAAACTTGATCGGGTTTTGAAAGTTGTAACTTCCCCCTCTAAAGTCTGGTACGCAGTATCTTTGTCCTTGATCGTATTTCTTAATTTTTCCAAATCAGTTTCCAATTCTGTAACCTTTTCATTTGGCTTTTTATTTGCCTCTTTCAAGATACGCTCTTTAAATTTGTCGATGAATTTTTGAGGATTCTTAATGGTTTCCTCAAATCCTACCAACTTACTCATATCTTTAAGCTGCATTTCCCTTGCTGCTTCACTTCCTGCATCGTAGCGAGTTTTACCGTGATTATCTTTAAGAGTTTCCTCTTGATCTTTAGTTAAAAATCGCCCCTCTGCTAATTTTAATTCGACTTCATCTTCCGAAGCCCATCCTGTTGCAAATTCCTCTGCTTTAAGACCAAGCGCACCTGCTATAAGGTCTTGTGATTCCTTGTTATACATAATTATTTTTTCTTTTCTTCCTTTTCTTTAATTGCTACATACCGAATACCATTAACCTTACTGTCATAATTCATGGATTTGGCGTACTCTGGTAAAATATTAACGATGCAAGGCTGTTTTTTATGCGTCAGCTTTGATGCGTGTTTTTCAGCTTTTACTGAATGTTTTTCGGTTTCGATGAGGTCATATTTTTGTACCCATTTACCGTTTACTAAAATTTCTACTTTGTGCTTCATTTTGAATGGTTTTCAATTTTTTTCCTTAATTCTTTTACCAGATCATCCTCGCCAAAAGGAATGTTATTAACCTTACAGTGATGCACTAAATGTGATCTGTTGGCTACCTTGTAATTAAATTCTTTTACAACAATTTCTTCTGGTTTAGGGGCTTGGATTTTAGAGGGTACGTACTTTATTTTTACCCCTGTGTTCCGTAGTTTACTAAAATCCCGATTTAGTTCGTCTGCACTCTTTTGAGTAATCTTAACCACTTTGGGTTTTCTTGGCTTATTTTTATCTGTCGTCATAATTGACACAAGTTCCCCTCGATGCCATTCCATAACGTCAAAATTAAGCTGTTTGCTGTGTTCCATCTTTTACTTTTTTAGTTTTAATAAATATGTTGAGTTCTTCTATTAGTTGATCTTCGGTTTTCATAATCAGTTCCGCATCTGTCAAAGAGCAGTACCATCCAACGAAATAAACTTTTTTGAGTTTATCTTCCTCTTTTATGATCTCACTGCCCATAACTTCGGTAACGCTCATATTAGGGAATGGCTCTATCCTGGCTATCTTCTGTTTCTTGGCGAGTTCCACATCATCATTCTGGTATTCAGCAAAGAAATATTTGGCTCTCATATCATGCAATATTACATCGGACACCTTATCTCTACTGGCTTCCATTAATGTTTTTAGGATTTCGTCTGGATTTTCGCTGACGTAGCGAGTTCCATAACTAACAAAGGATTTATAGTCTTTTCTGCGTAGAGTAATTATGCCATAGCAGTCCAATATAAATTGGTGCATGAGCGAGAACGTATGCGAAATATCCCGAAGCCTGTCTTGAACAGGTTGAACGTCAATAAAACGACCTGTCGCCGTTTCATTTCTTCCCCCTTGCTCAAAGGTTGTTCCCCAAAGTACTTGAAATAAATAATCCCTTGTAGCTTTAATATTATCATCGTATTTCTTCCATATCTCTATTGAGGGATTGACATAACCCGCTACGTTTGGAGCAGGATCGTTCTCGTCTTTTTCTGGAACAGGAACAATCATAGTATCGCTTGGGCTGACCTTTTGTTTATAACCTGCGCCGCCACAACTTTCACAAACCTTTTCAAGCCACATCCCGTCACCTGGCACTGCTTCCCATTTCAGTTCGCCCTCGCCGTGACACTTGGTACAAGCCTCTGGTCGCTGCCAGTATTTTGCATATCCTTGAGATATTTTATGGATTTTATTAATTGAAACATCATGGAGCAGGTCTTTAGCTTCCTCGTTTATATCTGAAATAAAACTATTAAAGATGTCTATGTTGGGATTTTTAATGTCGCCCACAATAAAGGCGGGAACAAACCCGAAAAAATTAGTAAGTCTGTCACGCTTGACTTCACGGACCTGCTTTACTCCTGTGGTGTCATTAGGTTTAGGCTCTACAACAAATATGCGGTCAAGTTTGTCGTCAATAACCCTGTAATACTTTCTTTTGATCGTATCTTCCTCACGTTCCTCGCCCTCGAAAATAAGTGCCTCAACCGTGTTGCCTCGTTTTTTGTACCATAAAATTTTTGTGGTTGGCTCAAAGGTCGTACTCAAGTCGCCAAACTCATCCAGGTCAACAAATAAAATACCATTGGGATCAATGATATATTTCTGCACAACAACTTTTTTCAGATACCGTTTTATATTAAGCCCGTCAGCCACTTCCGTAACAGAATCCTTAACTTTCTGGATTTCTTCTTCTTTTAAATTATAATTTATCGAGCCGCCTTTAGCAGAGAATATCTTGTCAAGTGGTCGAAGTAGAAATGAAAAGACAGCTTTATTGTCTTTCATTAGTTTTTCCCGAAGAATTTTTTGGTTGTTATTTTCGTATTCGTCTAACTTCTCTAAATACTCCCTCGCACCTTTTCCAGTAACGTGCATATTATTTTCTTTAGCAAGTTTCCTGGACGCAATTATCTCTGGTGAAGTACCTGCGAAAATATATTTTTCAACATCGTCTTTGGTTAAAATCATTTTTATAGAAAAGGATTATAAGCCATAAAGATATAAAAAAATTTGTTACCATAGATTTTATTTATAGTGCCAAGAAGAAGAATAAATATTTTATATACAAAAAAGTGGGCGACAATCGAGAGATCATCTGCCCACCTAACTAATTTAAACCTACTATCTATGCATCGCAAATATAAGAAAAATTTATTAAAATAGTTTTTAAAATAGATTTTATCTATCGAGCGACACTACCCATAAATCGTATTCTGGACGGTTTTAGATCGTAATACATCCGCATTAGAATAGCATCACGGAAGTCTGGACTTCGCCCAATATCCTGCTTTATATCAGATTTACTTTTACAGTCCAACTTACCTATATCGTTGAGTTTAGAGTGTATTTGGTCCAGTTCTTGCTTTATATCAGCCTTTTGATCTCTGGAAACTTCTGCCTTTATCCATAAGCCGCCATGATTTATTTTACGAGCCAGATGGTACAAACATTGGACCTGTAAGTTCTTGTAGTTTGGCTGCTCATGCTTTTCTCGCAGTGGAGTTGCGCCGTTATTAAATTCCTCGATCCCTGTGTTATCAACCACGCCGCCACCAACGCCATCACCATCACCAATACATCGCCTTTTCGGAATTTGGTACTTAAGTCGGAGTTGGGTTATTAGAAGCTGAACCTCTGTGGTCTTTGAAATCGGAAGTGTTTTCATTTCTATCATGCGCCATCCCCGCCACACCATAACAACAGCCAGGTCACTTCCGAAACGAGCCACATCGCAGGTCATATAAGTTCTTCCCTGCTCCACATGGTCATTGGAAAAGATTGCCTCTATCATTTCATATTCGCATAAAGCATTTGGATTATCTTCATATTCCCAATTACCTTTAAACAGCCTTTGGTACATGGCATTATCTTCACTCGCTAAACGCCTTAAACTTTTGACGTATGCTTTTTCTATAAAAGGATTCTCTATAACCAGGCAGGGCAAGTAGTATTTGTGTGGCTCTAAATTACCCGCCAGGTCTTTGTCAAAAAACTCTGTTTTAGTCCAGTTCTTTTTAGGGTTTCCCGTCATAAAAAGCATCTTCTTAATCCCGAAATGAGCGTTAAGGTGTCGCCCTATTCTGGTCCTTAAAACGATGTATGCTTTCTGGTGAATTTCCCCGATTTCTTCCATCCAACCGCCTGTGTATTCCGTAGAACCCACGCTCTCAAACAGTGGATCGGACGGCTTGTAAGTAACCTCTATAAAGTTTATATGGCTGCCGTTCCCGAACTCAATATAGTTCTTCACGGCGTTGAATTTATAGTCGGTAAACCCGTAGGCTATGCAGACCTTTCTGAAAGTAACATAAACGGAATCAACTATATCCTTGAGTTCTTTACGGGCAACAAACCATCTGGTGTTGGGATATATGATACACATAAACAGTAGCCAGGTACATCCTGTCCAGGTCTTTGCTCCACCTGCCGCACCGTCATAAAGAAATTCCTCGAATTTATTTGAAGTAAGTATTTCAAGGGCTTTACGCTGCTTTTCGTGGGTTTTAATATCACCGTCCTCATCCTTGCCAGTGACAATAAACTCGTAGTTTTTTCTTCTAAACGCCTCTGATCTAATGTCGATAGGCTTTAGCTTACCTGCGAGTTGTTTTATCTCTGCGTCATTTGTCATGCAATTCCTCTTATCTGCTCACCTGCTGTTTTACGGATTTCATAGTATGGGATGGCAAATTTATCTCTTTTAGCAGGGTAAATTTCAATCTTATTCTGGAACTTTAGTTTTCTAAATCTTTTTAGTGCCATCACAAATCCAGACAGGGGCTTCGGTCTTTTTGGATTATACTCCCTTTTTATTGGAACGGTATAGCCTTTAGAGGCTAACCAAATGTTCCTGGTCAAAGTATTTTGTAGCTGCTTTTGCTTCATGGTGAATTTAGCAACAGCTTTATCAAATTCTTCTTTTGTTGTGGATTTATCAAGCCCTAACTTCTTTTTAAGCCGAGCCTCAACCCTTTTGGTTTTCCATCCTAAATAACCAAGCAGAGCAACAATAAGAACTGCTATCCCTACTATAATATAAACGTAAATCATTCTATTTCTCTTTTAAGTATAAATTGTCGTATTATATGTCCTTGCGCTGCAACCATAGAAAATCCCACAACTTCCCATCCTTTTCTTCCTAACACGGAAATAACTTTAATATCTTCTTCAATTTCCATTACCGAAGCATATTCCCACTTTTTCATAGTTTCGCAAGGATTAAAGATACATATTTTTTCCCTAAATGGTTTTCCTCAATAGAAAGACCTACGAAAGTCCAATCATCATAAAGCATATTCTCATTATGGACCTCGCTCTTAACCCATTGGTCAAAGACATTCCTGTACCCATAGGATACGTTTTCACTTATCAGATCAAGCCCCATGTCCATATACGACTGACGGTGCTTTAAAAAGTTCTTGTGCAGTTTTATAGTGATGTCATTATCTATCAAATACCTGGTCCTGCTCCTGGCTAACATAATCATATAATCGTCAAGGAGTAATGGAGTTTTACCGTGTTCAATTCTATGAGCCTGGACCTTATCAAGAAGTTCTTTATGGTCTTTGCCAATGGAAATATTCTCGGTATGCTCAAAAGTAAA
>Ga0114923_10001003_pt1 | contig 20032 bp, 16 predicted proteins | sample SumtaG_FD_89578 | JGI IMG/M metagenome (GOLD analysis project Ga0114923, IMG submission 89578) | Deep subsurface microbial communities from Indian Ocean to uncover new lineages of life (NeLLi) - Sumatra_00157 metaG | ecosystem: Environmental > Aquatic > Marine > Oceanic > Sediment | place: near...
GTCCTCTATATCCACCCGGCACCCCAAAGCATGAATTCCTCTCCCTCTATGGAGCCGAGTTCCCTTTTGTAGAGCTCAACTTCAGCTACTACCGCCAGCCCGATCCCGGGATCATGGAGCGCATGGTACGCCAGACCCCGGATGGCTTTACCTTCACTATTAAAGCGCACCAGAGCCTGACCCATGAGCAGTCCGCTGACTTTACCGAGTCGGCAAGAACCTTCAAAGAGGGAATCTCTCCGCTGCACAATGCGGCGAAACTCGCTGCCGTACTCTTTCAATTTCCCTACAGCTTCCACTACAACCCCGATTCACGCAGGTATTTAAAAAGGATCTGCACCGAGTTCAAGGGGCTTCCCCTCGCAGTGGAGTTCCGCAATAACAAATGGCAGAAGGAATCGGTTTACCGGGGTTTGCGCGAACTGGGTGCAGCCTTTGTCTGTGTTGATCAGCCTGACCTGCCCGGACTGCTCCAGCCTGAAGCAGTGGTTACCGGTGATCTGGCCTATGTTCGTTTTCACGGGCGAAACCGTCAAAACTGGTGGCAGGGAGACAACACCAGCCGCTACGATTATCTATACAGTAAGGAAGAGCTCTCCTCCTGGATAGAGCGGCTCAGATACCTTGCAGCCCGTGTGCGGCTGCTGCTGGTCGCTTTCAACAATCACAGCCGGGGCCAGGCTGTGCAGAACGCCCGCGAGCTCAAAAATATAATACGGCACACATTTACCTGATATTCGCGAGGCTGCAGATAAACTAAAGGGGAAACACCCGAAAAGATCTCTGCCGCTGGTTTTGCGCCTGGAAGGCTATTCAAGCGACACTTCTTTCGCTTACGAGATAGTTCTCCCATAACATACCTATGTCCGTTCGTTGACCGGGCAGGGTGAAGTTACCAATAATCGCATTACTGATACCGTTATCATAGAAGTATATTTTTTTCCCTTTCCTTATTTCGTTACGTACATTACGGCTTAAAGCAGGCAAAAGAATCAGGACAAAGGCTTTTTCCAGCAGAGCTATATACCGCTCCACGGTCTGATTGTCGGCGCCCACCATTCCGGCAATTTCACTAAATGAAACTTATAGCTTTTCCTTTGAATAACCGCCGCTTAATTCGTGATTCAAGGATTCTGGGTATAACTTTTATTGATTTCATACTAGTTATAGCATTATATTCTGCGTTCATAATCAAATTTTATTATAGTTTTTTGCGACTACACTAAAAAGAGCTTTATAATCGATTGATTCACAGTGCTAAAGCACAGGGAATGGGGATTACTCTGATGAGTGATTTTTTTTCCGGGAAGGCGATAGAGTTCGTAAGAAATAGTCTTGATAGCAACTTTTTACCCATGCACCCCGACAATCTCACCATTCCGGCGGTATAACCTTGCTACCCTGGGTAGAATCGAGGTTGTAATCTCATAGTTGATCGTCTGCGCCCAGCCGGCTATTTCCTCTGCGCTTATTGCCGTATCGCCCCCTCCCCCCAACAGGATTGCCTCTTCTTCAATTTGTACTCCCGGAATGGCATTTACGTCCACCACAATCTGATCCATACTGACCCTGCCGAGTATGGGGGCTCGCTTTCCCCTAAGCAGCACTGCTCCGCGGCCGGATATCAGGCGGTGATAGCCGTCTCCATAGCCCACGGGCAATAAGGCGACCCGGGTAGGCTCTTTAACAACATAGGTACGGCCATAGCCGATACAACTGCCAGCAGCCAGTGCGCGAAGCCGCACTACCCGGCTTTTGAGGGATAGCACCGGCTGCAGAGCAAAGGGGGGCGACCACTCGCTTGACGGTACCATTCCGTATAGGGACAAACCCAGACGCACCGCCTCAAAGTAAGCTTCCGGTAAAATCATAGCCGCACCGCTGTTGCAGGCGTGCCGCATGGGTATCTTCAAACCCCTGCTCGCAAGCTCTGCCAGCACTCCCTTGAAGGTGGCCAGTTGTTGCCGCATATAGGATTGATCCAAAGCATCAGCAGTGGCAAAATGGGTGAATATGCCTTCAATCTTGATTGATCGCAGGTCGCTGAGACCGGCAGTAAAATCTGCCGCCTCCCCAGGGAGAAGGCCGAAACGGCCCATACCGCTGTCCACTTTAATATGAACAGGAATAGGGCTCTCTGCACGGGCAGAGAGAGCTTCGGCAAACTCACGGGTTGTTACGGTGGCAGTCAGATTATGAGCAACAACAAGCGGGGCATTGGCAACAGGCGTGTACCCCATTATCAAAATGGGGCAGTTGATGCCCGCTTGCCTCAGTTCAATCCCCTCTTCCAGCCGGTGAACGGCCAGGCGGGAAGCCCCGGCTGCCAAAACGGCGCGTGAGACCATAACGGCGCCATGGCCGTAACCATTGGCTTTGACTACCGCAATTATTTCCACCCCTTTTCCGACATGGCGGCGGTAAGAGCCTATATTAGCGGTCAGGGCATCCAGGTCCACCTCGGCCCAGGTAAGCATTCCGTCCACAGCATTGTGGATCATTTATTTTCCTTATCCGCCCAGGTAAACCTTCTGCACCTCCGGATTTTCAAGCAGATCCTTTGATCTTCCTTCCATGACCAAATCACCATTGGCCAGGAGATAGCCCCGCTCAGAGAACTGGAGCGCCATACGCGCATTCTGCTCTACCAGTAGTATGGTTGTTCCCTCATTGTTTATTTCCTTCAGCGCTTTGAACATGCTCATCATCAGAACCGGGGCCAGCCCCATGGAGGGCTCATCCAACAGCATAATTTTTCTGCCGCTTATGAACGCTCTGCTCACAGCCAGCATCTGCTGCTCGCCGCCGCTCAGGGTTTCAGCCTTCTGGATTCTTCTCTCATCCAAACGCGGGAACAGGGAGAACACCCGCTCCATATCCTCTATGATTCTTTGCTTATCTTTCCGGGCAAATGCGGCCAGCTGTAGATTTTCCTTTACAGTCAGGTTGCCAAACAACCGCCTACCTTCCGGTACATGGGAAATGCCCAGTTCACTGACCACTTTATCGGCGCTATATTTCAACATATCCTTTCCCATATAGCTCAATCTTGAGTCCGGTTCAACGTCTATCATGCGGGATATGGCTTTTAAGGTGGTGCTCTTGCCCGCGCCATTTGCTCCTATAATGCAGACTATCTCTCCCTGCTCAACCTGGAAGCTTATACCGTGAAGAGCTCTAATGCCTCCGTAGGAAACCTTTAAATTCTCAACTGACAGCAGCATCAGATCACTACCTCCTTACCCAGATAAGCATCAATAACCTGGGGATTGTTTCTAATCTCATCCGCCGAGCCCTCGGCAATAACTTCACCGAATACCAGGGTTTGAACGATTTCGCAGAGCTCCATAACCACCTTCATCCTATGTTCGATCAAGAAAATTGTCATTCCCATCTCCTCCCGTATCTGCCGGATGATATCCATCATCTCCACCAGCTCCTCGGGGTTCATACCTGCAGTGGGTTCATCCAGAAAGAGAATCTTGGGTTCTATGGCTAATGCCCTGGCCATCTCTACCCGCCGCTGTACACCGTAGGGAAGACCGGTTACCACCTGTTCGGCATGCTGACTTATGTCGAATATCTTTAGCAGGCTGAAAGCCTTCTCTTTAAACTCCTCTTCCTGCCGGTGCCGCCTGGCAGTACCAAGAAAGGCGCCTATTAACCCGTAATCTATCTTTGAATAACAGGCCAGTTTCACATGATCTAGTACACTCACATGCCGCCACAGGCGCATGTTCTGGAAAGTCCTGGCAATACCCACGGTAGCTATTTCATGGGGGTAAAGACCTACTATGTCTTTACCGTCGAATTTGATTTCTCCCTCGCCTGGCTTGAAGATACCGGTAATAAGGTTGAATATTGTGGTTTTGCCTGCTCCATTGGGGCCGATCAAGCCTCTGATCTGTCCCGGTTCGATATCCAGGTTATAGTTATGAACGGCGCGCAGTCCGCCGAAATAATGGGTCATGTTGCTGACTTGAAGTAAAGGCATATTCTCTACCTCCCTTCCTGTGATGATTTCTTTTGCCGTGATTTCAACAGGTTCTCAACCTTGATCTCGGTAAAAGATATTAATCCTGCCGGGCGCCTGATCATAACGATAATGAGCAGCACCGGAATGACAATCCACTTTAACATGGCCAACGGCCTGAGAATTTCCATCAATAACTGAAGACCAACGGCGCCGGCTATGGATCCGATTAACGAATTCAATCCCCCTAAATATACCATTGCCAACACCTCGCTCAACTTGAAAATACCAAATGTGGAGGGGTTGATGTAGCCGATTATGTGGGCAAACAACCCGCCGGCAACACCTGCCCAGAAGGCCGCAAAAAGGAAGGTCGTCATTTTCGCCTTACGGGTGTTAATTGTCATGGCATCGGCTGCGGTTTCATTATCCCGTACCGCATTTGCAGCTTTGCCCATTGTAGACCTGGTAAAGTTATATATTACCCATACGCAGATCACCATCCAGACAAAGACCACGAATAAATTTGCATACCGGGGCTGATTCATAAAACCCCTTGGTCCGCCTATAACTTCCAAATTTTCTATCAGGCTCTTTACTATAAAGGTAAAGGCTAAAGAGATAATGGCCAGATAATCCCCCCGGGTTCGAAATGAGGGAATGGCTACGACAAGGGCGCCTATGGAAGCTGCCACACCCCCCCCGAAAAGGCAGATGGGAAACATGAAGGGTCCCAGGAACTCGGGGAGCAGCGCCGCGCCGAATAAATCGTCATTGACAAATAACAGCACCGTAAGTGTGGAGGTGGCATAGGCTCCTATGGCCATAAAGCCCGGGTGCGAGCAGGAAAACTCTCCCATGTAGCCGTTTATCAGATTCAAGCTGAGGGTAAGGATGATTGCAACGAATATAAAGCTCAACAGGAGCACCCGGTAGTCGTTAGCGCTTCCCCACAAATGAAATATTCCATACAGGAGCCCCAGGTGAATAAACAGTGATATCCATATGGGGAAGCGCTCCAGAAGCAGCTTAGCCAGACGGTTGGCAAAGGGAGCTGTCAACAGGGCTACGACCACGGTAGGCAGTAGATAGACCAGGAAGACATAAACAAGCCCGGCCGGGGTTTGTATAGGTTTGGTAAGAATAAGGCGCAACCCGAATAAACCGGGGATGCCTGACAAACCAAGACCCCGGGCCAGCGGGTAACCCAGGGTTACCTCAAGTAAAACAGCCACCATGCCGCCAGCCAACCAGCCCAGAAGAGGGACCTGTCGCAGCTGCAATTGTATTTTCTTTATCAACGATCCTTTGGCGCCGAGTTCCGTGGCCTGATCGCTGCTCTTTGGCATTCTCACCTCGATTTCCTCCTTTTCGTTGGTAATATTTTTCCGGTGTTCATTACTTTCAAAGCCTGAGCCGGGCGCTGTAAGCCTCGCCAAAAAAACCATGAGGCCTGAAGGTAAGGATGAGCAGGATAATTGAATAGGCAATCAGATCGCGTAGCGTAGAGGGGAATATGGCAGCGACAAAAATTTCGATAAATCCCAGCAGAAAACCTGCCAGCGCGGCTCCCAGTACTGAGCCTCTTCCCCCCAGGATCGCAGCCACAAAGGCCTTCCAGCCGATCATCATACCCATATAGGGCTCCAAAACAGGATAGGCAATACCAAAGAATATGCCCGCCGCCGCCGCCAGGGCGGAACCTATGGCAAAGGTCATAGCGGCAATTGTGTTTATCGGTACGCCCATCAATGGAACAACGACAAAGTCGTAAGCCATGGCGCGCATTGCCATGCCCCACTTGGTTTTGCGTATAAACAGATGCAGGGCTATCATAAGTAATATGGATAGAAAAATAATAAGAAACTTCGTATTGGTCACCATAACACCACCGATATCGTAGGTATGCTTTTCTATAAAAACAGGAAATTTACGCCGTTGGGCGCCCAATAAAGCTAAATTACCGGTTTCCAGGATAATTCCCACCATTAATCCGGTTATGGCGGCCGATGCGCGGGGAGCTCCCCGCAGGGGACGGTAAGCCACCCTTTCAACTAACATCCCTACAAAAGAAGTCAGGATCATACAGGTAACAATGGTCAATATGAGGATCATCCACCCAGGCATGGGCATAATCCCTGAAGAAGACAGTGCGACCAGTCCTGTTGATATGAACATACCAATGTAGGCGCCTACCATGAAAATATCGCCGTGGGCGAAGTTAAAGAGCATTAAAATACCGTATACCATGGAATAGCCCAGGGCAATTAAAGCGTAAAAACTACCCCATTGCATAGCATTGGTAAAATGCCGAAAGAAATCTATCAATGTCATTTGAGGTCTCTCCTCCCACCAAGTAGTGTTTTATCTATTTATAAAAGTATCCCGTCAAGGGTTCCTCTTATAACTTTCCTAATTCAAGTTATCCCTTTACAGGAACCACTTGCAGGCACTAGAAAATTCGTTTTTTGTTAAAGGTGCAACTATAATATCTATAAATGTTATATGGCGCTGGTCAAAACAGCGCCATATTTTTGCGAATTACTTCAGTTCCGGGGGAGTCGCCATTTTATAAAAACTGAACTCGCCATCCTGGTCAATCTGTACAATTACAACAGCTTTTATGGGGTCGCCTTCCTTGGTAAAGCTCATTAACCCCGTTGTACCATTCCAGCGATTTATTTTGACCAGTTCATCGCGAATAGCCTCGCGATCTTCTTCCAGGTTGCCGGTCAGCCCACCGGTATTCTCGATGGCTTTAAGCAGTATATTGGTAGCATCCCAGGCCAGGGCCGCTACATCACCCGGAGCATAATTATACTTTGCAATGTATTTGTCAATAAATTTCTTGGTAGCTCCGGTGGCGCCCTTCATAGCATAGTGACTGGTAAAGAAGAGGCCCTTGCAGTCATCACCACACAGAGTCATCAGCTCGGGTGAGCTCCAGCTGTCGCTGCCCAGAATCGGTTTGTCCCAACCCAGTTCACGGGCCTGCTGTACAATCAGCGGCACTTCATCGTAATACTGGGGTGTAAACAGCAGCTCAGCCCCTGAACTGATTATCTTGGTTATTTGTGAGCTGAAGTCCCTGTCCTTGGTGGTAAAGGTCTCAAAGGCTACTACCTCAAGACCTTCCTTTTCCGCAGCTTCTTTGAAATTCTCAGCCAGTCCCTTTGGATAGTCGCTGGCCACATCGTAGAGCACACCCACCTTGCTTATTCCGAACTCTTCCTTGGCAAATGTAGCTGCCACCTTACCCTGATAGGGATCAAGAAAACAGGCGCGGAAGACCCAGGGTCGATTCAAAGTGGTTCTGGGATTGGTTGACCAGGGACTGATCATCGGAGTTTTGCGGGAATTGGCTACTTCTCCGGTTGGTATAGCCTGCTTGCTTGAATAGGAACCGATGATAGCCAGAACCTCGTTTTCCGTAACCAGCTTGGTAGTTCCTGCGACTGCGGATTCAGCCTTGGCTTCGTTGTCCTCGGTTATCGCTTCGATCTTGTAGGTTTGCCCGCCAACCTTAATTCCTCCGGCCTTGTTGATATCCTCAAGGAGCATATTCACGGAGTAGGTCGCTTCCTCTCCTACCTTGGGTATATCACCCGTAATAGGAGCAATATGGCCAAGCTTGATCACGCCATCGTAAGGGATCCCGGCTGCCCTCTGGCCACCTGCAAACAGAAGCATAGGCACTGCTACCAGTAGTAGTAAAAACAGAAATTTCTTAGACATTGTTGTTAACCTCCTTAACAAAATGAATTAAGATTTTAATACATAAGCATTATAGTATAGCCCAAACCACATTGCAAACAAAAAAAATAGTAAGGCTGAATATCGCAATTATTTGAATGTTTTTTTCCGAATAAATCAAATATTAAACTATATTTATACAATATATCAATTTTCATCCAAAGGAAATATTATCCACAGGTTGTACTGTCCTGTACGATCAACCGCTTTTTGCTGCAAAGTCATTCATTAAATCGGCCAGGGCCTTGACTCCGGCTATGGGCATAGCATTGTAAATCGATGCCCGGCAACCGCCCACGCTGCGGTGACCTTTAAGCCCAATCATGCTCCCGGCAGCTGCTTCAGCCACGAATTTATTTTCCAGCTCTTCAGTGGGCAGCCTGAACACCACATTCATCTTTGAACGGCAGTTTTCAGCTACCGGACACCTGTAGAAAGCGGAATTCTTCTCAATAGCACCATAGACCAGGCCGGACCGCTCGGCGGCCATCTTTTCAGCCGCGGCCAGCCCTCCCTTTTTCAATAGCCATTCCATGACCAGCTTCAGCATGTAGACCGCAAAGACAGGCGGTGTATTGTACATGGAGTCCTTGGCAGCATGGATTTTATAACTGAGGTAAGCCATCAGTGTCTCCGGGCAGCGCTCAAGCAGGTCGTCCCGCAGTATAACGATTGTTACGCCGGCCGGACCGGCATTTTTCTGGGCGCCTGCATATATCATGCCGAATCTCTCTAAAGAGAGCCGCCGGCTGGCGAAATCGGAAGACATATCACATATAATAGGCACCTTCCCGCTTTCCGGGAAATTGGGCCACTCGACCCCGCCGATGGTTTCATTGGAGGTAATATGCAGATAAGCCGCCTGAGGATCGAGCTTCAGACTTGCAGGGTCAGGCAGGGCCATGTAATTATCCTTTTCGCCATCGAAAACCACATTGACCTTGCCGACCTTTCTGGTATCGGCTAATGCCTTCTTGGACCAGGAGCCGGTTACTGTGAAATCACAGCTTCTACCCTCCGGTAGCAAGTTAAGGGGGATCATGCTGAACTGCATTGTGGCCCCGCCGCCCAGGAAAAGCACTTTATAATTGTCAGGCAAATCGTACAACTGACTTATCATACTCGCAGCGCCGAACTGTATATCCTCATACTCCTTACTGCGATGGCTCATCTCAACAATGGACATACCCTTTCCCTGGTAATCGAGAAACTCCTCCTTAACCTGCTCCAGAACAGGCAGGGGCAGGGTGCAGGGGCCCGCATTGAAATTGTAGACTCGTTTCATGCTTTACCTCCTTTTACGAACTCCTCAATAATCGATTCAACTTCCTCGCCGATGCGCAGCAGGTTTTCCCTGCTGGAAGCGCCAATATGGGGAGTCATTATTACATTAGGCGCCTTAAGTATCGGGTAATCATCCGGCGGTGGGTCGGCAGGCCACACATCCGTGGCATAGGCGCGCAGCTTGCCGAGCTGAAGGGCAGCTGCAACGTCTTCAGCATCAATACAGCCGCCGCGGCAGGTATTGATAAGTACTACGCCCTCTTTCATTTTGTCGATCACAGCGCTATTGATCATGCCGCGGGTTTCATCGGTCAGGGGCACGTGCAGCGACAGGTAATCGGCGACAACCACCAGCTCCGGAATATTCGGCTTCATCTCTGCGTACTCTGATTTTTGTATATATTTATCATAGGCAAATACCTTCATGCCGAAAGCTGCGGCGCGCCTGGCTACCTCGGTGGCTATGTTGCCTACCCCAACCAGGCAGAGGGTTTTACCGTACAGTTCGGTTCGTTTAAGCTCCTTCTTGATCCATTTGCCCTGCATCATGGAGTTGTGACCCTCGATCAGCCGGTTTGGTACGGCCAGCATAAGAGCAAAGGTCAGCTCGCTTACCGCAATAGCAGAGGCCCTGGGCGTATTGTTAACCTGGATGGCCTTTTCCCTGGCATACTCCTTGTCTATATTGTCAGTGCCCACCCCTCCCCGGATAATCAGCTTGAGCTTCGGCGCCGAGTCGATATACTCCTTACTGCACTGCGTCTTAGAGCGCACCAATACCACGTCTGCCTCAGCTAAACGGTTCTTATCCTCGGTAACTTCCCCGAATTTTTTTAATTTGTCGAGAAGTAAAGGATCAAATGCATCTGAAATAAGAATCAGCATATTTTCCTCCTAGTAAATTAAAAATTATCATCAAGGCTGCGAACCACTACACCGGAACACAGCTTTGGTTCAAACCAGGTGGACTTTGGCGGCATGATCAAGCCGGAGTCGGCGATAGCCATGAGTTGAGCAACACTGACCGGATAGAATGCAAAGGCTAAACGCATGTCCTGTGAGCAGCGGCGCTCCAGTTCACCCATGCCCCTGATGCCGCCTACAAAACCAATGCGCACATCTGTCCTTTGATCTGTTATGCCCAGCACCGGGGCAAGCAGGTTTTCCTGCAGTATGGAAACATCGAGGCTGCCGACCGGATCATCAGGGAAACTCCCCGCCCTGGCCTCAAGCCGGTACCACTTACCGTCCAGGAGCATGCCGAATTGGCGCGGGCCATCCGGTTCGGGTTCGGCAGCAGCTGATAAGTCAAACCTCTCGGACACCTGCTTAAGGAATTCATCAGGAGCGAGACCGTGCAGGTCGCGTATTACCCGGTGGTAGCCCATAATTTTCAACTCATTATCGGGAAACAATACTGCCAGGAAGTAGTTGTAGGCTTCTTCTCCGGTGTGCCCGGGGTTCTTGCTCTTGAAAATGTCGCGTACCCGATAGGCTGAAGCAGTCCGGTGGTGGCCGTCAGCCACATAAAGGGAATCAACCGTGCTGAAGGCTTCCCTTAAGCGCGCAACATCCTCAGGTGCGGAGATTACCCAGAGCAGGTGGCTGACTTCGTCTGCCGCTGTAAAATCGTATACAGGCTTCTCTTTCCGGCATAACTCATCTACCAGTTCACTGATATGCTCCCTGGAGCGGTAGGTGAATAATACGGGTCCGGCGTTAGCCTGCAGTATCTCAACGTGGCGAGCACGGTCGTCCTCCTTTTCACGGCGGGTAAGCTCATGTTTTTTGATAGTACCGCGCTCATACTCATCCACGCTGGCGCCCACCATTACCCCCAGCTGGGAGTGTTGCCCCATTATTATCTGGTAGATGTAGAAACAGGGCACGGGATCGCGCAGCATGATACCGTCGTCTATCAGCTTGCGGAAATTCTCGGCACCCTTTTGGTAAACTTTGTCGCTGTGAATATCGATACCCGCATCCAGGTCTATCTCAGCCTTGACAACATGCAGGAAACTGTACCGATTACCTGCAGCTAAAGCCTTAGCTTCGTCGGAGCTGATTACATCATAGGGGGGACTCGCCACTTTTGCTGCTAGTTCTGAACGTGGCCTGATTCCCGCGAAAGGTCTTATTTCTGCCAAGGTTTACCTCCTTGAATTCTCCTTGAATTGGAGACTATATGGCAACTGATACGCCGCTGACCGCCTCTATACCAGGCGATGCAGCTCAGCTATCTTTTGCTCAAACTCTTTTCCTGTAAAAGAGTACTTCAATTCCTGAAATCGCTTCCTGAAGAGGGCCACATCCCTTTTAAGCTCTTTCCCCTCAACAATTATATCATGGATCAAGCCCGCCAGGATTTCAAAATCAGGGCCCTGCATACCGAAACGTGTCATCTCCTGAACCCCCAGCCTGAGAGATCCGGCGGCTGTGAATCCCTCTTCTACGGGAGATGCCTGGTAGTTTACTATGATATTATTCTCTTCAAGTCTCTTAGCCGCCTCAATTCCTTTTCCGTAACCCACGTTGACAATAACCTGATGGGTCTCCGTGAAAGAAATCCCGGGATCCCCGGCTACATCCATGCCGCTATCCTTCAGGGCTCCGGCAAAGGTTTTTGCATTGGCAAGCACCTGTTTCTGGTAGCTCTCCTTAAAATAGTTCATTTCGTAAGCGGCCATCAGCAATCCCAGCAGTGTTCCCAGGTGATGGTTGCTTACACTTCCCGGAAAGGTTCTTCGCTTGATTGTTTCCCAGAGCAGATACTCATTGTCCTGCTCGCCGAAATTAGAAGCCACTACGCCTCTCTGGGTTCCGAAAAAGGTCTTATGGGTGGAACCGGTAACCAGATCGGCTCCCTCCTTAAAGGGTTCCTGAAACAGGGAGCCCACCAGCCCCAATATATGAGCCATATCGTACATAATGACGGTATTCAGGGAGAGTTCCTCAACAAAGGAGCGAATTTCCGCCACCGGCTCTTTATGGATAATCATACTCTTACCGAGAATAATAAGTTCAGGCCGGTAGCGCTCCAGCAGCTCCTTAACCTGGGAAAGATCGATCTTATATGGGTTTTCCGGAAGAACCGGAAAATTGACAACCGCAGCTTTATCAGTCTGGCTGTCCCGGGCAACAAAGTCCCGAAGCGCCCCCATGGGTTGGGCGCTCAAATGACCGCCCTTGATAATGTGGTTATTCATGACCGACCTGATCCGCCGCTGTTCAATTTTTCGGTTGGTACGGTTCAGATAATCAACCAGCGCACTGAATACCGTTGCATTGGCCATCTGACCGCTTATTACCCGGGTTTCCACCTCGGCACACCCCAGGAAAGTGCACATTTCCTTCTCCAAGAGCTTTTCTACCTCGTCAATAAATTCAGTGCCCTGGTAGTAAAAAATATCTACGTCGTTTAAAGCCTTTACCTTCTTATGTTCCGCATAGCGAAAAACAGGGTCCATTACACTCAAAAGGCGGGTCATGGGGGATTGTGTCTGCTCGGATGGGATCAGGTTAATACATTCCCTCTGCCGCCAGCTGCTATTATCAATGGCTTTCTGCAGCAGCTGCCCCACATTCTGAAGCACAGTCTCCGGATATTCCGCCTTCTTTGCAGCGGCGGGCTCCGCGCCCCGAAGAGCGTAGCGGTACTCCGGAAGTGTCTTGTCATAGACAATAGCCCTGGCAAAGGGCGGCGCCTCGGATCTGAGGTGATAGGGAACAGTAAGTGCTTCAAGGCGCTTACCCCTGACATCCACCATAACCAGCTCATTTTCACCGATATTACTGGCAAGCAGGGCCAAACAAACCGCTCTCTTTTCCCGCACATCGGTGAGGGTATTCTCAAGTCCTTCACCACTGGCCTGCCAATATGGTATAACTGTGCCGCTGGTTACCCAGCCTACCTGGCTACCATTTGAGAAAACAGCCGCGCCGGCCCGGGCAATTCCCCGCTCCATAAGGGCGATGGGTCTGATTATTCCAGGAAGATCATCTACATCGGAATAATCGTACTGCATGATCCTCTTATAGGCTTCAAATTGTCTGCTTAGAGCCTCTTTGCCGATAAAGTTACCCTTTAAGGGATTAAAGCTTACCGCAAATTTCGCCAGTGGGCAGGCGAAAACAGGAATTTCCCTACCTGAAGGATCGCTCCCCAGTTCGTGGCCGTACAGGGGTAGTCCGGCTTCCAGCCTGAGGGAGTCCCTGGCGCCCAACCCGATTGGTGAGGCCCCTCTCTCTACCAACAGATCCCACAACATAGGCGCCTGCTGACCGGGAATAAAAAGCTCGAAACCCAAGGGTTCGCCGGTATAACCGGTGCGGGCAAGCAAAACACGAGTGGACTGAATTGTGGCCACCGCTAAAAAATTCCGGCCCGGTTCCGGCAGGTTTCCCTGGTCCAGCATCCCTAAAACAATCTCGCGGGAGAGTGGTCCCTGTACAGACAGCATTGCCAGATTATCAGTGTGATCGACGCACTCCACATCTGTAAAGCTCTTATGAGTAAGAACTCTCTGCAGGTGCTGGTAATCCTTTTCCAGATTTGCGGCATTCACCACCAGGAGATACTCATCCTCATAAAAGCGATAGAGGTATGCATCGTCTATCGCGCCTCCCTCTTCATTGGCAATTATGGTGTATTGAGCCATACCGGGATTAAGCGCAGCAGCATTATTGGTAAGCACATGCTGCAGGAAGGCAAGGGCGTTCTTTCCCCGAATAATGAATCTTCCCATGTGGGATACATCGAAAAGACCGGCGCCTTTCCTGGTTAAGAGATGTTCCTCAATAATGCCGGCTGCATACTGTACGGGCATCTCCCAGCCGCCAAAATCAACTATTTTTGCTCCCGCACTGATATGACTATCATATACAGATGTTCTTTTCATTACTTTCCCCTGCCTATTCTATTAAAATAAATAGGAATATTCTCCCTACCCTTTTTGCCAGCGCACAACAGGCGTTTTCGCCGCCAGCACCTCATCTATTCTCTTAACCGGAGTATTGGTCGGTGCATCTTTTAACAGATCCGGGTTTTTTTCCGCTTCCTGATAAATAACTGACATCATGTCAATAAAGGCATCCAGGGCTTCTATTGAATCCGTTTCCGGGGGTTCGATCATCAATGCTTCCGGAACAATTAAAGGGAAATAGATTGTGGGGGGATGCACGCCATAGTCGAGCAGACGCTTGGCAATATCAAGGGCCGATATCCCGAAATCCTTCTTCATCTCTTTTGCGGATAAGACAAACTCATGTTTGCAGAGAGTATTATATGGCAGCAGGTAATCCTTTTTCAGTTTTTCTTTGAGATAATTGGCATTCAGAACCGCAAGCTCAGAGGCCTTTTTCAAACCGTCGGCGCCCATTAACAGAATATAGGTGTATGCCTTTACAATTACCCCGATATTTCCATAGAAACCCGATATCCTGCCTATTGTATCGGGACGGTCATGCTCAAGATGGTAGATACCATCTTTTTTGGTAATATCCGGGATGGGCAGAAAGGGAACAAGCCGCTCATTGACCAGTACCGGGCCGGAACCCGGGCCGCCGCCGCCGTGGGGGGTAGCGAATGTTTTATGAAGGTTCAAATGCACTACATCAAAGCCCATGTCCCCGGGTCTCGTTTTTCCCATAATAGCATTCAGGTTTGCGCCGTCGTAGTACAGAAGCCCCCCGGCCTCATGCACAAGCGCGGCAATAGTCTTAATATCCCTTTCAAAAAGGCCCAGAGTATTCGGATTGGTGAGCATTATTCCGGCAAGATGTTCATCCAGATGCTCCTCAAGACTGCTTATGGAAACAAGCCCCCGGGCGTCTGATTTTACCTCCACCACCTCAAAGCCCGATATATTTGCCGATGCAGGGTTTGTGCCGTGTGCCGAATCCGGTATCAGCACTTTAGTCCTGGTCTTCTCTTCTCTCTTATCAAAATAGCCGCGAAACAACTTCATGCCCGTAAATTCTCCGTGAGCGCCGGCAAAGGGCTGAAGCGTTCCCCATTTCATACCCGTTATTTCACAAAGTTTTACAATAGTGTCGTACATCAGGCAGAGGATGCCCTGTACCGAAAATTCCGGCTGCAGGGGATGAATTTTTTCAAAACCTGCCAGGCCGGCAAGGTCCTCATTGATTTTTGGATTGTATTTCATGGTACAGGAACCAAGGGGATAAAAACCCAAATCCACTCCATAGTTCCTCCGGGATAGGTTGGTGTAATGCCTGATCACATCCACCTCGGAGACTTCCGGCAATTCCGGTAAATCCTCTTTCCGCAAGGAAGATGCATTGATAAGCTCTGAAATAGGCTTTTCCGGTACATCCAGATCGGGAAAATTGAACCCCACCCTGCCCTTCTTTGAGATCTCAAATATTAATTTTACAGCGCCTTCAATATCTTTTTTATCCATCACAGAGTCCTTTCAGTATTTCCACATAGTTATCGAGTTCCCGGCGCGTTCTTTTTTCAGTCACTGCCACGCCGATTACATTCTCTAGTTCCCCCTTATCCGGATAGAACCGCTGCAGGGGGATTCCTGCGAATACTCCCTCTTTCTCCATACCACCCAGGATATCTGCCGGTTTTTTATTAAATTTGATGGGAAACTCATTAAAAAATGGCTGCTCGTATAGACCTTGTACTGGCAGTTCTGAAGTTAGTCTTTCAAAGAGGTAATGGGACTTCTGAACATTCTGCCTGCTCACAGCTTCCAGCCCTTTTTTGCCGACGGCAGCCAGGTAAACCGTTGTAGCCAGCGCCGCCAGAGCCTGATTTGAGCATATATTTGAGGTTGCTCTCTCTCTTTTGATATGCTGTTCCCGGGCCTGAAGGGTTAATATAAAGGCTCTTCCGCCCTCCCGGTCAAGCGACTGTCCCACGATTCTTCCGGGCATCTTTCGCAGCAGAGCTTTAGTGGCGGCAATATATCCCACTGAAGGCCCGCCGAAATAGGATGGCAGTCCAAGGGGTTGAGTATCCCCTACGGCCACATCCGCCCCCCACTGACCCTGAGACTTTACGCTTCCTAAAGAGAGCGGGTTTGAGGAAATAATGAAGAGAGACCTGTTGTCATGGATGAGATCAGCAAAACCGGTATAGTCCTCCAGATATCCCATAAAGTTCGGCGTCTGCACGATAACTCCGGCAATACCGGGATTTAATTTACTCTTTAAGTCCTTATAAGAGGTAATCCCCTCCTGCTGCTTGATTTCCCGCAAAGAAATGCCCATACTCGAAAAATGAGTGCGCAGCACCTGCTTGGTGAAGGGGTGGATTGTCTCTGAGTAGAGAATACAATCCGATTTTCTGACGCTGTTTAAAGCCACCACAGCCGCTTCACAAGCCGCGGTATGGCCGTCGTACAGAGAGGCATTAGATACATCTAATGAAGTCAATTCACAGATCATCGTCTGAAACTCGAAAATAGCCTGCAGAAAGCCTTGAGAAAATTCGGCCTGATAGGGTGTGTAGGAGGTGTAGAATTCGGACCTGGAAATGATGTGCTTTACTACTGACGGGATAATATGATCATAGCTGCCGCAGCCCATAAATGAAATATATTCCGTAATATTTTTTTTGGAGAGTGCAGATATCTCTTTAGACACCTCATATTCTGTTGCACCGCCAGGAATATTAAGCGGTTTTTTCAGCTTTACATCTTCGGGGATATCGGCGAAAAGATCATCAACCGAGTGAATACCCACCTGCTTGAGCATCTCCGAAATATCTTCATCTGTGTGGGGTAAATAGGGAAACATATACTTATCCATTCAGCAGGTTCTCCGGTACATTCATATTTTTTCCTCCTAAAGATGATTTATTCGAAATTTCAATAAATTACAATATATAAGGAACTTTTAAATTATAGCTTTTATAAACAAAAAATGTTTCTGCGGAATCCACCTCTGCAATAGTGGATACCTCCGTTGTATAAAAATCGAGCAGGTTGAAATCCTTTCTTAAAAGAACGGTCAGGATCAGGTCGAAGCGTCCGGTAACAACACTCACATTTACCACCCCCTTTAACTTGCTGAACTCCTTACCCTTATTGACCAGATCCATAGTTTTCAGCTTAATACCCACAATCAGGGCGTAGTGATCGGGAAGTGTATTGGGATCCACCAGCCCGGCGATTTCCAATACTCCCTCATCCGTCAGCTTTTTCACCCGGCTTCTAACCGTATTTTCAGTAATGGCAAGCTCATCTGCAATCTGCTTGTAGGATTTTCTGCCGTCGCGAATTTGCTTGATAATAGCCATGTTCGTTTTGTCAATTTTCATTATTTTATCCCTGTTTCCAACAATAAATCGTATATGAGTTTGATGATTATGTCAATAATTTTTTTAAATATTTAGCAATACCGCATTAAATAGGTGTTAAACTAACTAAAATCAAAACTATGCTTCAATGTTTAAGGCTTGTGCAGCACAGTGGTATGTAGACCCTGTTCCGGAGGAACTGATTCCAGATCACTTGCCAATGCAGTATTCCACAATACTATCAGTATGAATGGCAGTTGTGTTCAGAAAGGGAATACCGTATTGATCCTTATCAAGAATAAGGGGCAGTTCAGTACAGCCAAGGATCAGAGAATCGATAGACTCATCGTCAATAAGCCGCTTCACTATGGATAACAGATCATCCCTGGTTGAATCTTTGACAATACCCAACTCGATTTCAGACATCAGTTTATTATGGATAAAATCCCGGTCATTTTTATCCGGAACAACAATCGACATTCCCCGGCTGCCAAAGGTTTGCATGAAAAAATCGGATTCCATGGTGAACCTGGTACCCAGGAGCCCCGGCTTTTTCAAAGCCAGGCTTTCAGCTTTTCTGCAGGTCTCTTCAACAATACTCAACATGGGTATGGGTGATCTTTTTTCCACCTCAGCAAAGACTACATGCGGAGTATTTGAGGCAATTACAGCGAAATCAGCGCCGGCACGGTGGAGCGCTCCGACCCTGTCTGCCAGTAGATCTATCAGTTTACTCCATTCACCCTTCTCGATTATTTCCAGGCATTCATTCAGGTTCATGCTGAAGATGATGATTTCCGGATAGGCCAGGTCAACATACTGCTTCTGAAAAGCGCGAATAATCCTTTTATAGTAGTCAAGAGTTGATTCCGGACCTATGCCGCCGATAATTCCAATTCTTTTCATGCAAAAACCTCCTGGGCGCCTTTAATGATTTATTACTATTCAGCGATATTAGCGATATTATGCTTTAAGCGCTTTGAGGTATTTTAAATCATCCAGATCTTTGTTTCTACCAACCTTGCTCTTATTCTGAATTAATTTATCAAGACCAATATAATATAAATGATACTCTCTGTTTTCTATTACTATCTTCTCAGTCTTTTTAGAATCCCACGCTTCATCAAAGGTAACAGAATCTATTGTGCTTAGCAGGTCAAGACGGTTGGGGGGTCTTCCAAACTGAATAATAATATTCTGTCCGGCGAGCTCTTCCTTATCTTTTATCCCCGGTATTTCTCCCTGCCAGAACTCTTTTAAGGAAGAATATAATTTTTCAGCATTTTCAGGAGAGGAATCATAAAAGATATCAATATCGCCCGTAACCCTTACATAGCCGTAATAGATCACTGCTTCCCCGCCTACAATGACATACCGAACGCTATACTTGTTCAGTAGAACTGCAAATTCCTGGATATCTGTAGAAAAGTACTCAGCTTTCATCTTCTTGCATGGTATTCACGTACATCAGGATTGTTTTTGCCATAGACTTTTTCTCTGATCTTTTTTGCCGCTTCCTGTCTCTCCGCAGGCGTCATGGATATATTTTGTTTAATATCATGCTCTTCAGCTTCTTTAAAATCCTTAGTCTTAAAAACAATTCTTTCCATGGCTATATTATAGCATTTGATCAGGAAATGTAAAATATGGAGCACACGGCAGTACAGATATGAGGGAACGACCCTGGGCGGCCTCCTTAACGAAAGTATTCCTTAGCACGTAATCAACGTGCAAGCACTACCAGGGTCTCAAGGTGAAAGGTTTGGGGGAACATATCAAAAGGAATTACCTTTTTTATCATGTATCCGGCTTTAATTAGAGCTCCCAAGTCCCTTGCCAGGATTGGCGGAACACAGGAGATATAGAAGATAAATGGGGCCTCCAGGCTGACAATTGCAGGAATTATCCCTTTCAATCCCTTTCTTGGCGGATCTGCAATCAGTATCTGCGCGGACCTGCCTGATCTCTCTATCTCTGCCAGAGCCCTGCCCACATCCGACCTTTTATATACCACATTCTGTAAACCCAGCTTGTGCACAGCCTGCCTGGCTTTCCTTATTGCAGCGACTGACAGGTCCCAACCACTTATCGAACCGGCAATACCGGAAAGGCCTAGTGATAGATTACCGTCACCGCAGTAGAGGTCCATGATCACCGGGGGCTTATCCTTCCGGCTGAAATCAGTAACCAGTGAATATATTTTTTCTTTTAAAAGGGAGTTAACCCTGTGATTTACCTGAGAAAATGAAAGCGCAGCTTTTCTTGAAGATGAAATAAAGGAACATTGAACCGAACCTTCCGGATCAAGATAAATCTCAACTTCACCGGTGGAAGGTGTCTCACCTGGGGAAGGTGATTGAAGAGCCGGTTCCGATTTTAATCGTGGCAGAAAGCTGTTAATTTCAGGCGAGAGAATCGGACAGCTGTCAATCTCTATCAACTTATGAGATTCAGCTGCAAAGTAGCCGATTTTTCCGTCAGTAGTAACCTTCAGGCGTGTCCTGCTCCTGTAGCCGTAAATATCGGGGGATGGTATTACCGGATCGATCTCAGGCGCAGTTTTACCTATTCTGGTAATTGCATCTTCCAAAATCTTTCTCTTTTCTTCAAGCTGACGCTGATAAGTTATATGCTGCCAGCTGCAGCCGCCGCATTCCCCGAAGTATGGGCATACAGGCTCAATTCTGTATGGCGAGGGTTCAATAATCCTTATAATCCGGCCAATACGGAAACGCTTTTCCTCTTTCACA
>Ga0114923_10001004_pt1 | contig 20025 bp, 13 predicted proteins | sample SumtaG_FD_89578 | JGI IMG/M metagenome (GOLD analysis project Ga0114923, IMG submission 89578) | Deep subsurface microbial communities from Indian Ocean to uncover new lineages of life (NeLLi) - Sumatra_00157 metaG | ecosystem: Environmental > Aquatic > Marine > Oceanic > Sediment | place: near...
ATGGACCAGGTTGATTATCAGCTTGGTTTTCCTTGGCCAACTGTTGGTGATTCTGTGCCATTCGTCAAACCCCCCGACGGCACGGTTAATTTGGCTGATTTTGCGGTCCTGGCTCAAAACTGGCAGGAGCAAATCAGCCCCATCGTCATAAACGAAATCCATCACAATTCCGATGTCGAAACCGAACTTATAGAATTTGTCGAGCTCTACAATATCGCTTCGGTCGATGTTAATATCTCGGGCTGGCATTTCTGCGACGGTATCGTCTATGAGTTTCCACCGGGAACAGTAATACCTGCGCACAGTTATATCGTTGTTACAGAAGACCCAAATCTTTCCTACAACCCCGTCACTTTGGAATCGAAGTTCGGCACGCCTTCGAATCTTATTTACGGTCCTTTTGAAGGAAATCTAAACAGTGACGGAGAAAAGATTGAGCTCTGTAATGCCGACGGTGACGAGATGGACCAGGTTGATTATCAGCTTGGTTTTCCTTGGCCAACTGTTGGTGATTCTGTGCCATTCGTCAAACCCCCCGACGGCAGCGGCCATTCGATACAGTTGACGAACCCCGGGTTTGACAACGACCTTGGCGGAAGCTGGCGCTCGGCATATCCTACTCCCGGCGCGGAGAACACTGCTGTTTTTGCCGCCAACATTGCGCCTCACATTCGGCAGGTAAGCCACAGCCCGGAACAGCCCAGGTCCGGCGAGGCTGTAACTATAACCTGCAAGGTCACCGATGATGACGGTGTTGCCGCCGTCACGCTGCAGTATCAGATTGTCGAGCCCGGCAGTTACGTTCCCCTTACCCTGCCGGACTACGACGACAACCCTGCTTCGACGACACCGAACCCTGCTTACAATACGAGTTGGGTTTCCGCTGCGATGCACGACGACGGGGCAGCCGGTGACCAGGTTGCCGGCGACGATGTTTATACTGTGCGGCTGGCCGGCGGTTTACAGGTCCATCGGCGTTTAATACGGTATCGGATTACGGTGGAGGACAACGAGGCCCTGAGCGTCACGGTTCCGTATGATGACGACCCTGTGCCTAATTTTGCGTATTTTGTTTACGACGGCGTCCCCTCATGGAGTGGAGCCGACCGGCCGGGCGTTACTCCTGTGGTTGCATACGGCCCGGGTGTAATGCGCAGTTTGACCGTGTATCACCTTATTTCGCGCGAGCAGGATGTGATGGATTGCCAATGGCTGGAGAGAATAAGTTACACCAACGCCAGGGCCAAGATATTCTACTGGTCGGGGACATTGGTTTATGACGGCAAAGTTTACGACCATATCAGTTTTCGAATGCGGGGCGGGACACATCGGTATCACCTCGGGAAGAACTTCTGGAAATTCGATTTCAAACGTGGCCACTACTTCGACGCTCGTGATAATTATGGCAAAAAGTACGACGAGAAGTGGGACAAGCTCAATTTCAGCGGCTGTAACTCTCAATGGACTTCCAGATACCGCGGTGTGATGGGTATGCTTGATGCGATGACTTTTAAGCTATTTGATATGGTTGGCGTCCCCTCTTCAAATACTCACTGGATACAACTCAGAATCATCGATGAGACAAACGAAGCTTACCCAGACCAGTATCGAGGTGACCTTTGGGGGCTATACCTGGTGATTGAACAAATGGACGGGCGTTTCCTGGATGAGCATTTGCTGCCGGACGGCAACCTTTACAAGATGGAATATGAGGGAAACAGTGAATCTAATAACCAGGGGCCTACCCAGCCGGACGACAACTCCGACCTGAAGGCCTTTATCGGCGGCAGCCCCCCCACTTACACAGACGGTTACAAAAACGGCCCTGATACCGGATGGTGGAGGACAAACGTTAATGTGGATAGATATTACAGCTATCGTACAATCCTCGAAGGCGTTCGACACTACGATGTCCCTTACGGTAAGAACTATTTTTATTACCATAATCCGATTACCGATAAGTGGTGGCAGCTGCCATGGGACCTTAATCTGACATGGAGGGACGACTATGGCATCTGGGGCGATGGAGAAGAGCCGTTTAAGAGATACGGTTTGGTAGATGAGCCTGAGCTGTCTGTTGAGTACCAAAACCGTGTCCGCGCGATTCGAGACTTATTGTTCAATACGGACCAGTTGTTTGCATTGATTGATGAATATTCATCAATCATTGACACACCCGATGCCAACGGAAATTCGTTTGTCAATGTTGACAGGGCGATGTGGGATTATAATCCGGTCGTTGTCAACACCAGTTACGGCGTAAGCAGCTGGGAGAAAAACTACGGCGGACAAGACGATGGCGGGATAGTAGGCGGCTGTAACGCGGGCTATGGAAAGTTTTATATATATCCGGACGCTCCGTGCGCTGGCTTTTCAGATTTTGTACAAATAATGAAGGACTTTGCGGTGAAGCGTATCAACACTGTGCTTGACCCGATAGCGGCTGATTCTGCGATTCCCGACACACCTGCGGTTTCTTACATTGGTGGTGACCCGAACTATCCGGCCAACGACCTGGTTTTTCAAACATCTTCTTTCAGCGACCCTCAGGGCTCCGGCACTTTCGGCGCGTACAAGTGGCGTATAGGTGAGATTACCGATGAGAACTCTCCGGCCTACGACCCCACAGAAGCGGGTAAATATGAAATTGAAACTTTCTGGGAGAGTCCTGAGGTTACCAGTTCAGGCACGACAACTGTAACCATACCGGCCAGCATGATAAAGCCCGGCCATACTTATCGTGTCCGCTGCCGCTCGAAAGACAATACCGGCCGATGGAGTCACTGGTCGGACCCCGGCGAGTTTACCGCGGGCGAGCCGCTTTCGGCAGGTGTTCTTGCCAATCTGAGAATAACTGAACTGATGTATAATCCCGCTGCTGGCGGCATATATGATAATGAAGAATATGAATTTATCGAGCTTAAGAACACAGGCCCTAACACACTCGATTTGACCTACGTTTCCTTCACCGATGGTATCACCTTTGATTTCAATGACAGCAATGTTACCAGCCTTGCTCCCAGTGACTTTGTCCTTGTTGTCGCCAATCAGAGTGCATTTGAATCGCGATACGGCACGGGACAGTCGTCCAAAATTGCCGGAAATTACACCGGCAGTCTCGCCAATGGCGGCGAGAACGTTACGCTGCAGGATTACTACTACGGTATTATTGCCGACTTTGAGTATGGTGATGGTCGCGGCTGGCCGCTGGCCGCCGACGGCGCGGGACATTCGCTGGTTCCGCTTGATTCTGCGATACCACCCGAACCCGAAGGTACGCTAAAATACGGTGGCAACTGGAGGATGAGCACTTACATGCACGGCTCACCGGGAGAGGAAAACCCAGCGGAGATAGAAAGTGTATTGATAAACGAATTCATGGCACATACCGATTACAACCTGCCGCCGTATGACTCGAACGACTGGATTGAGCTTTACAACCCCACAGCCTCAACCGTCAGTCTCAACAGCAATTGGTACCTTAGCGACGACAGAGACGACCTGACAAAGTGGGCAATACCAATAACACTAATTACCGCAGGCTCTGTGGTCAGCTTTGACGAAATCACGGGATTCCATAACCCAATCACTTCCGGCTTTGGATTGGACAAAGGCGGTGAGCAAATCTTCCTTTGTTATCTGCCTGGAAACTCAAGTGATAGAATCGTTGACTGCATAAAGTTTAAGGGGCAGGAAAACGATGTGTCTCTCGGCCGCTATCCGGACGGCGGCGATTACTGGTTTGGTATGCCTCCATCGCTGAACTCGTCAAACAACTCTCCTCATCAGCCGGATATTGTCATAAATGAAATAATGTATCACCCGATGGAGCCCAAGCCGGAATATGTCGAACTGTACAACCCGACCGTATCAACGGTAAATCTTTACAATGCCACCGGCACCTGGCGTCTCCGTGGTATTGGTGGCGATGACTATTACTTCCCGGCCTCCACATCGATAGGTTCGGGTGGAACTATACTGCTGGTTGGGTTTGACCCATACGACAGCGTTTTGTTGAATCAGTTCATATCCGCCTATGGCACAGGTTTACTGACTCCCGGTACGGATATTTTTGGCCCGTGGGACGGCAACCTGTCCAATGCAAGTGAACGAATCGCATTGGAAAAGCCACAGGCTCCGGACAACCCTGGCGATCCTATCTCCTGGGTGATTGTTGATGAGGTGATTTACGCTGATTATGAGCCCTTCCCTGAGACTGCTGATGGTACCGGAGACAGCTTACACAGAGTCTCTGCCGCCGCCAACGCCTCCGGCAACGACCCTGCCAACTGGACAGCTAACACCCCCTCACCATCAGCTCCATAAAGTTTGCACAAAACTTAAGCCCTTCATTCCAGCATCGCAAAGGCAGTTTGTGCAACCTGGTCACTGGCTTTCTTTTTGCCCAGTGACTTGGCCAGCCCAACAAGCTCGGCGCTCACCTCCACAAGCCGCCCTTTGTCCTGAAGCATGGACTCAATCTTTTCTGCAATTGGTTCAAGGGAGGAAAAATACGGCATGAATTCCGGGACTACTTCCTTGTTTGCCAATATGTTCACCAGAGAAAGATATTTCGTTTTGACCAGCCACCGGCCCATCAAATGCCACAACAACCTGCTGGACTGATACATCACCACCATCGGGCAACCCGCCGCCGCTACCTGCAATGTTGCGCTGCCGCTTGCCGTCACCGAAAAATCCGCTCGGCTGGCCGTCTCAAATACGGAACCTATCGAATAGTTGCACCGAAAACCTAATAACTGAAGCGAACGAAGTATCTCTTTCATCCTCGCGTCCACCGTTGCAACCGTAATAGTTGTCTCCGGACACCTCCGTCGCAGACTAATCGCTATCTTCTGCATCGGGACCCAGAGCGTCTTAATTTCGGCAGGACGCGAACCCGGCATGAGTGCCAGCTTCAGAAATTTCCGCTCAAAGCCCTTGTATTTGTTCTTCGGACGACTCGAACTGATAGTTAAGCCCTCCAGCAGAGGATTGCCCACGTAACAGGCGTCAACACCCCGCTCACTGAACCACTTCTCCTCGAACGGCAGGATGCAGCAGAGTTTGTCGCACCACTTTTGAAGTTTTTTAATCCGCCACGCAGCCCATGCCCACAGTTGAGGTGCGACGTAAAACAGGGTCTTTATGTTCCGCTTCTTTGCCGCCTTGGCGACGTGAAAGTTAAAAGCGGGCGAATCACACAGTATTACAAGGTCGACCTCGTTGATTATCAGATAGTAGGTTATCCTTTTTATCAGTTTGTAAAAGTACAAGACCTCGCTGAAGGCGTTGTATATCATCACGGCCCTGTTGACCGTGCTCTCTAAGAGCTCACAGCCGGCCGCCGCCATTTGAGGTCCGCCCACGCCGATAAATTCGATGTCATAGTCGCTGTGTTTTATCGCCCTGATAAGGGCCGCGCAGTGGGCATCCCCGCTTGGCTCGGCTGCACTTAAAAAGACCCTGTACTTCCTGCCCTTCTCAACCATATATTAAGTCTATAACCTGAAGCCGAAATTAGAAAGCAAAAAACAAAAAAGCCCTCCGCCCTTCAGCCTTACATCCGTCCGGCTTAAAAAAGTATCTGCGTTTTAAACAAAATCTCCCCATGCACTCGCAGCCTGACTCGCCGACTAAAATCGCACTAACCCACAACAGTTGCCGAGAAGCTTTGCCGCTCTTTTCCTGAGCTTGCCATATGTCCCTCTTTTGCGCCTTTCAGTAATAATATCCCAAGTCCGCAATCTACCGGTTTTTGCGTGCATAACGGCCACCAAGCCCTAAAATCAAAGAAATTATCGGACAAAACAAAGTTTTCCCACACAGCCATTCGCCATCGAATCCCCGGGCCGGCGGCCATAAAAAGTTCGCCCGTTGCAGGTTTAATTCTGCCTTAACCTGTGGCAAAGCCGCTTCGAATTACCACATGCCCCCAACAGCACCGAATCGGTCTCAAATGTTGCTCTATTTATCAAAAATCCTTGACATGCTGTTTGCTTTAGGGTAACTTTGCCCCTTTAGCGGTTTGGCTGTGCGCACCGGGCCGGAATATAATCGTTAGTTGTTTGGAGGTTTTTGTGGCAAAAGAGTTAGTTCGTGAATTGATTAACGCAGGGGTGCATTTTGGGCACGGAGCCAGTCGGTGGAACCCAAAAATGGCACCTTTTATTTTCGCAAAGCGCGGAAATATTCATATCATAGATGTCAAAAAAACACTTGAAGGAGTCTTAATCGCCAAACGGCTGATCGCCGAGATTGTTTCGTCCGGAAAGGACGTTGTTTTCGTCGGCACCAAGAGACAGGCCCAGAAGCCTGTCGAAGCCGTCGCCGAAAGGTGCGGTATGCACTACGTTTCCCAACGATGGCTCGGTGGAATGCTCACGAACTTCAGGACCGTCCGCTCACGTCTGCAAAGACTACAGGAACTCGAAAACATGCAGGAAGACGGCGCGTTACAGGCCGAAAGCAAAAAGCAGGCGTCCAGACTAAAGCGGGAAATGCGAAAGATAAAAGCAAATCTTGAAGGTGTCCGTAATATGGCAAGGCTGCCCGGTGCCGTTATCGTTGTCGATGCGAAAAAGGAATACCTCGCCCTGCGCGAGGCGAAAAAGCTCGGCATTGCAACCGTGGGCCTTATCGATACCGACTCCGACCCCGATACCGTTGACGTTGCAATACCGGCGAACGATGACTCTATCCGGGCGATTGACCTGATTCTTGGTGAACTTGCCGACGCCGTCGCAATCGGAAAAACAATGGTTTCGGCTAAACAGGAACCCAGGCAAAGGCCAAAAAGAGTTCGTTCAAGAAGACCGGCCCTGGCACAGGCGCGTCGGGAAGAAGAAAGACCTGTAGAACAGCCTGAAGCTGCACAGCAGCCGCCAGAGGCCGAAAAACCTGTTTTGCAGCAACCGGCAGAAGAAAAGAAAGAACCCGAAAAGCTCGAAGAAACCACACCTGAAAATACCGCTGAACCTGCTGCCCAGCAGACGAATACAGAAAAGACCGAGAAATAATACTGGCAACTTGAAAATAAAGAACAAAAGTGTTTTGCCCCTGTTTGACCGAGAAATAAAATCCAAGGCGGGGGCTTATTTACACCAAAATGACAAAGGAGTTTTAGGATATGGCGGAAATTTCAGCCTCGACGGTGATGAAACTAAGAAAGATGAGTGGCCAGGGTATGATGGACTGCAAAAAGGCCCTACAGGAAGCAGATGGTGACATCGAGAAAGCCATGGAAATACTCAGAAAAAAAGGACTCGCAACCCTTGCAAAACGTGCTGCAAGAGAAACCACCGAAGGTATCGTCGTCAGTAAAATAAGCGGCGATGGAAAGACCGCCGCCTTGGCGGCCCTCTGCTGCGAAACCGACTTTGTCGCAAAAAGCGACGACTTTATCAGCGCCGCCGAAACACTCGCCGAATATGCGATTGCCTGTAAAGCCGACGAAGGCGCTGATAACCTTCTCGAAACAGAAATCGACGGGAAAAAATTCGGAGATGTGCTCACGGAGCTTGTCAGCAAAACCGGCGAGAAAACGCAGGTTGGCGATTACGCAAAATTCAAGCTCGATGCCCCGGGCCTCATCAGCATCTATACCCACTTCAACAAAAAAGTCGGTGCAATGCTGCAGATACAAACCGGCGACGGCGGTGTAGCCGAAAGCGAACAGCTTAAGCAAGTTGCCGCCGACATCGCTATGCACATCACAGCTATTAACCCCCTGGCACTCGATAAGGACGGCATAAGCCCCGACGTAATCGAACAGGAAAAGGCCATCTACGCCGAGCAGGTTAAGAACAAACCTGCAAATATAATTGAAAAAATAGTCGAAGGAAAACTGAACAAGTTCTTCGCAGAGAAGTGCCTGCTCTCACAGCCTTTCGTGAAGGACGACTCAAAAACCGTCGCACAAGTAATTGATGCTGCTGCCAAACAGACTCAAGGACAGGCAAAAATTAAAAGGTTTGTCCGCTTCGCTGTCGGTTAATTGTCTACGCTATATACGAACGACTAAATACTATCCAATGGCAAAGACCAAATACAACAGGGTCCTGCTTAAACTCTCCGGCGAGAGTTTCTGCAAACCCGGGGGCTTCGGAATAGATGGAGAAAACCTGAAGTCCATCGCTGAGAGGGTTCTGAAAACCCGCCAGCTCGGCCCGCAAATCGCCATCGTCGTCGGTGCCGGCAACATCCTGAGGGGCGAAAAATTCTCAAAGGTAAGCCGGATACCGAGGAACACCGCCGACTACATGGGTATGCTGGCCACCATCATAAACAGCTGTGCCCTTCAGGAAACACTCGAAGAACTCGGCCAGCCCACAAGGGTCTTAAGCGCAATTGAAGTATCGGCAATCTGTGAGCCTTTTATAAGAAGAAGGGCGCTGCGGCATCTCGATAGAGAAAGAGTTGTTATACTCGCAGGCGGAACTGGAAATCCTTTCTTCACTACAGATACCTGCGCAGCGTTGCGGGCCTCCGAACTCGACGCTGACCTGCTCATAAAGGCCACTAAAGTCGAAGGTGTCTACAGTGACGACCCTAAAAAGAACCAAAACGCTCAGCTGTTCGAAAAGCTTTCTTACAATGATGTACTGACTAAGAATCTCAAAGTTATGGACCACACTGCCATAAGCCTTTGCCGGGAAAACAATATACCGATTATTGTTCTGAATATATTTGAACAGGGCAACATTACAAAAGCCATTTGCGGCCAGCGAGTCGGCACGCTAATCTCTTAACACACGGAGGTCGAACATGCCCACTAAAGAAGTTGTCACTCAGACTGAATCGAAGATGAAAAAGGCCCTCGGTGCCCTCAAGGATGAGCTAAGGGCCCTCAGGGCTTCAAGGGCCTCCACCGGACTGGTCGAAAACATAAAAGTCGATTATTACGGAACCCCGACCCCGCTAAAACAAATAGCCACCCTCGCCACGCCTCAGCCGGACATGATTGTTATAAAACCGTTCGACCCGGCCTCGGCGAGGGAAATTGAAAAAGCCATAAAAAGCAGTGACCTCAGCATCGCGCCAATCCTCGATGGGAAACTAATCAGGCTGAACGTCCCGCCCTTAAGCGAGGAAAGAAGAGACCAGCTTGCAGCACAGGCAAAACAAATCGGCGAGCAGGCAAAGGTCAGCATGCGCAATATAAGAAGGGACGCAATCAAGCAGCTCGAAAAACAGCAAAAGGACAAAACCATCACCGAAGACGGCCTTGAAAAGGGAAAAAAACAAATAGATGATATCACAAAAAACTGCGCCGACGACATTGACCGGATTGTAAAAGTAAAAGCCGACGAGATAATTCTCGATTAATCACAGGCGGCTATTAAAAATATTAGCAGCAATGAACCCGAAAACCTGGCTTCAAATATATAATATCAGTAAGACATTTTTTGGTTGGGGGCAAAAATGATGGCGGAAGGAAAAAAACAAAAACCAAAATCAGGCAAAAAAACAAAAAAAATCCTCCTGCTGCTTATATTCACCCTGCTTGTGCTGGTCATTCTGGCATTTTTGATTATCCCGCCTTTGGTCTCCTCGGAAAAAGGCAAAAAACTGATATTGGCCAAAATCAACAGGAACCTCGATGGGAAAGTCGACTTCGGCACACTTTCGGTGAGCTGGACAAAGGGTATAAAGGCCACCGACATAACATTTAACGACAAAAAAGGACAAACTTCACTGACCGTAAAACAAATTGTTGCGAAACCACATTACACCTCTCTGCTGACCGGAAACCTCTCATTCGGACAGACCGTCATCGACCAGCCCCGAATAGAGATTAAACTGAAACCGCAGACACCGAACGGCCTGCAAGCCTTCCGGAGACCCTCCGAACAGATGCCTCAACCGGCGGCTTTTGCCCTGCCGATTAAAAAAATCGACCTGACTATCAACGACGGCAGCCTCAAAGTTACCAACCGAACCACTCAAACAACCGAACTGGCAAACATTGATTCCAGCCTCAAACTAAGACCGCCGCCACAGCAAACCATTTTTGCTCTCAATATGAATGTCCTTGACGGGGAAAAAGAATCTAAGATTGCCGCCCATGGAAATATTAAACTCGAAAACAAAAGGCAATGGACGCTCGGAAAGACCAGCGGCGACCTTACCGTCCAAATCGACGAGCTCAACCTTGAATCTCTCGCGCCTCTTCTTGCGCTCGCTGGCGCTGAAATCGATGTGAAAGGCATCGTCTCGGTGAATGTAAAAAGCGAAATTAAGAGCGGTCGCATACAAAGCGCTGCCGCACAAGTTTCAGCACAAAACCTCACCGTAACAGGTGAGGTTTTAAAAGGCGACCGGCTCGGGACCAGCCAACTCCAAATCAGCGCAAAGCTCAACCGACAGCAGCAAATGATGAACATCGAAAACTTGCAGTTGCATACCGACTGGCTGACCGTCGACGCTCAGGGCCTGGCACCGGCCACCTTCGATTCGCTTGAGGAGTTCCTCAAGTTGGATTCGGATTTAACTGCGAGGTTCGAACTCGACTTGGCGCAACTGCTCTCGCAGATGCCTCGTACTTTCGGCCTGAAAGAAAACGTCAACGTAACCTCAGGCTGGCTGACCGCAGAGATACGGACCCTGAAAGAGCAGAAAAAAAGAAGGATTACCGCTGATGCAAAACTTGACCGTTTGGCCGCAACGCTCGGAACAAGAACGCTTGTCCTCTCCCAGCCGCTCAACGCGCAAATACAAATTTCCTCCGAAGACGGCCGTTTAAACTATGACCGCTTAAACTTCTCCTCTTCGTTTGCCAGTTTCGATTGTTCCGGAACAAATCGGATCCTTGAATACACCGCCGAAATCGATCTTGAAAAACTCCAGAACGAAATCGGGCAGTTTGCTAATTTGGGACAATACCGCATGGCAGGCCGTGTCCGTGAACAGGGTAAGCTTAACATCAAGGAAGATAAAATCACCGCCGACGGTACTGCAACAATACAAAATTTGCGCCTCACCTCCCCGGAAGGTCTGACCGCCTCTGAAGAAATGGCGCAAATCGATTTCGCCACCTCGTTCCAGGCCAAACAAAAACTCGTTACCCTGACATCTGTCAAAACCACCGCCGACTTCGGGCAGGTGGAGGTGAAAAATGCTTTCGTTAGCTGGGCCGAGGACTCGAAAGAACCTCTCCGCCTCAATGTCTCCGCCGATGTTGATTTGGCTAAGCTCTATCCCTTTGCCGCGATTTTCGCGTCCCTGCCGAGCGACATGAAACTCGAGGGTTCCGCAAAGTCAAATATCTTCGTGACCTCAAAAAATAATACATATAAAATCACTACTGACTCGACCAGTATCAAAAACCTGAAACTGACCTCCCCGGAGAAAGAGCCTTTCAGCCAGGAAAGTGTCGACGTCACCTTCGACGTTGAGCTGGACCCGCTTGAGAAAATAATCGATGTAAAAGAATTTAAACTGACCAGTCCGCAGATAAAAATTCACAAAACCCGAATAAGCCAAACCACACAAAACGGAAAAACAAAACTCCAGGGCCAGCTCGACTGCGAATACGACTGGGCCGCTCTCAGCTCACTTGCGTCGGCTTTTCTTCCACAGGAGCTTAAACTTTACGGAAAAAGGACCGACACCATAAATTTTGCCAGCGAATACCTTTCGGCCCACCCTGACAGACTGCTCGAAAATCTGAGTTCTCAGGCGAAAATCGGCTTTGAGAAGGCCCACTACATGGGACTCGATTTTGGTCCGACCGAAGTGGACATCCAAATCCAAAGTGGCCTTATGCAAATCGCACCTTTCTCAACCACTGTCAATAACGGCAAACTGAACTTCAATGCTTCGGTTGATTTCAAACAGAAGCCCGCAATTTTCAAAACCCAGGGGCCCGTTCAAATCGCCGAAAACATCCAAATCAACGACCAGATAACAAAAAAACTGCTGATGTACCTCAACCCCATCTTCGCGAATGCCGTCAACGTAAGCGGCATCCTGAATTTCAATTGCGAAAAACTCGCCATACCTCTTGCCTCCAAACAGAAGAACAACATCGAAGCCGTCGGCACGGTCTCTATCGAACAGCTTCAGCTCCAGGTCTCCGACCTGCTCGGACAAATACTCTCTGCCATCGGGGCAAACCAGCCCGCCCAGGGTATGACAATTAGACCGACAAAGTTCAGTCTTCATGACGGCTACCTCCGCTATGACGATATGCAGATGGACATCGGCGACAACCCTATCAATTTCAAAGGAGTCATCGGCCTCGATAAGTCCCTCGATATGCGCATCCTGCTGCCGTATACTACCGAGGGCCGAACCGTAAGAACTGACCGTCAGACATCAGAACAAAGAATAGCTCTGCCCCTGACCGGAACTCTCGATGACCCCCAAATCGATTTCGGTCGATTGCTTGAAGAACAATTGAAACAACAGCTTGAGCAAAAACTCCGCGAAGCCCTCCAGGACCTTTTTTAGCCGGCACCGACCCATTTCCACACTGCGCTGCAGATGAAAAACACCCCAAAAAGAAATAGTACTGCCGCACAAACCCTCAGCACTGTTTTCTGTACTCGTTCGCTCATCAAGGTTGAGCCCTTGAAGCTTGCCCAGGACAATGCCGAGAACCACATAAAATCAGTCAGCCAGTGCACCAGCGCAAAAAGCCCGAACGCCCAAACGCCGAAACCTCTCGCTTCTATAACAAGCTTCAGACCTACCGTTGCCCACCATATAAGAAAATACGGATTGCCCACCGACAAAATTATCCCCGCCAAAACAGGGTTGTTCCTTAACACTTTTGTTTCGCCGCTCTTGCTGCTCCGTAGCGCTATCAGCATTTGGGCTGCCATCAAAAATAAAATCGCTCCACCTGCCAGCCCGATTATTATCTGGGTCGCCGCTAACTCCAGTATCCTGTCCATACCAAGTATAATAAGGACCATCAGCGGGAACTCGATTATACCGTGTCCTATCGCCAGCAGTGCCCCGGCATAACGATTGCGCGCACCCATTGTAATGACCGTTGCAGTAATGGGCCCGGGCTGCATCGCACCCGAAAATGATATCGCAAAAGCCCCAAGTAAAAACAACAACAACTCCACAAGCCCACCTATTCCCCGATGATTTTTACCAGCACGCGTTTTCTTCGCTTGCCGTCGAACTCACCGTAAAATATCTGCTCCCACGGCCCGAAGTCCAGCTGCCCTTCTGTCACCGCCACCACGACCTCACGGCCCATCACGCTTCGCTTCAAATGCGCATCGGCGTTGTCCTCGTAGCCGTTATGCCGGTACTGCGAATATGGCTTCTCCGGCGCAAGCTTCTCAAGCCAGACCTCAAAGTCATTGTGCAGCCCTGACTCGTCGTCGTTTATAAACACGCTGGCCGTAATGTGCATCGCGTTGCAAAGCACAAAGCCTTCCACAATCCCGCTTTCCTCCAGACACTCCTGGACCTGCGGCGTAATATTGATAAACTCCCGCCTGCTCGAAGTATCAAACCAAAGTTCTTTCCGGTAACTTTTCATTATCTTGCCTCCGATATTTTCCTACTAAAACCCGTCGGACAGATAAAATTATTGCTGTGTCCCGACCAGCTTCTTATAAACGTCCTCTATCACATTGGCCATCGTCGCCGGCGCGAATTTTTCTTTAACAGATTCCAGGCCGGCCGCGCCGAGCCTGTACCGCAGGTCCTTATCTTCTATCAATTCGGCGCACGCGTTTGTCAATTGCTCAACATTCTTCGGTTCTAATAATCTGCCGGTGTTCTCATTTACCACCTCCCTCGCCCCGTCGATGTCGAAGGAAATCGCGCATCTGCCGCACAGCATCGCCTGAGGCAGCGTCCGAGCGAGACCTTCCCGCAGGGAACAATGGACTAAAATATCCGCTGACTTTATCACAAGGGGTATCTTGTTGGGCGGCAAAAGGCCGGTAAACTTTACTTTTTCCTCTAAACCGAGTGACCGTACCTGTGCCTTGTATGTATCCGAAAGATTGCCGTCACCGACAAAAAGCCATACCGCTTTGGGATATTTGTTTGCCAATTCTTTCGCCGATTCGATAATATAATCGTGTCCCTTCAACATGAACAGCCGGGCTATACAGACAAGCACAACCGCATCTTCAGCAATACCATACTTGCGCCGAAACTCTGCTTTTTCCTGCTTCGGTATTTCTTTTAAGAAGTCATCCTCATCAATCGCCGAATACGCCGTTCGGAACTGCCCTTCCTTTCCTATCCCCGCCGCCAGAGCCTGCTCGGTCATCGCGTCGGCAACGCTTATAAAATAATCCGTCCTTTTTGCCGCCGCTTTCTCGGCCGCGATATAAAACTTATTTAACATCTCACCCTGGTACGGATGAAAGGCCAGCCCGTGTATCGTGTGCACCACCGCGGGCAGATTCTCTGCCCATTTTCCTTTTAGACTCCACCCAGCAAACCTGCCTAATATCCCCGCCTTCGCCGAGTGCGTATGCACAACATCCGGCTTTAGCTCCTTCAGCAACTTCTTTATTTTGACATAACTCAATAAATCCTTCCCCGGATTTATCGCACGTATCATGTCTTTGACTGTGATGACTTTATATTTCTGTCCCTTGGTCTGGTTGAAAAGTTCGCCTTCGGGCCCAATCGCAGGGCCTGTAATTAACGTGACATCATGCCCTCGCTCGGCCAGCACCTTACAGGTAATCAGCGTGTTCTCCTGTGCTCCACCTAATATCAGCCGCGTTATTATATGTACGATTTTCAATGCTTATTCATACCTCAATTAAAGAACTCTCAAACATTGTATGTTAACCGCTCAAGAATTTGGTAATTTGGTTCGATGAAATTTCCTTGTGTTTCTTGGGTAATTCTTACTAAGCCGGTTTCTGCCATTCTCTTGAAATCCCTGCTTTTTGTTGCAGGGGAAACCGCTTTGTACATTGCCTTTATTTCTGGAGACGACAGGAACTTCTCGAGAGGCATTTTGCCGGATCTCACAAGCAATTGGACGACGTCAAATAGCCGTCGGCTAATCTTTACCCGGCGTTGTGATTTAGGGTCTGCTTCATAACCGATTTCAACCAGGTATCTCGAATAATCAAGCAACATAAGCTGCTTAACCTTTTTTAGAACAAGCTCTTTTATTCGAATTACCTCGTTGAGGTAACCTTCCATGCCCCAAATTATGAAATCCCAGGGGTCACAGGTGTTTCTAATATTTCCCAAATGACTGATGTATTCATCTCTATGCATACTCCAGAAATTGGCAAGAGACCAGAAGCAATAACTATTGACCCCGTTTATGTACAACACGAGAGCTTCCAACGCCCTGGCAACCCTTCCGTTTCCATCTCCGAATGGATGAATCTCTGTCAGATAATAGTGGGCCATGATTCCTTTTGCAATTATGTTGCTGCTTAAAATTCCAGAATCGGTCTTGTTTAGCCAGCTTATCAATAAAGACATGCCTTTTTCGATATCAGCTTGTGTTTTACATAGCCCCGTTCGCCTGGGATACCCAAACGTCGCCGGGAAATCCCCGCGGTACTGACCGGGTGTATTGCCCAAATAATTTAGGCCTTGTGTGAAATAACTGTGCAACTGCTTGATTAGAGGCTCACTGTAAGCAAAGTCTTCTTTAATTTCTCGAACTAAACCAATTATGAATTCGTAAACCTTTCTTGAGTTCTCGGCTTCACGTTCCTTACGCCTTAATTTCTCATTCAGGCCTGCTTTACGAAAAGATTCTTCGATCTCTTCTTCTCGCAAAAGTGTCCCCTCTATAGCAAGTGTCGCTCCGATTGCTGAAACCATTTCGCTTCTGACTATTTTATCTGTCGAACCTGGATAAGAAGGAGACTCATTGACAAATTGATCTACACTCTGGATTTGTTGGTAAGTACCGACAAACTTGAAAAGACGCTCGGGCGATTTTTCTCGCACCAGCGATTCTTCAAGCCTATTCACCAGGTCAAACTTAAACAGTTTCTCCAAGGTCATTTCCATAGCTTTATCCTTAGTATAGCGCAATCAATCTAATACTTAATTCGGCATAAAATACAATATTCTTGACTATTTGTCAAGAAAAATGAAAAGCGATATGCAAATTATTGTACAGCCCTAACTCTTTTTATAATATGGGCTTACGTCACATTCCTCACTGTTTTGTTAGTCAAAATGAAAAACAAAAAGAAATGAGGGAAATCAATACTTTATCCACATAAGGCACAGTCCCTGTGGTGGTGCAATCCCTCCTGCGGCACGCCGGTCTTTGGCCTGGATGATAGCCTCTATCTGTTCCGGCGGTATCCGCCCGCAGCCGACGTCCACCAAAGTGCCCACAATGTTCCTTACCATATTATAGAGGAAGCTATCTCCCTCCACTTCAAAATATAACCACTGGCCTTCTTCGATAACATCACAGCGAAAAATCGTCCGCACGGAACTTTCCCTTTTGTCTGCCGCCGCCGCGAACGATTTAAAATCCTTCTTCCCTATCAGCTTGCTCGCGGCTTCCAACATCGCACCGACATCCAGCTTCGCAGGCAGGTGCCAGCAGTGACGGATATCCAACACAGGCCGATGCTTGCCTGTATAAATCAAATACTGGTAAAGCTTGCTCTTTACATCACCAATGACGTCAAATCCATCCGGGACCTCTTCGGCCTCGATTACCGCAAGATCCGCTGGCAGTTTGTGTGTAATTGCCTGCGTTAGATTCTCTGTTGGTATCGGACTGTCGATTTGCACCAAGGCCACCTGCCCCAAAGCGCTAACGCCGGCGTCCGTCCTGCTTGCCCCGGATACATACACCTCAACCCCCACCAGATTTGAAATCACCTCGGCAAGCTGCCCCTGAATGGTCCGCTGACCCGGCTGAATCTGCCAGCCGCTGTAATCGGTGCCGTCGTACGCTATAGTTAGTTTTATCGTCCGGGCCGCCATGAACAGCGATTATAGCAGCTTTTCGGCGATTTGAACAGCGTTTAACGCAGCGCCTTTGCGAAGCTGGTCGCCCGCCACCCAGATATTTATCCCGCGGTTCTCCGGCAGGGATTCATCCTGTCTGATATGACCGACAAGTATCTCATCTGTGCCTGTCGCGTCTATCGGCATCGGGAAGCGATTATTCTCGCGGTCGTCCATCACCGAAACCCCCGGCGCCGTACCCAGAAGGTCTCGCACGTGCTCTGGCGTCATCGCCTCGGTAAACTCAAGGTTGATGCTCTCGCAGTGTGCTCGCATAACCGGTATGCGAATACAGGTGCACGTAATGGCAATTTCCGGACAGTCGAAAATCTTGCGGGTCTCGTTGACCATCTTCATCTCTTCTTCGTTATACCCGTTCGGCCCCAGTTTCGAATTGTGACTGAATACGTTAAAGGCAATCTGGTACGGGAACGCCTCACACGTCGGCTCCTTGCCCTCGAGTATTTGACGGCTCTGGTTTTCAAGCTCTACCATTGCCGAATGCCCTGCCCCGCTGGCCGCCTGATACGTACTGACAATCATTCGCTTGACCGGATTGGCCTTATGCAACGGCCAGAGCGGCACTATCCCGATTATCGTCGAGCAGTTCGGGTTTGCGATTATCCCTTTGTGTTCGGCTATCTTCTCAGGATTTATTTCCGGAATCACCAGTGGGACTTCGGCATCCATCCGAAACGCTGATGAGTTGTCCACCACGACCGCGCCGGCCTCTGCCGCCGCAGGCGCAAACTCCTTGCTCCTTGCCCCGCCGGCACTAAATAGCACTATGTCTATCCCGTCGAAGCTGTTCTTTGTCAACTGCTCGACCGTGTATTCTTTGCCCTTGAATTCAATCTTCTTGCCCTTGCTCCGTGAGCTCGCAAGCATCTTCAGTGAATCGAATGGAAAGTCCCGCTCCTCAAGAATCTGCAGAAATTCCTGACCGACTGCACCAGTCACACCTGCTATCGCTAAATTACAGCCCATAATAAATGCTCCTGAAATTACAAGCACTCATAACAAGGGGCAACTGTCTCAGAACAGCTGCCCGCCAAAGTCCTAAGTTATCAAATCAACCCGGATTATAACCATTTCGTAAACAAGATGCAATACTCTCTTATTAATATACCAAATAAACAATTTTTAACTTGCCGCCCCTTTTTGCCAAATTGCCGCCAGAACTGAAGCCGTAATTATGCAGATAAACACAAAAAACGCCGGCGGTATCGTCGCCTTGTCGCCGAAATGCTCCCGCGCAAGAATCACCCCTAATCCGGCATTCTGCATTCCTATCTCTATCACAAGCGTTCGCCTTCGTCTTGTCCCCAGCTTGAATAATGACCCCACCCCGTACCCGGCGCTCATGCCATAAAGGTTCAAAATCACAGCCGCCGCCAGTATCACGCCGCTTACCTCCGCTAACCTGCCCTTATTGCTTGCTATAACCAGTGAGCATATAAATATAATAAACGTTACCGATATCGCCGGAAATACGGGCAGAATTTTTTCAACCTGACTCTTAAAATAATGCCTCACCCCAAAGCCTACAAACAACGGCACCACCACCATAAGCAAAACATCGAGCATCATTTCCCAAAACGGCACCGGTATAAGTGAACCGGCCAAAAGCAGTGTCAGCCCCGGCGTAAGCACCGGACAAAGCAGCGTCGATACCGTCGTTAGTGACACCGAGTAGGCAGTGTCCGCCTTGGCGATATAGCTCATAACATTGCTCGCCATCGCGCCGGGCGCTGAACCTGTCAATATCAGACCGACTGCTATCTCCGGAGGCAATCTAAATACCTTGGCAAGCAAAAACGCGCCCACCGGCATAATACTGAACTGCGCGCAGCAGCCTATCAAAACTATCACCGGCTTTTGAGCGATGTGCTTGAAATCCTTGGCCTCAAGCACCGCTCCAATCCCGAACATCGTAAGCGCAAAGAAAAGTTTGTTATAATCGGCCACCGCCAGGAATGGCCCCGGCGCAAAATACGCCAGCGCCCCGAACAACAACACCCACACAGCGAAATACTTAGTGTAGAATTTCAATGCTTTGTTAAACATCCCCCAAAGTCTAACCCACTCGCAAATACGTGACAATATATTTGTAAAAAATCAAATTTGCCCCCCTGATGATGGCGAAAAAAAGCCCCGCAACTGCCTGCGGGGCTCATGTGTTTGTGCCGGCATCTGGTTATCGTCTTACTTTCTGCCAAGCTTTAAAACAACATACTGGCTGTACTGCCCATTGTTGATGTAAAGTAAAATTGTTCCTTCTTCACTTGCCTTTTCGAGAGCTTCGTAAAAGTCCTTTGTGTTCTTTATCTGCTGCCGGTTCACTTCCTGTATCAACATGCCGGGCTGGATACCGCCTGCTGCTGCTAAAGAACCCGGCTCAACCCCACTGACGACAACTCCGCTCATGCCCTCGTAGCCCAGACGCTCAGCCAAGTCGTCCGTAAGGTTCTGAACAGTTATGCCAAGCTCTTCCAGCGCTTTTGGTTTTTCGCCCGGTGCCGCGCCGAACTGCTTCGGGCGCTCGCCGAGCTCGACCTTTAGCGTCTCGCGTTTACCGTCACGAAGGATCACTATCTCCACTTTTGTCCCCGGCTTTAGCATGGCAACACGATTGCGAAAATCGTCCTTGTCCTCTACGGCCTCGCCGTCGAACTCCACAACTATGTCACCCTTTTTTATTCCTGCCTCCGCTGCAGCGGAACCTTCCGTGACATCAGGCAGAAGAACACCCTTTACTCCTTCCAGGCCGAATGATTCGGCCAAATCGTCCGTTAAATCCTGTATCACCACTCCCAGATAACCCCGCGTGACCGTCCCGCTCTCGAGAAGCTGCTCGTAAATCGACTTGGCCATATTTATCGGTATTGCGAGACCTATTCCCATATTGCCGCCGCTGCGGCTCACTATCGCCGTGTTAATTCCGACTACCTTGCCGTCAAGGTTCAAAAGCGGACCGCCCGAATTGCCCGGGTTTATCGCCGCGTCCGTCTGGATGTAATCTTCATATTCGGTAATTCCGATATTGCTTCTGCCCTTGGCGCTGACGATACCGGCTGTGACCGTGTG
>Ga0114923_10001006_pt1 | contig 19983 bp, 17 predicted proteins | sample SumtaG_FD_89578 | JGI IMG/M metagenome (GOLD analysis project Ga0114923, IMG submission 89578) | Deep subsurface microbial communities from Indian Ocean to uncover new lineages of life (NeLLi) - Sumatra_00157 metaG | ecosystem: Environmental > Aquatic > Marine > Oceanic > Sediment | place: near...
ACTTAAATCAACGTCTGTCAATCTATTTTCACTAATGTCTAAATATCGGAGATCCTTACATTCAGCTAAAGGTTTTAGATCGATACTCTCAATTCTATTATCTCCAATATCTATGCGTTGGAGCTGAGGAAGATTTCCAACTTCAGATAGGTCCAAACTAATGACCTCGTGATATTTTAGCCTGAGTTGTTCTGAATCAACTCTCAGTATCTTTTGATCATCAGGTCCACTTCTCGTACTATATCTAATAATTCCGAACTTTAACATGCCACGCCCTCACATCTAAAGAATTACCGTTTCTGTAAACTATGTATTCGTAAGGTTAGACCCTTTTTTACCACCTATATAATTGAAATTTGTAGAATATTGTTCGAAATTTCATTCTTCGTTATCTGATGCTGGTTTTGTATGCTCTAAATGAAAGATATGCGCTAATCGTTAACTCTAATAAAGAATTTTCAAAAAAATGTTACGTATATATTCATAGAAGTCACATATTGTGTTCCTGATTTGCGACCCTGTTTTGTGGCTTTTAGTTATATTCAAAATATACTTGAATTGCAAGTGACTAACATGGTTCTCAAAACTCCTCCACAAATATCACCAGAACAGAAGCAAGATTTAATTGAGCTTTTAACTGAGAAAAAACTTAGTTCAATACAAATGATTAGTGAAATTATGGATATTGATCAAGAAGTAACTACTACGCTATTGAAACATCTCTTAGAAGAAGGGATTGTGACTGGTAGCTTGACCGAAGATGAAACTAGATTCTTTAGTTCATATACCAAAGTTTCAAGCGCGCCGACTATTCCCTCAGTAGAGGCCGATGACATTGTCGAGTTTGAACCCAATTCACCAGCTGGAAAGATAGCTGCACTCTCTGGTATCCTTATGTTAATAATCGGAGCAATTCTTAGAACATTTACATTCAGTGGGACTGGAATGAATATTGAAGCAGCTGGAACTGCCGTATTTATGGTAGGCTTCCCCGTTTTGATTGCTGGCTGGATAATCATCAGTAAACAAAACCCACCGGATAACTAGAATCACATAAGTTGCAGACCTGATCTTTGTTGTGACATTATATATCCGGAATTTCCAAAGCCTTGTCCAACAAAGTTTCTAGTTTGCTGCTTTTTCTTGTATTTATTATCTCTTCAACTAGCTCAACTGTTTCTTCATCTATGAGAAGTCGTGAGCCTATCTCTTTATCCTTGTAGAGTACGCTTAGATTCTCCACACCACGTTCAATTTTCTTTGCTAGCTCAATTATTGGTTTACGTTCTTTCCAAGGTATCCCTAAAATCGTTGAAGATCTATAGCTAATGTCTAGGAGCACATCCAACACTTGATTATTGATGTCATATTCGTTGGGTGGTTTGTGTCTGATTGTACGATCCGAAATCCCAACTTCTTTACAAATTTTATATCCTCTTAGAGCGATATGAACGGGCATATGTTTGTAGATGGGAGTTCCATACCTGTCATTATTCGAGAATATCTTCTCTAGCAATTGCAATTTTTCAGGATAATGCCTTTTGATCACATTCAGAAAATATTCTTTCTGGCGACCTGGTTTCAGTGTCATCCCACTGAAAAGGATGAATTCTGCACCTACTCGTTTAGCATTTTTTGCTAGTGAAGTCATGTTTTCATAACTATCACCGATACCTGGGATTATCGGTGTACTCATTACTCCACCATAAAGGCCCGCTTTTCTTGTTTCTTCTAATGCATCAAATCTTTCTGGAGTTGAAGATGCTCTGGGTTCGAAAATTCTTCTCATTTCTTCGTCGTGAAGTGTTATTGTAAAAAGCACGTTTGCAAAAGATTGCTCGTGAATCTTTTTGATGACATCTAGGTCTCTAAGAACAAGATCTGATTTTGTCAGAATAAAGATTGGTAATCCAAAATCGAGTAGCACTTCAAGAAGTTTTCTTGTTATCTTGTATTCTTTTTCAGCAGGTTGATATCCGTCTGAAACACCTCCACAGACCCCAATTACTTGTTTTCTTGGGACTTTCTGACTAATTCTTATTGCATCCTCTGGATCGAGAAATTTCCATAATGTTTCTGTTTCTAATTCAATTTGCGAAGTAAAACCTTCTTTCTTCAACTCTTTTCGTAGGATACTTGGTGCATTTTCCTTTGCTCTAATATGTGACAGAAAATTATCTACATGATAGTTCTCCGCCATTCCGTCACAGTAAACACAGCCATGTTCACAACCACGATATGCATTAAACGATCTATTGATGTGGAACCAGCTATCAGCTTCGATATTTTTCTTTGAAAGAAGCGATTTAGCTTTTATGCACTCATACTGCATCGTATCACTGACCTATGAATACCGTAAGGAAACAACCTAAATTGTGAGCTCTAAAACTATGCGTTGAAGAGTTTTCAATCCAGATGACTCAGCTTCTTTTGCACGAACTAAATAATTGGCAGCATCCTTACTTTTCTTGTCTACGCCAATTTCTTCTGAAGTTAGCGAAGCTTTGTATGGATATAATTTCATTACTTTGTTTAGATTAGAAGAAACATCTTTGTAGGACATAATGGCTTCATCGAAATCACTTGAAGCAATATTCTTCAGCTTTTTCTTGGCTAATTTTAGAAACTCTACTGAATATTCCCTGCATTCCGCCCAAACAGCAGTATTGTATGCCATACCTTGAGCGTGTGCTGTCCCACTTTCTACCGCTTTGATCCATCTTTCGTATCCTGCCATTCCAGATCGATATTCTGGCCGAATCCATTTAGGGGGATTATTAGAATGCTCTAAGGCATTTCGAAAAGCTTCTTTGACTACAATACGGTCATCAGCAGGATTTCCAAGGGTGATAGTGTATAATTCAAGAATACTGATATCCGTGTTTCCTAATTCAATCCAATCTTTAGGACCTTTCATCTTCTTTGCTAAGGGTCCTGAAAAGTAGTATCCCTTAGTATCATATCCATTAATCACGTAGAATTCTGGAACCATCAATTCCCATCCGTAACAAGGCAGATTGTTGTTAATTGCTTCTTGAACAAGTATCCACGCATCTTCCTGCTTTTTATTAAAATCTGAATCAGTTTTCATTCCAAAGACGCCATTTATTCTATATCCAATTCTTGGAGCCATACTAAATAGCATCTCTGTATTCCACGCTGTGGGACCACTAGGACAGAGATTCTCTCCAATATTGAGAATAAATGCGTGTCCAGTGGCTCCATACAACCAAGCCGTTGGAATCTTGATCTGAAGATATTTCAAGCATCCTTCAATCGCGCCCAAATGGGATACCCATCGTTCTTGCCACTTCAGTTTCTTCAATGCAACAATTTGTTCGCCCATGTCTATAGACCTCTTTGAATAAATTTCTGTGAATCGTAGTTGTTTATCGCTAAGATATGCTTGAGAATCCCTGTAGCTACTAATAATACTGGTCAAGAAATTTAGACCATCTAAGGTTATCTGATAAGAACCTCGTCCTTTGCGTTCTACAAGGTTCTTCTCAAGTAGTTGTGTGATATGATTGGACAGTGCTGTTTTACTTATGCTCAGACCTTTTTGCAGTTCAATGAATTCCCTAGCCCCACTATACAGATGAACAAGAATTTCTATTCGATGCTCATGAGATAAGGTTTTGATCACTGAAGCTATATCTTTTTTTGAACTCAAACCAACTTTCTGCAACTCATCAACATCGAATTGGCGTTTCGGAAAGACTCTCATTAATTACTTCAGCATAATCATATGTATTAAAGATATTCACGATAATGTGAATATTGTAACTAATTATCGTGAATTAGTCGTCTATAATCTCCTGAATAGAATAATAGCATCCGATGAATCCCAATAATATTCAGAAATTATCCCCGCATCTTTGAAATTAACCGCTTTGTAGAACTCAGCTGCAACTTCGTTATCATCATCAATATCAACAAATATTGCCCGCAACTGATTTTCTTGGCCATATTCTACTAATTTGTTAACTAATGCAGATGCTATTCCTCTACGCCTTTTTCTAATATCTACTACAAGTAACTCAATCCAAAGCCTGCCTTCTTCTTCTGTTCCACCCACTATGATGCCTGCGGGAATTTCGATAGATGCTTCTTTATCAGATTCAAATGCGGTAAACGCAATACGCTTTCCAGACTGGATATATTCCTGCATGATTTCTGGAGTTGTCCATAATTTGACATCGAGCAAACCTAGCCTATCGGCCTGATCTATAAGCTGTGATGCGTTCTTAGAAACTTGAATAGTGTAAGAAAATTCCGAATTTCCTGCAGTAAAGTTTCTTTCGTTACTCAAGTTTCCCACTTTATCCTCTTACTAGAAATCGTATATGATGTAATCAGGGCCTCTAAGTCCTTGATTCTTAGGCAATATTATTCGTGCATCTGGAGTTCGTCGAATTTTGAACATCGTAGATTTATAGGGTGCAGTACCCAATTGAACTACATCAGTATAAGTTACAGATGTGTATTTACCGCTTCCAGTTCTATGAGCGACCTGATTCGTTACTATTGTATAATTCCACGATTCTTGAACTTGGTCAACTAAATCTAGATTTAGCTGTTTGATTACGTGGTGTGCTTTGAATTTCTGACCTGACTTATTTTCAAAGTTGATTAATCCAATACCACCTTCTCTGAGTAACGAGAGACCTCTTGATAGGAAGAGTGTAAATGCCTCAATTGTAAAATCAGGGTCTGCAACAAATAAATCAAAGGTTTCATCCATATTCATCGGTAAGGGTGCTCGCAGATCAACCTGATGTACTACTATTCCCATATCTTCTTCCTTTGAAATTGAAGAGATTAGAGCACAAGTGTACGGGTCTACTTCAAGAACTGTTACCTTGATCCCATATTTAGCCAGAGAGATAGAAAGGAGGTCATCATCACCCACAAGTAGCACTTTTTCTGGACTGAACTGGATGATATGATTTAGCTTTAGCAAATGTGAAGCTGGTGACAAAGGGGCCTGGCCTAATGAATAATCCAGAACTCTTCTTTTTGCCATCAATTCCACGATGTACTCGTATCTATCATCAAGTACTTTGTCGAGACTACCGAATACGGAAATTGAGTGAGGGTCTGAACTCATTGGTTTTGCAACTGTTTCTATGTGTTCTTGAACCCCAGTTAATTTGTTCAAGCATAAGTGATGGTCTTGCGAATCAGTTCCAATCACGCCAAGAGCCAATTTGTATAGAAGTGCAAGGTTTGATTCCTTAAACGGAAAAACTAGATTTGTAGATTTACGATCCGTCGTATCTACTACAGCCATCTTGTTGAATGGATCTGTAATTACAAATACTCCCGGTGCGAGTGAAACCGTCGACGCAGGAATATTCTCGATAAGCTCTTGATACCGTAAGCTCAACGGATTCCACAAAGTCGGAGCCTCATTTCGTTTCTTAGATTTCGGCGCTGGAACGGTACCTGATATGATTCCTATCGCCTGATTTGCATGATTTCTCCATTTAGATTGCATTCCATATCTTGCACCAAATATAAGCCCAACAAATGCAACAATCCCGACGAGAATCAAAATTACTCGAAGCATAGTTGCCTCAACGTTTATCGATAATTGATAACTGGATGCAGTGACAACACCTGTCTCAGTCCATTCAAAATTACCGATAGATGTGGAGCATTGAGCCCTCCATGTATTGTAGACAAAATATCCTGAAGTAGGGTCATAATAGTACGATTCGTCAAATGTAAGTTCAATAATACTATCACCAGGGTCATATTCTGGATCAAAGATTTCTTTGTATGCATTCCTAATTCGGACTTCAATGACATCCACCGCTGTGAACAAATCAGTGAATACTGTTGTTAATCCCCAAACCGTATAATCATACCCTAGAATATGAACAGTGGAACCCACTTCGAGAGTTGGATCAATTTGAAACCAAATGTTATCATATGTGTAATATTCAAGAAAGCTTGCAGGACCGTCATATGTATTCTCTAAATACCTTCCATCTGATGCATTCACTAAAAAATCGATTGTACCACTTTCATCTCCCCAACCACCTTCATTGTCATTGTAATTGTAAGTTCGGTCGCATGTCCATTCAACTCGAGAGTCATCAATCGAAATTATTGAATAATCTCGTACGTCGTGTTCACTCTCAGTATATTCATCATACAGTCGAGTTTGTCCGTTTAGATATGTGTCAAACGTAACAGAAAATGTGTCAGATTCATCGTTTGTCAAGGCAGCTGTTTCCTGCATCACTATTGGACAGAGAAACAGAGCTAAGAAACATAATAGGAATATCTTCAGTTTATTCAGGATTATCTCCCCGTTGAATTTGAATTAGGTTCAGGTTGGTATGTGGTATCGTACCTTTGAAAAATTCGATAAGTGCGGGTAGATTCATTTCATTACCGCAAGTGAAAATATCTATTACAATTGATCCAAGTTCAGGCCAAGTATGGACACTAATATGGCTCTCAGCAAGAAGAGCAAAAGCGGTAGCACCACCTTTAACACAATCGGGATACAAACTTGCTTCTGGTTTTTGAACGTTCTCAAACTGGTGTGACGAAATTGAGAGTTTTTTCATTTTCCCAATCTCAATTGCTTGTTCGAGCAAATCCTCCCATTTCTTAGCATTATGAAAACCAGTTTCAATAACTCCAGTAAAATCTAGGAGTACCGATATACCTACAAACATCGACGAATTTCTCTCCAAAGAACAGAAGTTCCTTCAACCTATGAGCATTTTCTCTCATGAAAGAATATGAACTTAGCCATTAAAATTTGAAACTAAAAAGAACAAAGGGGAGCTTTTCGACTCCCATTAAATTTGGAAATTACATTCCTAGTCCTATGTCATCCTCAAGATGAACTCCTGAAGAAGCTCCCATTACTGGTTGTTTGACTTTCACCAGAATGATTAATGATATTACAAAGAATGCCAAAATGCTTAACATTGCATATCTATGTGATAGATCTATTGCGAGACCTGCGAGTCCTGAGAGGGTTAGGACTAATCCGTAAATGAGTGGTCCCAATATCGCAGCAAACTTTCCTGTGAGTGCATAGAAACCAAACATCTCACTCTTCTTTTCTTCGGGTATATACTGGCCATACATACTACGAGCAGTACTCTGTGCTGAACCCATCCCAACTCCTGCTAACATACCAGTAATCCAATATACAATTGGGTCTGTACCAAAGAATGCAATAATTAGTGCAATAATCCAGATTACAAGAGTGATCATCAATGTTGGTTTTGTATTGATTCTATCAGCTATGTATCCAAAGATAAAAGCACCTGGAATTGCAGCTAATTGTACAACTGCAAAGAAGATTAGAATCTCCAAAACGTCAAAACCGTATACCTCTTCTCCAAATATCGCACCGTAGTAGATGACAGTAGTAATTGCATCACTAAACAAGAAGTAGGCTACCAAGAATAAGGAAATTCCTTGATAGGCTTTCAATTCTCTAAAGGTTCTTCTTATTCGAGTAAATCCTATCTGTGAATAGCTCATTCCTTCTTCATCAGGTTTCTTTGTTCCTGGGCGGTCTTTCAATCCTCGAATACTTGGAATTGAGAAGAGTAAAAAGAATATTGCACTAAGGAGAAACGGTAAGGTACCCGCAAATCCTGAAGGAGGTTCAGAAAAACTTGGCCAGAGAGCAAAAACAGCGACTATTGTAATTAGAATAGTAAACATAGCTCCGACATAACCTGCTGCATACCCATATCCACTTATTCTTCCAACATTACGTTCATCGCTAATTTCAGGTAACCAAGCATTATAGAATGGTATAGCACCTTGAAATCCGATATTAGCTAGTATAAAGACAATCCATGCCCATATCCAGATAGGAAGTCCAAAAACTGGAGGTGCGTCCATCGTTGTGAAGAACAGCAACCCATTGAAAAACACACACATTGCCGTGTAAAATATTAGAAATTTCTTCTTTGATCCAGCAGAATCAGCAATTGCACCCAAAATGGGTGATGTAACAGCTATTACAAGCATTGTAATGCTTCCAGCGTAACCCCAAATTGCATCAGCAAAAGCCGCATCACCCGTACTAGCTTCAACCATAGCTGTGAAGAAAATTGGGAACAATGCAGTTACTATCAATACTGTGAAGCTGGTATTTGCGAAATCGAAAAGATACCAAGCTCTTCTTTCTTTAGAATCACTAGTAATTGTTTGTACTGTTTCGGGATTTTCCATTCAAACCACCTGTGAGGTGTGATTGTTAGACCATAAGGGAGAACTACATGGTTCTATTTAACAATAGGGGATTTTCATTTAATCCGAGTTTTACTGGTAGTAAAACGAATTCAAGTAAGCAAGTTCTTACGCTGCAACCACTGTAGAATTTCTTGGTTAAATTCTTCTGATTGTTCTAGCATCACGCTATGCCCAGCCTCATCAATAACCACCATGTGAGAATCACTAATTTCATCAAGCAGATACTGTGAATATTTTATTGGAGTCATCTGGTCGTTGGAACCTACGAGGATCAGTGTAGGAATTTGTAACTCGTGTATGGTATCCATAATATTGAATTCGTTACATACTGTGAAGTCACGTGAGATTATTTCGGGAAGGCATTTTCTCACTTCAGCTTGTGATGCAGCTTTCATCTTTTCAGAAGCAGAGCTATGAAACATGAATTCCCCAACTGCTTGGATATATGATTCAAAATCATTGTGGAGTAAATCAAAAATCATTGGAGCAACTCGCAATTTACTTCCGGTTCCTACAAGGATAACTCCACTTAGAAGACCGGGATTCTTGATAGCATATAGCTGCGTTAGTGCTCCACCCATAGAATGCCCTGCTAGAATTGGTTTATCGAATTGTTTTACAATTGAATCGATATCATCTAAGTATGATTTTATTACATCGGGTTCATACCTATCAGGACTCTTACCATGACCGTTCAAATCAAGGGCAACTACATGAAGAGACTCATGTAATCCTCTTAATTGTAAAAACCAAGTAGCTGAAGATCCTCCTGCGCCATGAACAAATAGCAACGTTCTATCATCAGGATCTCCTAATTCTTCAAAATGAACCGACATACGTAATTTGAACCTACTTCGACCTTTGAGTGTTCTGATTTGTGTTAAAACTTATATACTTTCAAAATTGGACACTCCTGTGAACAATTTGTTTTCTGTTATCATCGTATTATCCTAAGTATGTCGCCCTATGGGCTCATACTAGGTTATAAAAAATATTGCCACACAAGAAAGGCCGTGGTGGCCAGAAAAAGATCAGAACTCGCGATATGGGTTCCGTCAGCTATCCCAAAACAATGGAACGTTGCACTTCCAGAATTGCACCCCGTTGCAAAGGCTGGGTAAATAGAAACACAATTCCCGCTCCTGGAATCTGCAAGCGCTGCTGGGAAGTGATGAGATCAAGAGCTTGAGGGGTTGATTCCCCTTGTTTTTATTAGAATTAAGAAACAATCAGATTTTTTAGTTAGTGTTGTCATATTTCACAGTAGTTGAAAGGTGTGTGAATACTATCTTTCAAATATGTGGTTCCCCATTATGGGAATCTACTCTTAAAGGAGTAAAAGAAAATGAGCTCGAATAATAAAAATATTGCAATCGTTGTGATTGTTATCCTCGTTATTGCAGGTGGCGTTGGTATTGTCTTTCTAGGACCAATGCTTTTCCCTAGTACCCCTAGGGTGGCAATAGTATTCGCAACTGGCGGTCTGGGAGATAAATCATTCAACGATGGTTGCCACGCAGGTGCATTGCAAGCACAAGCTGAATTTGGATGGAATTTCGATTATGTGCAACCTACTCAAATATCAGAGTATCAAGGTTTTCTTGAAGACTTTGCTGCTCATGAAGGAAGAGATGATGCATATGATTTGATAATCTCAATAGGATATGATCAAGCTGAAGCACTCAATACTACAGCATTAGCTTATCCGAATCAGTATTTTGCTATAGTTGATATGGTTGTGTTTCTACCAAACGTTACTAGTCTAGTATTCTCAGCAGCTGAGGGTTCAGCTCTTGTAGGTGCTATTGCTGGTTTGACAACTGTCTCCAATGAAATCGGATTCATTGGTGGAGCCGATATACCATTAATCAACGAATTTGCAGCAGGATACTGGTGGGGTGCCAATTATACAAATGATGACATCGATTTCTCAATCGCATACACAAATGACTGGGTAGACACTACCGCTGGTCAAGGTTTAGCAGACGTGATGTATGCAGATGGAGTAGATATTATCTTCGGTGCAGCTGGCCGTTCTGGACTAGGTGTGTTCACTTCAGCAAAGAACCATAATGGCGAATCGGGATACCCGAATCCTCTCTGGGCAATCGGTGTTGATAGTCCTCAGATGTATTTAGGATGCGCTGACCCTGAAAATCCAGTATCTCCAACAATTGGTCTCACCTCTATGCTAAAACGTGTTGATGTTGCCATTTATGAAACTATCAAACAAGTCATAGAAGAAACGTTTGATGGTGGAATTGATGTCTACACATTAGCTAACGGAGGAATTGGCTACGAGGTCAATGTAGATTTGTTAGCTTTGCCATCTGCTGTCATTACAGCTGTTGAGGCATTGAAACAACTTATCATAGATGGAGATGTCACTGTCCCTACAACTCTTAGTTAGAATCAACTTCATTGATGAGAGGCTATCCTCTCATCTACTTCTTTTTTTACGTCAATATTAAATACTGAGCCTGTATAGAATCACGTTATCAAAATCAGATATGAGTGATGTATCTTATCTGATTTCTTACTGGAGGTTTCACAATATACGCTGTTGAACTTGAGAACATCTCAAAGACTTTCGCAGGTGGAGTCCAAGCAAACAAGGATATCACATTGAAGATTAAGAAAGGAGAAGTTCATGGATTACTAGGTGAAAATGGAGCTGGAAAGAGCACATTAATGCACATCCTTTATGGGCTTCTGTCAAAGGATTCCGGCAGCGGTAGTATCAAGATTAATGGAGAAATTGCATCATTGGAATCTCCTCAGGATGCTATTGCCCTGGGAGTAGGAATGGTACATCAACATTTCAAGTTGATACCACCTCTTTCTGTTACTGAAAATGTTATTTTAGGTTCTGAACCTGTTAAATTCGAGAAGATATCTCTTATTTCTAGAGCCTTGCGATTATTGAAATTGCTCCTGCCAATTGATATCAATGGTGCTGCGAAAAAAATATCCCAAATCGCAAAAGAGAATGGCTTAGACATAAATCCGCATGCAAAAATAATCGACCTTCCTGTCGGACTTCAACAGAGAGTGGAGATAATAAAAACGCTCTACCGAGAAGCAGAGATATTGATCTTAGATGAACCTACTAGTGTCTTAACACCTCAAGAAGTCGATGAGCTATTTGTTACTCTTCAAAAATTCAAGGAATCCGGCCGAACTATAATTTTGATCACCCACAAATTACGTGAACCTATGTTGCTTTGTGACAGGATATCAGTTCTTAGGGATGGGGAATTAGTAGGTACAGTCGACAGAAAAGATACGTCACCAGAAGAACTTGCAAAAATGATGGTCGGTCGTCCAGTAGTTTTCGAGTTGGAGAAAATAGAATCTGAAATTGGAGAAACAGTATTGAGTCTTGAGGATGTAGTTGTAGAGGATAACCGAGATCTAGAAAAGGTCAAGGGAATTACATTAAATGTTAGGGCTGGAGAAATATTAGGCATAGCAGGAGTACAGGGGAATGGACAGACAGAGCTTGTTGAAGCTATTGCTGGACTTCGAAAACTTAAGAGTGGTAAGATTTCTGTAAATGGTTTCGATATCACAGGAGGAAGTGCTAGGTTTGTTAGATCCAAAGGTGTAAGTCATATTCCTGAAGATAGGCACAAAAGAGGACTTGTGCTGGGTTTCTCCATAAAGGAGAATCTTTCACTTGGTCAGCATCATACATCTCCTTTTGCAACTGGGCCCAAGGATGCTTTATTAGATCTTTATGAAATGGCGACAAGATCAGAGGTGCTTGTAGATCAATATTCCATTAAAATTCAAAATATTGAAGCTGCGGTCAGTACATTATCGGGTGGGAATCAGCAGAAGATTGTCGTAGCGCGGGAGCTTGCAGCTTTTCCAAAATTGATTCTTGCGGCACAACCTACAAGAGGTTTGGATGTTGGTGCTACAGAATATATACGAAGGGTCCTACTTCAACGGAAAGCAGAGGGTGCAGCGATTCTTTTGATATCCGCAGAGCTTGATGAGATAAGAAACCTCTCTGATAGAATTGCTGTAATTTACGATGGACGAATAGTTACAATGAAAACACCTGACGAAACTACACCGGAAGAACTTGGATTGTTTATGGCGGGCCATACCGATGTATCTATGGAGGTGTAGAAAATGAATACCAGTGAAATAAACGTAAAACCAAAATTCAATTTAATCAAATTCATCAAATCAATTCCAAAATCCATCATGGCAACAATAGACAATCCAACTTTCCAAAGACAAGCAATCGCTACAGTAGGTTCAATTGTTCTCGCAATGCTAATAGCCGCAATAGTAATGCTGATGGTTGGTTATAATGCAGGGTTGGGATTCATTGCCTTGATAAGATCATCTATCGTCCAATGGGATAGGGTTCTTTTCTATGCAACTCCTCTGATTTTTACGGGACTTTCAGTAGCATTAGCTTTCAGATGTGGTTTGTTCAATATAGGACCTGAAGGCCAAGTTTACGTAGGAGCACTCGCTGCAACAATTGTAGGATTTTCAGTTTCATTACCTTTTGGTATTCACCCTATTGTTTGCTTACTAATTGGGGCATTCGTAGGTTTCCTGTGGGGATTTCTTCCCGGACTTCTTAAAGCATATAGAGGTGCTCACGAAGTTGTTACAACAATGATGTTGAGCTATACTGCTATTCTTCTTACTGAGTGGTTGATAAAAAATCCATACGATGATCCTACAAATGATAATTTAGTGCAGACAATATCGATACTTCCAACTGCGGAACTACCAAAAATCTTTGGGATTTTTCTAAGTTGGGCGTTGATTGTTGCAATGTTGGTTGTTTTATGTGTGTACTTTCTTCTTAACAAAACTGTTCTAGGATATGAAATGAGAGCGGTTGGTATGAATCTCGAAGCAGCAGAGTCTGCGGGAATTAATTCCAAAAGAACTGTTGCTGTTTCTTTAGGACTTGCAGGAGCACTTGCAGGGATGGGTGGAGCTGCAGAGATACTGGGATATCATCATAGATTTAGAAAGGATTGGTCTGTTGGGCTTGGTTGGGATGGCATAACAGTAGCTGTTCTTGGATATAGCAATCCATTTGGGGTTCTTTTTGCAGCAATCTTCTTTGGTGCACTTAGAGTCGGTGGTAATAGCATGCAACTAATCGCAGGAATACCTGCGGAAATGGTTGTCCTGATTCAAGGATTAATTGTTATGTTCGTTGCTGCGCCAAGAGTCATTTCATGGCTCCAAGAGAAAGGTACACTTGAACTCAAGATGATTTCTATTGATAAGAAACGTGGGATGCCACATTTTATTACTCTTGGAATCACACTCGTTTGTTCTATACTAGGATTTATTCTACTATCATCCATAAGTGTACATTCACCAATCTTGGGAGGTATTGTAATTCTTTCAAGTCTTATTGCCATCGCTGCATTCATTATGCTATTTATGCAAAGCGAATCCGGATTTAAATTAACCATAGCAGCAGGAATAGGTTGGGCCATTGTCGCGTTGTTGGGTATAATCTATGCAGTAAACATTCTAATTATTGGGACCGTGTTTGCCGCAATATTATTGGTGTTTCCATTGTTATCGCTATTAGTTATTGATGACAAGAAATTAGAAAATGGAGGTAATGAGTAATGCAAGGAATTGATGCACAATTATTTGGAGTATTGATAGCTCAAACACTTAAAATGGCTACACCGTTGATTCTTGCAGCACTAGGTGGAATGTTCTCTGAAAAATCGGGTGTTGTAAATATAGGTCTAGAAGGAATGATGTTAGTTGGTGCTTTTAGTGCTGCAGTAGCTACATACTTCACAAACAATCCTTGGTTTGGCCTCTTAGTTGGTATGCTTGGAGGGGCTGCATTAGCTTTGCTCCATGCGATAGTTTGTGTGAAATTCAAGGGTGATCATATTGTCAGTGGTACTGGGATTATTCTGCTAGGAGCAGGTATTACCACAATAGGACTAGATCTTGTTTGGGGAAATACAGGTCAATCAGATCAAGTGACCTTATTGCCAAATGTAAATATTCCTCAATTAGAAGGAATACCCGTTATAGGATCCATTTTTGGGACCTTGTCACCAATCATATATCTTATGTTCGGTATTGTGATTGTTTGCTGGTACGTCCTATATCGTACTCCAATTGGTCTTAGAATCAGAGCTGCGGGAGAAGACCCAAGTACTTTGGACACTGCTGGTATAAATGTTGAGAACATTAGAATTCTTGCTGTAATTCTAAGTGGAGTCCTCGCAGGTTTAGCTGGTGCATATTTATCCATTAGTTTTGAAGCAGCTTTCAGCAGAGGGATGACCTCTGGACGAGGATTCATTGCATTAGCAGCCATGATTTTCGGAAATTGGACACCTGTGGGTTGTTTGATTGCAGGATTATTCTTTGGATTTCTCGCAAGTCTAGAAATAGTACTCCAAGTTGTACTCGGTGTTGGTATAGTAACTCAATACGGACATTTTATTCAAATGATTCCATTTGTGTTAGTAATAGTAGCAATAGCAGGCATTAGAAAATCAGTACCACCTAAGGGAATTGCAGTTCCATATGAAAAGGAAAAGAGAGCATGATAATTAAGCAACAATAAAATAAGGCATCTTAGTTATGTTTAAAACACCGGCATTTAGGAGCGACTCACCTTGAAGAAAATACATAATCGTACCGCATTAGGTTTGTCAGTAGTTGGCGGTATCTTAATGATTGCATCGGGAGCAAGTGGGACACTTGGATATTTAGACCAACTTCAAGATGCACTAGACGCTGTTTATGGCTCCACATTTACATTTACACTAGAGATTCTATTAGGAATTCTAGCAGCTCTAACAGCTATCGGAGGATTAGGTGTTATAATTGGAGGATGGATTCTTACAACTGATAGAGTGGAAATTGGAAGAATTCTAATTATGGTAAGTGTTGGAATGGGAATTCTAAGTCTTATCATGAGTTTAGTTCAACTTGTGTTAGCAGGAATAATCGCAATGGGAATGATGGTCCAAATCGCACAATCATTAGGATGGATCGGTGCCATATTTTCGATAGAAGCGAGAATCATTAGTTCACAACGACCTCTAGTACCACCAGAGTAAACATCGTGTGATTCTAAATATCAAAAATTGAAACGCTTGATTCAAGATTTTTTGAAGCTTGAATACATTCTTTCATAATACCAAATTTGTCTTGGTCCATTGGAGCAAATGCAGTCACGTACCAAACACCTTTTCCAGTACCCATGATCAAGGTCGTAGCGCCATCAGGGTTAACTGCTACTAGACCATTCTTGTCATTGAGCGCCATGATGAATGGTACATATTTAACAGTGAAGTCCTGAAATTTTCCATTCCAAGCTTCTAAGATGATTTTGATATCTGGTTCCGTAAGAGGCATGTTCTCACTCTTGTAACCGATTTTTCCTTCATAACTGAAGACGCAAAGTCCAGAAATACAATCATAATTAGACAATACAATCTCTGCAGTACGTTTTATCCGCATAACCATGTTGAGTCCCAAAACAAATCAAGCCGCATTCATTGAAATAGATATTTTGAATGTCCTTACATCGAACCTATCGAAATCGCTTTAGCTAGAAGCAACATTCTGCCATGAAGTTCATCATTTCCAACCCACGTTACAAAACGACCCTTTTTGGTAGACATTCCGTGTCTCAACGCGATTGATTCTGTATTCTTACCTTCAATAACGGATGACTCTAATCTATAGACAAACCAGTCACTTGTTCCATTACCCCGTAATCTGCAAGTAATTTGAATTTGATTACCATCGTCCAATAGAATTTTGAATCGCTTTCCAATAGCTTGTTTGATCTTTACGCTGCGTCCAAAGATTCCTTTGAAAACACCCATTGTATATGCGACAGCTGGTGTTGGTAGAAACGCCCAAGACCAGAATGCATACGCAAAGACCATTAATGCAAAAGCCAGAAAGAATCCAACTGTGTTAAAGGAATATACAACTTCTAATCCTTGCGCCCAACCACTCGGAAACCACGAGGGGGCTTCAGTTCCTAGGCCATAGATTCCTGGTGAATAGAAAACATAGAACGTTAAGGTAAAGATGATCATTATTGTAGCTAGCGCTATCCTTTGTCTGTCTTTGTACAGACCCTTTGCTTGGACTAGCAGACGATCCACGCGTTTATTCCTCCAGTGTTTTCTCATAGATTTTTCTAGATACTTCGCCAAAGTTTCTACACATTTCAACAAGGATTGCCAAGAGCGGATGCTCAGGGTTTACCCTTATTGCATAGAGCTTTGGAGTAAGTTGATCTATCAATATCAATTTATTCTCTTGCAGGTGCGAGAGGACTCCTCTATAGAGGCTTCTCGACTTTCCGCTGTAGCCAATCATTCGGCTAAGCTGGACGCCACTAACGCTTCGTGGGTATATATGAGATAACGCCATGAGAATAGATCTCCTGGTGTCGTTCAGACTGGATACCAGCTGAATCAACTCATACACCGAACGTTGTGTTTCGTCACTCTTATTCATGTAATCAACCGACTATCAACCTTTATGTGTCCCTAGATACACATATGATTTCTGAATTCTCCTATTACCACAGGAAGGATTTGACATCCGTAACCTATGACTGTGATGTCATAGCAGTATTTCATTCTTCCGCAATTATTTCCTGAATGCGCACAATAGAGTTAATAGATTATATTCATTATTAGGTTTAACTCTTAATAATAAGGAGGTCTATAGGATTAGTTCATTTGGTAGCAAGTTTTTCGGTTGGCTAGTAGCCTTAGCTATAGTATTAGGTGTTGGATGGTTTCTATTACCTGACGGCTATAATACTCTCGTTCTCTGGTTAGCACCTCAACTCGGAAATTATACGCGCCCCACATTCGTACTTGTTAATGCACTACTAGTTAATCCACTAAACAATTTCTTGATGCTCGGAGTATGGGCAGGTGCTGGATTAATAGGTGGCATTTTAGCAGGAACCAAAAAAGGTGCTTTTGTAATTGGTCTGTTTGCTTGGTTAACTCTCATCATTGGTCTTGTGTTCTGCATATTTCAGCTATTTTCAGCTGGTTTTGACCTCGGAAGCTTACCTCCAATCCCACCAGGATCATCAATTGCTGATGTACTGGGCATCCCTCTCATACAATCTGTTTTTGACGAATTGCTCGTGATGCTAGGAGGAATGGGAGGCGGTGGACCGGATATTATGTCATTAATTATGTCAGTATTGATCTGGATTTTTACACCTGTAGTAACTGTAATTATTACCGGAATGATTGGAGCCACAATCCGATCTAAGGAGTGAATAATATGAATGTAAAATATATGCACGCGATAGCATTGTTGCTTATTGGATTTTTAGCGCTTGCTCCTAACTCAGCTGCTGCCACTGGATATGCTGTAGCACAGGATTCATTCGATCCAGGAGATATTCTGAATCAAATTCTTACAGGCGGAGCTGAAGTAGTCTTTGCGAATATTGACTCGCAAGGAGTACCAGGAGTTATCTACGGCCAACTAGGGACCCCTTCGGAAGAATTAGGTTTGTCTCAGGAGATGTATCAAGGATGCGTCGCCATGGCTTTGATTTCAACTCATGGAGAATTCTTGGATTTGATTTTCGATCTTATTGGAATTTCAGATATATTTGGCGGAGATGATGGCGGAGGAGGATTCGCCTTAGCACAAGATGGGATACCCTTTGATTTTAACAGTATTCTTGATATGCTAGGAACTGAATTCAATCTCTTGATCAACGTATTCCTCGATGTTGACCAAGCTACATCAGTAGCACGAATGGGAAGCATCAAGGCCGATCTAAGTACAAGATTTGGTTTTGGTTTTACAGAGCTCTTTGCTCTTAGAATTGATGCAAGCACATTTCCACCTGACTCAGGAATTTCTCTTCCATTCGATTCAGTTGATGTGTACATCAACCAAGAATTGCATGATTTTGCGACTGCTGTTACTTCTTACTTCCAAGTAATGGATGATGCTGGAATCTTAGGTTCCGTTGATCAGACCAAATTCACTGGAGCTACAGCGGCTGCAGCTGGTTTACTTGCAGTTCCAGATATGGACTTAGTTATGGAAATTGTCGGTGGATTATTTGGCGGAGATGGCGGTGGAGATTTCTTACCTTCATCAATTTATGAGATAGCTCAATTACCATCCTTGAATATTACTGGTCCGTTAGCGGTCGTTGCTGCTGGGTATATGGGTGAACAGGTAATGTCAGCGAGCTCAACAGAAGTGAATATTGGTGATTTATTCGGTGCGACTGGAGCAATAGCCCCATTAACTGATGGATTATCATTAATAATCGCTAACGTACCTGAGGAAGTGAATATCACATCATTCACTCCAGATACAGAGGGTCTAGTCTTCTTTGAAGAAGATTCAAGCATGGTCATTTGGAATTCTTCTGGATTAGGTAGTCAGAGTGATTATATTCTTTACTTTGATGAAGGAAACTTTCCACCTCTCATCACAATGGAGCGTACATTTTCACCTATATCCGGTAGTATCTCTGCAGGTGGCTCAGTTGACGTCACTGTGACGGTGACCAATGAAGGCACTTCAGCAATAACTAATGTTCAGATAGATGATTCGGGAATCAGTGCGTTGTATACCACAATCACTGTTGCTGGAACAACTAGTGCTACAGTTGCTTCTCTTGCAGGAGGAACCAGCACGAGTATCACCTACACGGTCACTTTCACGAATGAAGGTGGCTATACGTTCCCGAAGGCGTTACTTTCATACACCTTTGATGGCACAACTTACAACAAGGATACAGCTCGTGATGGATACACGGTGAATCCTGATGCTGTCGGTCTCTTGACGGACATCATTGCTGATGGCTGGCCATATACTGGTGTTGCCCTCGGTTTCGTAGGTTTAGTAGGCATCTACTCTATTTTTGGACTAGTTAGAGGTCGCGGCGACAGCAGCGGTTTCACTGTTTAGTAAAACGTTTTGGCTCTTGCACAAAATGCAAGAGTCCTCTCTCTTTTTTTGCAAGCCTAGGATTTATCAGTGACAGATGAATTTCTTATTTTGAGTTATCATGTTACTTAAAGAAGAATTGAACGGTTACCTTCGACTTCAAAGGAATTTCTTTGGAATTCTACCTCCCTTTAAGGGAGGTGAACCCGATGTTGGTGTACTTGGTGTTCCTTACGATGTTACTTCTAGCTACCAAGGTGGTAGTAGATTTGGACCAGACGCAATAAGGGCCGCAACAGATAGTGAACGTTCACATAGCTATCCTCTCAGTATAGGCCATCCATTTTTCATTTATCACAAATCACTATCCAAAAGAATATCCTTGGAGGATATTGGAGATCTTGAAGTAGGAACACAACATCCAGAATCGGCATCTGTTCATATTCTTGAAGCCGCTAAGAAATTATCTTCACGAAAAAGTAATCTTGTGTTTCTAGGCGGGGATCACTTCATCACATACCCATTGGTTAAAGGTCTAGTAAAAGGGACTGTAGAAAAATTCGGTTTGGTGTATCTTGATGCACATGCAGATTTCTATCCTGATATGGGTGGTCAATCTCTTTCACATGCTACGACGCTGCGTCGAATTGTAGATGACAAATTGGTAGATATAGAAAACGTAGTTGCTCACGACTTAAGAATGGCTCTTCCTCAACAAAGAGTGGAATTAGCAGGAGAAGAAGAAGTACCACTGTATAATGAAGCGTCATTTGCTGAAGCTGTTCAAAAAATGGCAAA
>Ga0114923_10001007_pt1 | contig 19970 bp, 18 predicted proteins | sample SumtaG_FD_89578 | JGI IMG/M metagenome (GOLD analysis project Ga0114923, IMG submission 89578) | Deep subsurface microbial communities from Indian Ocean to uncover new lineages of life (NeLLi) - Sumatra_00157 metaG | ecosystem: Environmental > Aquatic > Marine > Oceanic > Sediment | place: near...
GTACTTATGCCAAGGCTTTCAAGGCGGCTACGTACGTGATGAGTGGCACAGTGATCAAGATGACGATGATGAACAGGATATTGTCCACAACTTAGGATTTTAGTCCAGTAACGTTACTGGACTCACAGTTAGCACAGGACGTGTTGACTAACATATAAGGATATTTGCTCATGGAAGAGCGTAGCATTACAGAGTTACTCGAACTTGCTCAGATGACTAATCTCGCTGAGGAGTTAGACGGTTCTCACCTCAAGAAAATAGCCAATCAGGTCCTCGAAGACCACGATGCCAATCAAGACTCTATGTCTGACTGGATCAAGTACTTCGAGAAGGGCGAAAAGCTGATTAAAATGCCAGATGGAAATCTGTCTACGCCATTTGAAGGTGCCAGCAACTACAAATCTACTATAATGCAGGAAGCAGCGTACCGTTTTGGTGAAAGAGCCACTACTGAACTGCTCAGACCTAAGACTCTCAACAAATCAGAGATTGTCGGCCCTGTTACGCCTGAAAAGGAAGAGATTGCTGCCCGTACCTCGATGTACATGGCATTCCAGATCAATCATGAGATGGAATACTGGCGGGACCAGCAATACGAACTGCTCTACCAGTTACCTATCATGGGTACCATTGTTAAGAAGACATTCTTCTGCCCTATCGAAGGACACCCTGTCACAGACCTAATCCAGTACCCAGCATTCTCTGTTAACCAAAATGCTAGAACTCAAGATGAGATTACCTTCACTCATATTCTCGACATTAACGAGAATGAAGCAAAATCATTACAGGCTGCAAAGATATGGTTGGAAGAGAGTCTAGCCTTTACTGAAAACTCGGATAACGAGAACAGGGAAGACGACACACATAACCCTACCAACTGCTTCCTCGAACAACAGTGTTTCCTAGACCTCGATGATGATGGTTACGAAGAACCTTACACTGTAACGCTGCACAAGGCTTCTGGAAAGATTGTACGCATTGTCGCCAGTTACTCTGATGAGGACATCATTGGTGGCATTGACGGTGATGTAGCACCTCTACAGGACATGTACGTACCTAAGATGGATAAGTACGGTAAGGTCATCGGTGATGACGGTAATCCAGAAGTAGAGATACCGAAAGACACAGAGATCGTTAAGATTAAGCGGCGTAAGAATCTGACCTTCTACCGGTTCATGCCATCACTGGATGGTTCCTTCCTTGGGGTTGGTTACTACCAGTTGATGTCCGCCACTGTGAACGCTATCAACATTGCTACCAACGCTCTAGTGAATGCTGGTTACCTTTCCAATATGCAGGGTGGCTTCACAGCGCGTGGTACAGAGATTAAGAAAGGTGATGCGACCTTCAAACCGGGTCAGTGGAAGCAGACTGGTGTTGAGGCTGCTGAGTTACAGAACGCCTTCCTACCGCACATGTTCAAAGAACCCTCCGAGACATTATTTGCTCTTACGCAAAAGATGGAGCAAGCACTCAAAGACCTGTCAGCGAGTGTAGACCTATCAGAAATTATTGCTGCCAACACATCTGCTACCACGGTACTGATGAGTATTGAGCAAGCACAGGGTTCCACAACCTCATTGATTTCTGCTCAGGCTCGGTCAATGAGCAAAGAGTTCCAGATCCTGTTCAACCTAAATCGCAAGTTCACTGATCCAAAGCAGTACCAAAATGTCACTGATACTGATGCTGATTTTAAGGTTGATTTTGCTAAGGACCAAATTGACGTTATCCCAACAGCCAACCCTGAGATAGCAAGCAAATTCCAACGTATCCAGCAGGGGCAAATTCTGATGGATCAGTGGGAGCGCTTACAACAGGTTGGAGCAAATATGGCCTTTGTGATGCGTAACTACCTTGGTGCTATCGGTGTGGAAGAGGTAGACCAAATCCTACCAGAACCTAACGAAGATACTCAGGCCATGATGCAGGAAGCTGCACAAGCTCAAACTGCAGCAAGTGAGTCACAACAGAAGCTACTGGATGCCCAGTCTACTGCGTTGATTGCTCAGTCCAAGCGTAGTGAGGCACAAGCCACTGCCGACATGGAGAAGTTGCCTATGGAGATAGAAGAACTCAAAGCCAAAATCAAGAAGACACTGGAAGAGGCTGAGAGTGAGGATGTCAAAAATCAAACGGATAAGTACATGGCTGAGTTTGATAGGATTCAAGATTTAATGAAAGATCAGAAAGATGCTGTTAGGAGTGCGGAAAATCATCAACAGCAGTTAGGTATGAATGCCGATAAGCACCAACAGCAAATGGGTATGAACGAAGAAAAGCACCAACAACAACTAAACCAAGGACGGTCCCAATGAAGTTAAGAGAACTACGTGAAACAGCAGAAGAAAGCCACCAATCCCTTCTCGACAACCTGAAGGTCACACACGATGACTACGAACGTTGGTTGAGAAACCCGTTGACGAAAAACGTACAACTTTGGTTTGAGCGCTTGTATTACGAGAACTGCCAAGGGAAGGATGTTGACTGGGTAGTGAATGTTGAGCGCTTCATTTTTGATGAGCCATATTTTGTATTGAAGAAAGGTGAACGTCGTCAGACAGTGGAGGACGCATCATGAAATTCTCTCCAGAGACACACGACTTCATTCCTAATGGCTACAACGTAGTACTAAAGATTGAAGACGTTGAAGAATACAGTGCTGGCGGCATTGCACTTGGCACTAGCACAGAGATGAAACGCGAACAGGGTGGCCACGATATTGGCACTCTGGTTGCTATTGGTCCCACTGCATTTATGGCCTATGAGGGTTGTGAAGGTGATACGCCAGAAGAACGAGCCGCTAAGTGGGGTGTACGCATTGGCGATACAGTCCAGATTGAACGCTACCAAGGCAAGCTCTTGGATTGTTCAGGTTTTGAGAACTACCGGGTAGTTACGGATAACTACCTCATGGGTAACTTTAAGGAGAAAGACAATGCCTAATAGCGCTGTATTTACACAAGCAGATCGAGAAGCAGCACAAACTGCTGAAACTCCGAAGGATGATAATCCTGAGTTGGATAATCTTGAAGAAGAAGTCCAGCATGAAATGGCAGAACCGGAAAAGGTCGATGAGGTTCTTGAGCAAGCTATAGCACGTGGCTTTGACCCTGACTACGAGGGTGACGATGCTAAGACTGCTGCAGAGTTCATTGAGTATGGTGAAGTTCTTGACGAGAAGAAAAGTCAGGATCGCAAGGAGCGACAACTACGTGACCGCCTTGATCGTATGGAGGTAGAGCGTTCTATTCTTGCTGAGAGTGATTCTGTAAACCTTCGCCAGAAGATGCTTGATCTGACATCACTTCATAAGGAAGCCGTTGAGCAGGCTAACTATGATGATGTTCAGATGCTCCAGAAGCAAATGGAACAGACCAAGTTTCAGTTACGGCGTGTTAATGAGATTGCTGGAAGTCCTCAAAGTAAGAATACAGCTTCTATTGATGAAGACGCTCAGGTATTGATTGATAAATTTGAATCCAAAAATACCTGGATAAAGAATGGTGATGATGCTGACACGCAGTATGCACAGTTCCTCTTCAATAAATCACTCGGCCAAAGTCAGAAAGAGAATCAGTCTGATCGAGTAGAAGAAGCTATTGAGGCAGTCAAGGCGGGTATTCCCCATCGCTTCAAGCAAACCAATAATGCTCGCAAGCAAGCGGCTGATAGCTCAAAGGGTAAGGGTCGCCAACCCAAGGCATCCCAGATTACCGAGAAGGATTTGAGTCGTGAAGAATTGACTGCTTATAAGTCATTCAAAAGGGCGGGGATCTATAAGACTCCCGGTGAATACCACAAAGAAATGCTCGGTGGCGTTGAAGAGCGTAAAGCTGCATTCAGTAAAGGAGAAGTATAATGGGTAAGCGAAAAACAAAAATTGTAAATGGTAAGAAGTATTTTGTCCTAAAGGATGGTTCGCTGGGTGCTGAAACTGGTACTCGTGGTAAGAAAAAGAAGAACAGCAAGGATGTCGGTGTTCAAGGCACAACTCGTTCTCAGGTTGAGTGTCTGGATATGGATAGAGAACGCAAGCCACGCATCCACCGTGGTGCAGGTCAGGCCCTCCATCTAGCAGATGATATCGAGAGAGATATTGAATCAAAGGGTTGCGTGTATCGTTGGGTTACTGATGAAAACTCACGGGTTCAAATGTTTATTGATGACTGGTGGGATATTTACCTTGATGCAAGGGGTGAAAGCATTAGAGTTCTAGCAGGTACTGGTAAGAGTGGCCAAGGCGTTGACTTTGTTCTGATGATCCAGAAAAAAGAACACGCAGATGAAACAAATGCCTTGAAACGTAAAAAAGCAGCTGCTACACTTGAATCTCAACAAGCTCTTAAAGGTGGCAATGTTCCTGAGTACGTCGTTGACGGTCAGGATCAAGTCATAGAGCGAGTAGCTGGCGACTAACCTCACCGGCGCTTCTACGCGGCAAAGGGTCCGTTTTAGTAGTAGAAGAGAATAGGTCTCCTTCGGGAGTATATTTTCTTAACTATTAAAAGGAGGACCCTATGTCGGGTTTTCAATTAGCCAGGAACTATGCTCAAACTGAGTATCCTGCACCTCTCGAAACATTCATCATTACTGGTGATGGCTCTAATCCAGCCCTTGCTATCGGTGACGTTGTCCAAATTGAACCTGCAGTACCTTCCGCTACCGGAATCATGGCTTGTAAACGAGCAGTTCTGACAGCTAACGGTCAGACTATGCTTGGTATTGTCATGGGTAATTCCATCGACCCTGATAATGAAATTGTTGGTATCCCGTTAAATTTTAGTGGGACACGCGAGATTCTTGTTAATACCAATACACAAGCAGTCTATGAGGTTGAGGTCGATTTCGGCACCGCTGAAGTTGTGATTGCAGATATTGGTAATACCATCGCTCTTGTTCCAGGAACTTCTGTAGTCGGAAGTATTAGCACTTCAGGCATGAAAGTTGATGGTAACGCTAAAGCTAGTGGCGCGAATTCACAGGATCACCCATTTTTGATTCTTGCAATTAGTGAATTTCAATCTGGTAGTACTGTAAACGCATTGAAAGTTCTTGTTACTCCCAATGCAACTCTATTTAACGCCGGTCAAGAAGGAGCATAAATTATGTCAGGCGGAACAATTACAACTGCTAGTATTGTACGACTCCTTTGGCCGGGACTACGCAAGGTATTTGGACAATCGTATACTTCTCATCCCACTGAGTGGACAGAGATATTTGACCAAAGTACCTCCGAGAAAAACTACGAGTTGGACCAACAATTTGAAGGTTTTGGTCTAGCACCTGAAAAACCTGAAGGTCAAGGTATCAAATACGATAGTCAGCAGCAGGGTTACACCCCTCGCTACGACCATATCGTATACGGTAAGGGCTTTGAGGTTACCAAGGAAGCATTCAGTGATCAGTTGTATGACGTGTTTACACGCCGTGCAAGAGCACTAGCTTTCTCTGTTGGGCAGACACAGGAAGTTGTAGGAGCCAATATTCTTAATAACGGCTTTAACGCTGCTGATATTATGCCTGGTGGTGATGGTAGGGCTTTATTTGATGTTGTTCACCCCAATGGTCCTTCTGGTGGTACGTTTAGTAATCGTACAGCAGCTACGGATTTTCAGGAGACTTCTCTTGAGACAATGCTGATTGCTATTGGTAATGCAACGGATACTCGTGGTCTGAAGATTAATCTTCGTCCCACCAAGACTATCCTGCCTACCTCGCAGACCTACGAAGCATGTCGTGTATTCAAGTCTGTTCTTCAGAATGATACTGCCAATAATGCAGTGAATGCGATCAACGATGTCAACGCTATACCCGGCGGTTATGTTATTAACCACTTCCTGACTGACCCAGATGCTTGGTTTACCAAGACGGATGTTGAAGCCGGTTTAACCCACTTTGAACGTTGGCCTGTAGAGTTTGAGGAAGACAATGTCTTCAACACCTCTAGCGCTCGCTTCAAGGCCACTTATCGGGATAGCTTTGGCTGGACTGATCCACGTGGTTGCTGGGGTAACTCAGGCGGTTAATAAACACAGGGGGTTTCGGCCCCCTAGTATTTAAAGGAAATTAGTATGTCTAGCACTCATTTTGGTGGAAAGAGTTTTACTACTCTGACGAATCTACAAATTAAGGATACCGTTTGCCATCCTTTGGTACATGGTCTCGCCTCTAATGGCGGTACAGGCAAAGATGTCACATTTACTACTACGGCTAAATCACGATTAGTTGGTGTATTTGAAGTGATTGATCAGCAGGAAGGACTTACAGGTAGTACCGATAAGTTTTTATTTGATGCGGACCCAGGTATTACTGGGTATTTCTTGGTGAACTTCTCTTTTCAGGCTTTTTCTACTCCTGCAAATACTATCTTCCTAGATGTGGCTAGTTGGGATAATACAGGTACCGGAACTACTGGAATAACAGCCTCAACAACATTTACGGTGACAGCGTCAATCAGTGCTGCTGGTAAATCTAGTATTACGGGAACTTCGATTATTCCAGTAAAAGGTGGCGATTCAATCGTGCTTGCTGGTAGTGCAGGTACTGCTGGGACTATCACATTCCAAAACCTCGTCCTTTCAATCAACCTTTTGTCATGTTCTGAAACAGTATAAATAGAGTGTGGAATGACTGATTTTCAAGGAGATATTAGATGAGACCTCAAACACTTACATTGGCTAGTCTTGCTGCCGATACTCCCACAGATGGTGTTAAAACTAGCTATCGAGGAAAGAATGCCACTTTCAATATCGGCGTTCAGGCTAAATGGGCTGCTGCCTCAGCAACGCATATTGAGATCACTATGAGTGATCCAGCAGATTTTGCCAATGATGCCGCATGGAATGCAGGTGCTATTTGGACATCTATAACGGACAACCCTTTGGCTACTACTACTGCTGAGTTAGCAGGTACGATTACAGCTAATTGCTTTGGGGTTCGGTTCGCCAATGATACAGGTGCCATTACTGCTCTCACATTTATTGTTCTACAGGACTAAGATTATGTCTGGACAACGAAGATTGGAAACTCAAAAGCGTGGTAGTCAGATCCCTCAAGGTTCTGTGCAGAAGCGTGGTAGTCAGTATTCTACTGGGAAGAAGAAATCCAAGAAGATGAAGTACTAATGCCTATTCGTAAGGTAAAGGGTGGCTACAAGATAAAGAATGTCAAAGGTAAGTCACCTACCAAGAAGGCTGCCGTAAAGCGTTTACGGGCAGTGAAAGCTAGTCAAGCACGGAGAAGTAAATCATGAAAGGTTATGGTTCAGCTAAGAAGTCACACGCAAAACCGAAGAAAAAGAAGACCACTCGTAAGCCTGCTAAGAAAGCTAAGAAAATGAAATACTAGGAGATTTACCATGAAGAAGAGACGCTGGCAGGAGGGAGACCATAATGTCATTAGCGATCTCAGTGGTAAAAAACTCTATCGTTCAGAATGTATCAAGGTTAAAGAGAACGGCAGTCTTCTAGATGGACTCGTTGTCGGCAAGGATGAGTATGCGCCGATGAACCCCCAAACAAAGATTCGAGGACGTACTGAACATATCGCTGTTCAGGATGCACGTCCGCGTCAGGAACTCACATTTCTACCAGGGCAGGGAACGGATGATGAGAAAACTCCTATCCCGTGGAAGCCTTCAGGAAGTTAAGCATGACGACAGTACTTAAATATTCTGCTAGTGAAATTGTTGAGGATGCTTTTCTTGATTCAGGCATCATTCCACCTGACCAAGTACCAGAAGCTGAGGATGTAGCTACCGGCTTTCGCATTCTTAACAGACTGCTGAAGTTGTGGCAGGTGAACATGCACCTGTGGTTGCAGGAAGAGGGTGTAATCTTTCTCAATCAGGGCCAGCAGTCATATGAACTTGGCCCCAATGGTGACGAGATTACGAGTCTTGATGATTTTATTCCTACAACATTAACTGCTGCTATAGAGATTGGCGATCAGATAATTAATGTCGCTAGTACGGAAGGGATAACAGCGCCAGAAGATCTGTTTGCATTCAATTCTCTTGATGCTGATTTTTGGGATTCGTCTGACGGTGCAGTAATTACCAATTTAGTCAATGAAGAAGGTGGTCTTGAATTGGTAGTAACTAATTCATTACCTTTAGGTAGCTCTGGACTGCTGCTGATAGACTTGGATGTACAGTTAGAAGATGCAGAAAACTACACTATACGTGTTGATAATATTAGTGGTGAAGGCGAGAAGGTGGAGTTTTCAGTCCAAGACCCAAGTATTGAGTTAACTGGGCGAATATTACTCGGTACAGGTGATAATGAAAAAGGCCAACTTGGCATTGGAAGCACTGCCGATGAGTCCACATTTACCCAAGAAATAACTTTTGCAGAAGAGTGGAATGTTTTTAGTGCAGGTTTAAATCATGCACTGGCTATAAAACAAGATGGCACATTGTGGGTCACAGGTGATAATACTTTCGGACAGTTAGGTCTGGGATTTGCTAGTAATACTCCAGAAGAAATATATATTCAAGTTGGCGATGAAGATGATTGGTTATTTGTTGCTGCTGGGGGAAATTTCTCTGTTGCAATTAAAAGTGATTTCACACTCTGGTCTTCAGGAGGTAATGATTTCGGTCAACTTGGTTTGGGTACATTTGATAATGTGAGTGTATTCACACAAGAACTGTTGGGTTTTACAGATTGGGTAGGCGTTGATTGCGGTATTGGCTATGCAATGGCAATGCGAGGCGACAATGATCCTGAGGCTGGTAAAACCATATACGGTGTGGGAGATAATGGTGACGGTCAACTGGGAACCAATACAGGTACCAATGAACTGGATTTTGTAGAAGAGACGAATCTAACTCGTGACTGGGTGTCGAGTAGTGCAGGGTTGGCATTTACCATGGCAATTGATGACACTAAGAAGCTATGGGCCACTGGCGATAATGAATCTGGACAGTTTGGACGTGGCGATAAAGCGTCTGAAATAGACTTCACGCAAATAGGTACGAACAACTGGTCGGCTGTAGCTTGTGGCGATGAGTTCACTTATGTGATTGAAGATATAACCAAAAAGGTTTTTGCCGCTGGCTTAAATACTAATGGTCAGTTGGCTCAAGGCGATACGACTCAAAAACTCTCTTTTCAACCAGCTTTAATTGATCGTGACGACTATGCAGTTGTTGCTAATGGCGATGACTTTTCTCTGATCATTACAACAGATGGCGAGTTGTTTGCCACGGGTAATAACGCTAATGGTCAACTTGGTCTTGGTGATACGACAGATCGTGATGAATACATTCAAGTGGGTGCCGCTACTAACTGGGTGCATATAGCTTGTGGAAGTGTTAACTCGGTTGCTGTAGATGGAGATGGAAAATTATGGTCCGCTGGCGATAACACTTTTGGTCAGATAGGAGATAATACCACCACACAACGCACGTCTTTAACCCAGGAAAGCAGTGGTGCTACTGATTGGGGTTCTGTTGCTTGCGGTGATTTTTTCACGATGGCGTTCAAAGTCGGTGCTAATGCAGGAAAAATATACGGCGTTGGTAGAAATCAACATGGTCAACTTGGCGATAATAGTGAGACCGACAGACATACTTTTGTTCAGGCAGGAACTGACTCAGATTGGGCTCTACTAGACACCGGTGCAACGCATACAATGGCTATCAAGTCTGACTTTACATTATGGGGTACCGGCCACAATAACTCTGCTGAACTCTGTAACGGACTTAAGGATGACGTAAAAGTTTTCACGCAAGGTTACATGCCGGTCAATGATATAGTTAAAGAGTTTGCTGTTAGCCTGGAAGGTAGTTTTGCTGCTGTGATAAAAGCTGATGGAACATTATGGACCGCAGGCAAGAATAATCTAGGCCAACTTGGTCTGGGATTTACTTCTGATCAAAGTACAAAATTTCGACAAGAAGACAACGGTTTTACTAACTGGTTAAGTGTTACTTGTGGCCGTACTCACATGTTGGCGACTCGATCTGATATGAGCTTGTACAGTACTGGATCAAATACGCATGGTCAGCTTGGTCTAGGTAATAATGACAATAAAAGTACACTCACCCAGGTTGGGAGTGATACTGACTGGACTAAAATTACTGCCTCTAATATTAGTTCATATGGCGTTAGGTCGGGCGGCCAATTAAGTGTTGCTGGTGATAATTCACATGGACAACTGGGCAGATATTTTGATATTGCAGATGCCCTAGAATTTGTAAATGCTTATGAGTTGAGCAATCAAATTATGGATATCGCTAGTGGCGAAGAATTTATAATGTTCATTAAATCAGATGGCACTTTATGGGGTATGGGTCAGAATACTAATGGGCAATTAGGAACCGACGACACTGTAAGGTATGAACTGCCTGTTCAGGAAGCCACCAAATCTAGTAATTGGACTGATGTAAAATGCGGAGAGAATTTTACAGTTGCACTAAAGACTACTGGCGAACTGTTTGGGACAGGTGACCGTAATGAAGGTCAACTTGGGATGATAGGTGGTGCAGATTTAACCACATTTACTAAGATAGGCACCGATACTGACTGGCGCACCTTTGATTGTGGTCATGATTTTACAATGGCAATCAAAGATAATGATCTAATGTATGCTACTGGATCGAATGCTGATGGGCAGTTAGGGATAGATTCACTGGACCCAAACAGATTTGTATTTACAGAGACAGATGGAAATATTACTTGGCTAACGGTTGCCTGTGGATTAAGTCATACCATCGCAATTGGCACGGAACACGACTTATACGGAACCGGATCAAATGACCACGGTCAGCTTGGACTCAATAATACTGATCAGCAAATTAAATTCCAAAAAGAAGAGAGTGAAGCAACAAATTGGTCGCGTATTTCTGCTGGTTTTGATTTCTCAATGGCAACCAAAACTGACAGCACAATGTGGGGTACGGGGGTTAATTCAAAGGGTCAGTTAGGTGTTAATGACAATACTGAGAGGCACACCTATGTAACGGCATCAAAAAACCTTAACTGGGGAGTAGTGGCTTGCAGACAAGATTTCACACTAGCCATATCAAATCAAACCAGTACGCCAACTATATATGGTACGGGTAATAATCAATTCGGCCAACTAGGTATTAATCAAAGCAACAATGAAAAGAAAGAATTTACAACCAATAATGATGGTGCACCTGCACTACTTATTGCTTGTGGATTTGATTTTGCTGGCTATGTATCAGTAAATGAGGAACTTTTTACTGTCGGCCACAACGATAAAGGCCAACTTGGACTCGGTAATACTGTTGATAAACACGTATTTACTCAGGCTCCAACGGCGATTACGAATGTTATTGATATAGCTGCTGGTACTGATTTTTCAATGATTGTCAGAGATAACGAGACCATATTCGGGACAGGTAATAATCAGTCCGGCAAACTTGGCATAGGAAGTCAAACAGATATAGACTTTTTTCTTTATCTCCAGGAAACTACTTTTGGAATCAACTGGAAAAGTGTTGCGTGTGGGGAAAATCATACAATAGCAACCACTAATGATAAAAATTGGTATGGCACAGGATTTAATAATTTCGGACAGTTAGGAATAGGCAATAACGCATCCAGAGGCAATTTTACCCAGGCGACTAATGCAGGGGATACTGAACAGATCGCTTGCGGAGAAAATCATACTGTTAGCATAAATACTGCTGGTGAAGTTTGGTCTGCTGGTGATAATTCAGTAGGACAGTTGTCACTTGGTGCTGGGTCGCCTATCAGTGTAAACCATCCTACTCAAGAATCTACTCTTGCAAAGACCTGGCGACTGATTACTGCTGGCGGCAATATGACAATGGCTGCTGGAACGACAAGTCTCATGATCTCAGGTGATAATAACCAAGGTCAGGGAGGAACTACTCTACAAGTTGCGTACTCTGCTTTCACAACAACATTATTGCTAGATCCAGGCGCAACCGCTGTCAGTTGTGGTACTAATTTTACAATGGTCATTACTGACGAGAGTAAAATATTTGGTGTTGGTGAAGAGTCTCAGGGTCAGCTGGGTAGTCAGGGAGGTGCTATTCTGTTGTTACAGGAAGCACTGGAAAATAAGGATTGGACAACGATCTCATGCGGTAGTGCATTTACAGTTGCTCTAAATACCAGCTTTCAATTATTTGCTACGGGTGATGGTACATCCGGTCAGTTAGGGAATGTTGCCACTCAAATATCCACGTTCACTCAGGAAACAACGGGTGCGGAAGATTGGGAGTCTATATCGGCAGGCAGTGCTTTTGCATCTGCTGTCAAAACTCAAAACCGTATGTCAGCCACAGGTGATAATACTGTCGGGCAGTTGGGTATTCCTTACATCTCACCTAATACTGATGAATATACAGGTGTTCATCCTCAATTGACTGCTGATCAGATAGCCTGTGGTTCTTCTCATGCTATCGCGTTAGTGGATGGTATTGTTTTCGGGACAGGCAACAATGCTGATGGTCAACTTGCTATCAATAATATCTTAGAAAAGCATCTCTTTACGCAGTCATCTTCCAGTATTACAGATTGGGATACAATTGCTTGTGGATCAGATCATACGATGGCGATTGACGGCGATCAAAAGTTACACGGTGCTGGCCTCAATGATAGAGGACAGCTGGGAATTAATAATACTACTGTACAAACAAACTTTATACAGGAAACGACAGGACGTACAGACTGGTTGGATGTGTCTTGCGGTAACAAACATACAGCCGCTTTGACTGAAGTTGCTGCTACTCCCACTGCTATCTATACGACAGGTGACAATGGCTCAGGCCAGTTGGCTCAGAATATCACTACTGCTAATGTTGTGGAGTTCGCCCGTGAATCCAGTAACGCGCCAAACTGGGAAGAAGTTGCTTGTGGTGGCGATCACACTCTGGGCAGAAAGTCAGACGATACGCTATGGGCAGCTGGGGATAATAGCAATGGTGCGCTTGGCTTAAATGATGTTGAAGATCGTATTGAACTCATTAAGATTGGTACCGATACAGACTGGGGTTTTCTAACTGCCGGATCTACATTCTCAATGGTGATCAAGTCCAATGGCAATAATTCATTGTGGGGCGCAGGAGCCAATAATAAGGGTCAGCTAGGAATTGGTACGAGTAGTGTACGAGATTTATATTCTCAGGAATTTCTCGCTGATACTAACTGGGTGTCTATATCGTGTGGCAATAATACGGCTATAGCGTTAAAAACTAGTGGAACCCTGTGGGGAACCGGTAGTAATAAGTATGGTCAGATAGGTCTTGGTACTCAGAATAACAATCAACCAAAGTTCGTACAAGAAGTAGGTGATGGCGGTGGTGGCAGCACACTTTGGAAACAAGCTTCATCTGGTGGTGGTCATACTGCGGCAGTAATGACTAACAGAACTCTGTGGAGTGCAGGTCTAAATGAAAACGGTCAACTTGGGATAGGTAATAAGGGAAATCAGATATTATTTACTCGTGAAGCCAATGTTGGTGATCTGTGGGAATCTGCTGCGGCTGGCGATCAATTCTCAATAGCGCTTAGAAATGACGGGACATTATGGGGTACTGGGCAAAATGCTGGCGGTGAGCTGGGTCTAGGAGAACCTACTATTGATGTCATTTTTTATACACAGGAAGTCCTGAAGGATATTAATTGGGATGCGATATCTGTTGGTGGCAGTTTTTCTATAGCCTCTCAGAAAGATACATTCTTCAAAGTCATTGATGAAGAGATTGTCACTACAGATGGGCCTGTATTTCTTGAGTTTAGTCGCAATCAATTGACTACTAATAATGTTCTATTTGTTATCACTATTGATGAGGATGAGACAGGCAGTGCTGCGAGCATTGACAGGCTTGAATTAAGAAATACAGATGGATTTGGTGATTTCATTGGAATTCGGACTGATGACGATACGCGTTTCTGGACAAAAGTTGTTGAAATAACCAGTGATACTGAATTAACCATTCAAGACCCCATGCAGGATATGGCCAGTATCGACAATACCGTCTTCACCTTCAGTGATCTCATAGATCGACCTCTACGTATCTATAACGGACGTACACTGACCTTTGGTGATGACAACGAAATCCCTGTTGATGACTGGTCACGTCAAGAGTACATGCAGCAACCGTTGAAGAGTTCACAGGGTATTCCAGTCAATATGTACTACACACCAGAACTGGGTGATGGCCGTGTTTATGTTTGGCAGACAGCCGCTAACTCTAATCAAATGTTGAACTTCACTTATGATAAGCCTTTTGAGGTTACACCTGATACGGCATCACAGCCTGATATTCCGCCTGAGTGGGCTAATGCACTCAAGTGGGCAATAGCGAAGGAGATGATAGCTGGTTACGGTGTTCCTCTTGATCGCGCACAGATGATTGTCATGCAAGCTGATATTGCTCTTCAGGAAGTGCAGGATAACAGTAACTCATCAGTCTATGACTTAAATGTAATACCGGATATGCGATGACACAGATATCTGTAGGTAATGGCTGGTATGAGGACTATTCGTTAACGGTTAGTTCTCAGCAGTGTTCTAATTGGTGGCCGAGTGTTGTTGAAACACAGGGTCTGACTCAGGTATCCCTACGTCCAACACCGGGTAGTGTTCCGGTAATTGATACTGGTGATAGTGAGTTTGGTAGAGGTCTTATTGAGTTCAAGGACAAGATGTATGTAGTCCAGAACACTACGTTATACCTGATCGACCGGACTCTCTCAGAGGCAGGTGAACCTATATTTAGTAGTACGGCTCTTGGTACGATTGAAGGCACTTCACGAGTCTTCATGGCTAAGAATGGAGCTGGTCTAGCCCAAATATGTATTGTTGTGCCGGGACAGTTTCTCTATATCTATGACGAAGAAAATGGCGTTCAGGATATAGGTAGTATATTTCTGGATGCCTATGATGGACTGGTTGGATTAACATTGCCAAACGCAGTCGTCTATCTTGACAGTTACTTTGTATTTACAAACTCGCGTTACATATTTGCATCCAATGTTAATGATGGCACAAGCTATAATGGGCTGTCGTTTGGATCTGCTGAGATGGACCCTGATAAGATCGTTGTACCCTTCGTATATAGGAACCAACTGTATGTCTTTGGTACTGAGGTCACGGAGGTCTATGACAATGTAGGTGCATCTCCATTTCCATTCCTACGCAACGATGGTTATGTTATCGACAAGGGTACAAAGAGCCCTTTTGCAATCCTTGAGTGTGAGGAATCATTCTTCTTTGTAGGTGCCTCTAGGGATGAATTGGCCGCAGTATGGCGTATAGAAGGTGACTCCCCTGTAAAGGTATCTACTCCCCCAATCGACAGGTTACTAGAGGCATTGACACCGGAACAACTTACAGAAGTTTTTCTGAATTCTGTTGGTACTGAGGGGAGTTGTTTCTCGGTTATTTCAATGCCCGATAGAACACTGGGTTATGACGCATTGGCATCTAAACTTCAAGGGGGAAATATATGGCATGAGCATACTAGCTTTACACATGGTTCACCCTCTGCGTGGTGTGTATCGCATGTCTTAAAGGTCTACGATGATCTATACACGTTGCAGCAGTTTAATGGAAAAATAGGTCGTCTTAGTCTTGATGAGTTTGAAGAGTTTGGATCTCCTATACTGAGAGTATTCTCATCACCCACAGTCTTTGCTGACGGTGATCCTATCTATGTTGATGAGATTGAGGTCACCATTGAATCTGGTACATCGCCCTTGGGTGAGGATTTACTGCTTACGCTATCGACTTCTCAGGATGGTGGTAAGACATGGGGCAATCAACGTCCAAGAAATATTGGAACACAGGGTGATACACGTCAGCGTCTTGTCTGGCGAAGATTTGGACGCTTCAACCGCATGTTTAATTTCAGACTCCAGTTCTCTGGTAATGCCAAGTTGGTCATTGCTAGGGTAGACGTGGCGTTTGGTGGTGGGTTGGGAGTAACTGATGCCTGATACGATAGTAAGACCGGGGCGAAAACTGCCGTTCACTGAGAATTCACGTATCCGTGAAGCTGGACCCACCAATCTAAATCAGCACGCAGATAACTGGACTCGACTTATTACAGGTCGCGTGAATGACTTATCCACTCACAATGTCACGCAAGGTAACAGGATTTCTGTGTGTACTCTTGCTGACCTACCTGCACCTGTAAACAACGTGATCACGCTGGAAGCTGAGACTCTCTATGAGGTATGTGGTCCTACTTTAGACATAGGTAACAATCAGATCGTCTTTGGTTTTGATAGTTGGCTGATAGGTCAGAGAAAGTTCCTCACTGAAATGGTGGGCAATACCGAGGTGCCTCTGCTTGTCACGAATGGCTCATCGGCTATGAAGATTGATGATATTGCAGTCAGACAAAATGGCAGTGGTAATCTGGCCTATCTTGATAGCACGATTACAGATCAAGCTAACCGCTTTAGGGATGTAATCTTCTTTGGTGGCAATATTGTGGGTGTTGATGGCCTTGGAATGCTATTTCAGGCTTGTGTCTTCGATGAAGGCGTACAGGTCATTCAGGATGGTTCTGGTGGCGTAGATATTGTTCAGAACGAAGGTGGTTCACTGATGGTGGCTCGACCGGGCTTTACACCAAGAGACGGTATCTTTAAGTTTGAATCAGGCTCTATGACAAGGACCGTCTTGATAAGTGAGACGGCTATTCAGCTTGCGAATGCCTCTATTGGAATTAATATTGAGGATGGGGCTACGATCATTGAACAATTCTCTATGGCCCAGATGGTCCCTACGGTATTTGGTACTGGTGGGACAATTATACAGGTCGGTAACCCAAATATTGTAGGTGTTGGCACAATCACAGGATCATCACCAACACTTCTTGGGCCTAACGATAGTTTTCTGGCTTGTCAGCCTACAGAGTTTGAGTCCATAGCTGCAACAGGTGGTACTGATATACGGGGTATTACTCAAGATGGCCTTGGTAATTTGATTGTTTCAGATACTAGGACCGATACAATCTTCAGGTATGACGGTATTAGCAATACACCAAATGGTAGCATTGCAGCCCCATCAACTAATGTAGGTGCGCTGGCGTGGAGTAAAAGGAATTTGTACTCTGTAGATACAGGCACAAACTTGATTTATCAGCATAATGGTTTCACCACTACAACCTCTAGCATATCGGCTCCTGCTAGTAATCCATCTGGCATTGCATTTGTTGGCAACAACCTGGTTAGCACAGATAGTGTTACTAATCTTATTTATATCCATGAAGGATTCAGCACGACAATAACAACTAGTTTTGCCTCTCCTGCGACAACTACACGGGGACTTGCTTTTGATGGCGTTAATCTCATCATTGGTGATGCGGAGGGCGATACAGTTTATGTTATGCGCGGTATTACTTCTGAGGTGCAGTATAGTTTCACAAGTGCTGCCATATTCCAGCAGGATATCTGGGTAACTCTAGATAGGGATGAGACATCTGTTGGTTTTGTTCTTACGAACAGTCAAGACAATGAGATTGTTATCTATTCACACCCAGTAACCTTTGACCATTCATCGTCAAGTTGGGATTTAATGGATAATGCTGGAGTTATTGAGTCTTCAGATCGAGGTGGTACACAGTTTTCTTCTACCACAAGAAGAAACGTCACCCTTACTCAGTTTGTATGGACTGATATTGCGGTTCAGGACATTGCTTATGGCTGCTTTTCTGAGTTTGAGAAAATGGCGATGTTTGATGAGCTAAGCGGTGAGATTATATGGTTATCAACTCGAACTCGTGGACGAGTAATTAGCGGGCAGTTATCATTTTCACGTGGTGCATCAACGAATGACTATGAGTATGAATTGGCTATAGTCATTAATGATGTTGTGCAGGATGACAGTATTGCCCTGGGTGCACTGGTAACTAGTGCTGCTGTAGTGACCTTTAATACATTACCTATTTCAAGAGACTTAGGGGTAGGAGATAGGGTAAAATTGCAGATGCGAAAACTTGATACTGGAACCGGATCAGACCCTGATATCGGTTCTTCAAAATTAGCGATTACGTAGGAGCCAAGGATGGCAGAGCAAGCATTAAGTAGCATGGATGTATCGCGGGATCAAATCATTGACCTTCAACAGGCAATAGTAGATACCTGCGAACCTTTCGATATCGATAGTGGGTTGACCCACCATTTTGCTCCCGGTTGCTATGGGCGTGAACTCTTCATGCCTAAAGATAGTGTGGTTGTTGGCAAGATACACAAACATGCACATCTAAACGTATTACTCGAAGGTACTGTAAGTGTTGTCACAGAATTTGGTGATGAGACATTCAGCGCACCTAAAGTATGGGTTAGTGAACCCGGAACCAAACGAGCCGTCTATAACCATACCGATGTACGGTGGATTACATTTCACCCTACAGAAGAGACTGATATCGAGAAGATTGAAGATGAGGTCATTGCACCAGACTTTGATTCACTGGATATCTTTCTAGAGAATAAAGCTAAGAAGTTAATAGGAGGTGTCAAGTGACATGGGCATATATAGGGGCAGCCGGAGTAAGCGTTGCTGGTGGTCTTCTTGGGAAGCCATCTGAGTCTCAATCAGGTATGACTAAAAGCCAGAAGCAGTACGTTAAGCAGCAGAACTGGTGGACACGTAGGCGACAGGCCACAAGTATTAAAGACCGTGGCCAACAGATGCTAGAGAACCAAATGCTTGGTGGTAACGCTCTCCTTGATATTACCCAGTCAAACATACGACCTAGAGCCGATCTAATCAACCAAGGCTTTGGTACTGCTGCGTCCAGATTACAGGGTGGTTTGACAGCTAGTACCAATCGCTTGTATGGCGGTGAGGTAGATCAATCTTATATGGGTCCTCGTGATCTTACTCCAGATTTCTCTCACCTTGAGGACGTAAAGATGCCTGACTTTGATATTTCTCGTATTGAGGAATGGATGCCTCCTGATGAGGAACGGAAGACACAAGATTATCTATTGCAGTATGGCGAAGCACCACCTCCGGGGATGTTCAGTGAAAAGCCAGACTCCAAAGATACTTTGGCTAACTATGGAAAGAAGGGATAAATTATGCCTATAAGTGGAATTGCAGGACAGGTTGGTGCGTTACGTAAGCGTTTTGGAGCACCCGGAGGTGATGTGGCGACTGGTGGTCTGACTGGTGGGCAGGGATATGATCCTATTTCAACTGTAATGAAAGATGGGAGGTCAGGTATTGACCCTGCTACTGGAGTTCCTTATGGCTCTAGTTATTCGCAAGCCGGTGCTGGTCCCTATGGAGGGGCTCAAGATTTTACTGCTGGTGGGCCTTATGAAAGGGCTGTAGCAGATGCAAGCGCTCTCCAGGCGAGGGTTACTGCCCCTATTACTGGTGCACAACAGGCACAGAGAGACCAGAGACGCGGTAATTACGCCCGGACGCAGCCTGGACTTAATCAAGTGCCAGCAACTCAGCGACCTGTTAACGTACCCGGAGGTGGTTTAGGAACTGGCGGTGATGTTGCTACTGGTGGGCTTACAGGCGGTCTTAGACCACAACCTCAGTTTTCCGGTGTTAATGCTACAACAGTTAGCCCTGGACCAGAGGTAGAACAAATAGGACTTGACTACAAGAATGGTCTTATAACTTTCGAAGAAGCAAATGCTCGTTATGCTGCCCTTGATACAGGTGGTGGGTTCACACCTGCTCCTGGCTCTGTAGACCTTTCAACTACTGGTGGTCTATCAGGTCAGACTGATTACTCGCAAGCCTTTGGGAACGTACCCGGCGCTGTAACGCCCGCTACAGACCTGTCTGGTGTCTATACCAACCAACTAGGTAGAGAGCCTGATCAAGAAGGCATGGCGTGGTATCAAGGTAAGATTGATAGAGGTGAAATGACCTTTGATCAAGCAAGACAGGCCATCATTAAGTCGGAAGAGGGCCGTGGCTACAATACACCTCGGGAACAGTATATTGCTGATGCCTACATGAAAGAATTTGGGCGAGAGCCTGAC
>Ga0114923_10001008_pt1 | contig 19939 bp, 30 predicted proteins | sample SumtaG_FD_89578 | JGI IMG/M metagenome (GOLD analysis project Ga0114923, IMG submission 89578) | Deep subsurface microbial communities from Indian Ocean to uncover new lineages of life (NeLLi) - Sumatra_00157 metaG | ecosystem: Environmental > Aquatic > Marine > Oceanic > Sediment | place: near...
AGGAGGACGAGGAGGAAGAGGACGAGGACGAGGAGGAAGAGGAGGACGAGGAGGACGAGGAGGAAGAGGAGGACGAGGAGGAGGAAGAGGACGAGGACGAGGAAGAGGACGAGGAGGAAGAGGAGGACGAGGAGGAAGAGGAGGAAGAGGAGGACGGCGAGGAAAGCCTGGAACTGGAGGACCTCGAAAAAGGCGACTACGTTACGGCCGAAACTGAAGACGACGAGTTTACGGGGGAAGTGAAAGCAACGTCCCGCGGTGTGCTTACGTTGATGGTGGACGGCGACCGCGTAAAATTGAAGGACGCCGATCTCGCCTTTATTTCTCGCGCCGAAAAGCCGGAACCGAAAAAGTCGAAGCGTGGCAGACGTGGCAGCGGGGAAAAGAAAACGCCGATCGGCGCAACTATCCGCGCAATCATTTGCCAGTTCCCAACCCTCAGCGAGGAAAAGGTCGCGGCCAGGTTGAAGAAGCAAAAGGTTGAGTTTAGCGACTCGACGTTGCGCGTATGTTACAGGGACGCGCATGCCGTGATTGACGGACTGAAGGAACACGGCTGGAAGAAAGCGAAGGCAAAAAAGTAGGGTATTCGTAACAGAGTTTAGTGGTGCCAACATAGCCGCAGCCCGGGGCCCAAGTGGTCCCGGGTATTTTTTTTTGGAGAAAAAATATGATGCCAATATCCACTGTAAAGGATGGCCACAAGCTGCATATTATAAGGCAGATGATAAAAGCTATTGGTGATGATGATTTTAGGGAGGGATTGAAAGACACGCCGGAGCGAGTGGTGAAAGCGTGGGGCGAATTGTTTGCCGGTTACAGCATTGAGGCAGAGGATTTAATGACAACATTTGAAGCGGACGGCTACGACCAAATTATAGTGTTGCGAAACATCGAATTCTTTTCCTTTTGCGAACACCACCTATTGCCGTTTTTAGGGTACGGTCATGTTGCATATTTGCCGAACGGGAAAGTGATAGGCATTAGCAAGCTGGCGCGGTTGTTGGACACGTATTCTAAGCGCTTGCAAATACAGGAGCGCATCGGGCAACAGGTGACAGAGGCATTGGAAAAGTATTTGGAACCGAGGGGAGCGGCCTGCGTATTAGTTGCACAGCATCAATGTATGTCTTGCCGTGGTGTGCGCAAACAAAACAGCGAGATGGTTACATCGAGCATAACGGGATTGTTTCGGGAGCCGCAAGTTAAGCAAGAGTTGTTTTCATTGATAGGCCGCATATAATGAAAAATGTTAGGTTGGCATTAGACTCGGGAGCCTTTTCCCTTTACAACATTAAATTCGCGCCGAGTGCAAAGGGAATGCAGTCGGACAAGGATTTGGCTGATTACGATTACGTAAACACGGCCGAATTCAAACAGTACATGGAGAGTTATATAGCGTACCTGCATGAGCACAAGGACAAGTTGGATATGTATGTGGCGCTGGATATTATTTACAACGCAAAGGCAACGCGCAAAGTACAAAGGTACATGGAATCTTGCGGCCTCGAGCCCATCCCCGTTTTCCATTACGGGGAGCCGTGGTCGGTGTTGGAAAGGCTTGTCGATAATTACGACTACATTGGAGTTGGCGGGCTAGGGCAGCGCACGTCTGTACAATCCTACATCGCATTCGGCGATCGGGTTTTCAAGCATGTATGTGATAAGCATGGCAGGCCTCGTGTTAAAACACATGGCTTTGCAATGACGTCTGTGCAGCTTATGAAACGCTATCCCTGGTATAGTTGCGACAGCAGTACATGGTCGGCCTTGTCCAGGAATGGGTGGGGACGTTTTCCGCGTTTGAAAAGGGACGGCACATACGACTGGTTGCGGAAACCGATTAGCTGGAGGTTTACTGAGAGAAGTCGGCATGCGCCAGTGCATATTTCCAAGCAGTCCCAGCTCGCTGTTGCGTACATGGAAAAGTACCTGGACGAGATGTTTGGATTTACGTTAGACGATATGATGATCGGATATTTCGGCAGGGATGTTATAAACGCAGGCCACACTTATTTGCTATCGGAAGCGTTGAAAGAGTATTACAAAGAGCGCTGGGATTTTGAGGAGGGGGCAAATATTTATATTGCAGGCCACCCTGGAGCAGGCATGTCGGTGCCAGTTATGAGAAGGGAACTGACATGGGCCCGACGTCCGCTGAAAAAAGGTACGCCTGCACTCTATTTGGCGTCTCACTTTTACCCGAAAGAAACAGACATAATATTCCAAGCATTAAAAAAATCTAAGAGGAGAAAACTAAAATGAAATTTGATAGGGAAGAGTTGTTGCAGGTGTTGGACGTGGCAAAGCTTGCAATAGACCAGCGCGAGTTTATTCCAATACTGTCACACTTCTGTTTCCACGGCCGCAGCGTAACAGCGTACAACGATTTTATTGGTGTGCAGGTACAGTGCAAAACAAACTTCGCACTTGCATTGCAGGCCAACACATTGCTCCGGCTTCTCAACAGCGTACATTCCAAAGAAGTTGAAATCGGCGTAGCAGACAAGCTGGTGTTTTTCCGCAGCGGAAAACCGCGTACAGGTGTACGAGCAAGGCTGCCGTTTATGAGCGAGAAAGATTTCTTTTTCAAGTGGCCTGCGTTAAAACGTTTGTCCTCAGCAGAGATGCCAAAAAAAGTTGCTGCAAAGTTTTTTAAAGGTATCGAACTTTGCTTGTCCTCGGTGGGGGATCAAATGCCTGCGCAAATGGGAGTTACATTGAACGAGGCAGGGAAGTTTTTGTGCATGTATAGCACGAACAATAAAGCCATCAGCAAATTTCGCATGGCCGCATTGGGGGTGACTGCAAAAAACATCATAATACCTACCATCTTTTGCAAGGCCGTGCTGAAGGCTGCTGATGTGTACGGCAGAGACGACGTGGTGTTTTACACTGCAAAGGATTTTGTTATTGCAAAGTTCGGCAAGGAATGCTTGGTGTACGGCAAGCTTGTAAACAACAAAGACCCCTTGGATTTTGAGAAAGTTATTAAGGAACACTTGTCGGCAGAATACAAAAACGAAAAGCAAAAATTGGCAGAGGGTTTTGCGGAGGGATTCCAACGCGCCTTGCTGATATTGGACTCCGACCTTTCTAAACTGGTGACGGTGGAGTTGGATAGGAATACAGTTTCTATCGAAGCCAAAAGTCCGCTAGGCAAATTGAAATCGGGTTCCCGCTTTGCTAACACGTGGCCGCGCAAAACATTTAGGGTGGATGCAGAGTTGGCTGCAAGAGCTGTGGAGAGTGCAACGGACGTTTACTTCGGCAAGAGAGTAATAGTATTTTCCAAGCCGGCATACACCCACCTTCTTATGTGCGACGAGTAATATGGGATTCTTTTTCAGGGAAAGCAATCGGCCGAAGAAATCCAAGGCCGACATGCCGACCGATACAATGCACCAGTACGGGTGTAAAGTTTGTCCTCGTAACAGAGACCACAAACTTAGCCACCCCAAAATGGAGGCAACGGGTGCAGAGGGAAACAAGTGCATTGTATACATGTTGGGCGAGGCACCCGGGCAAATGGAGGACGAGCGGGGCAGACAGTTTTGCGGAAAGTCGGGGAAGTTTATAAGAGCAAGGATGCCGCGTAAGTGGGACGAAAAAATTAGGTGGAATAATACAATTCGGTGTCGGCCGCCCAACAATAGAAACCCTCTGCCTCAAGAAATTGAATGTTGCCGTCCATTGCAAGAGCAGGACATTGCAGAGCATAAGCCCAAGGTGGTTGTGCTGGTAGGATACGTGCCAACAAATTGGATGCTACCAGGCACCGGGCAGGGGATCGGCAAATGGAGAGGTAGGCTAGTCCCCATAAAAGTGCTGGATCATGTTTGCTGGGCCTACCCTATTTTGCATCCGGCTGGAGTAATGCGTAAAGGCGGCGGCGTTTTTAAATCGGAGGAGGAGAAGATATTTGAGCGGGATTTAAAAACACTGTTCAAAAAACTTCGCAGTATGCCAACGCCCGATTACAGATCGGAAGATTTAACGGCCGATATTAATTGGATTAGAAAAGGGGACGACAAAGATTTAGCAATACTGACAGATCGGCTACAAACAATGTCGCATGCACAACTTTGCTCGGTAGACATCGAAACTAAAAGATTGCGGCCTTACAAAAAGGATTCAGCAATTCTTAGTTGCTCGGTAACTACTAGGAATCATGGCACCTTTGTTTTTCCTGTATGTTGGGAGGGATTTTGGAAAACCCCAACGCTGGAAACAAAAGCGCTCAAAATGTTGCAATGGTTCCTGGAAAACAGCGGCCGCAAAGTTTGTCACAATACAAAATTTGAGCAAGAGTGGTTTGCCCACAAGTATGGGATGGAACTTATACTTGGCACGAAGTGGGGAGACACAATGGCGCAAGCCTACGTATGGGATAGTAGGAAAGGCATGCTGAACTTGGATGTGCTTATCCGAATGCACTTCGGATTTAATTTAAAGGCCTTGTCTCCGAACATTGACGTGAAGCGTATATGGGAATGCGACCTGCCTTCCGTAATGCTATACAACGGGCTCGATACTAAGTGGACGCTGGAACTCTACTACGTACTGCACAGGCTTATTAAGCAGGAGGGACTGCAATCGGTTGTCCGCGAACGTATCCGCACAGGAGCGACGATTGTAGGGGCCCAGCTAGTAGGCGTCCCCGTCAATGAAAGGGTGCGACAGCGCTTGTCAAAGCGTTTGACGCGGGCTATTGAGGAGCAAGTAGACAAAGCAAGGGAAACAAGGCCCTGGCGCAGGTTTGTCAAGCTATACGGGCGAGATCCAAACCCGGACAGCCATCCCGATATGAAAAAGCTGTTTGGCAAGATTATGAAGGTAAAGGAATGCAAAACAGCGGCAGGCGGGATTACAACGGCCGACGAAGTGCTGTCAAAACTCGATGCAAAAAAATATCCAGTAGCTCCCATAATATTAGAGCACAGATCCCTCACTACAATAAAGGGAACTTTTGTGGACCCGGTAGGAAAGCTGGTGGATGAAGATGGCAGGCTGCATACAAGCTACGGCCACCTATATACAGTATCGGGACGCCTCAATAGCGAGGATCCGAACTTGCAAAACTGGGTCAAGCATGGAGAGTGGAAACGCATTAGGGCAATGATTATGGACCGGCTTTTGTCTGTTGTTAGTTTTGACTACGGACAGATTGAAGCGCGGGTGATTGCTATGGCCAGCAAGGATGCAGTTTTTATACAGATGCTTTGGGACGAGTACGACGTGCATGGAGAGTGGGCGCAAAGGATTTGGGACGAGTACCACGCCTGCCTCAAAGTAATTGGAATTAAAGGCAAGGGATCCGATCCTGCTGTTATGAAAAAGTATCGGCAGGAAGTTAAAAACAAGTGGGTCTTCCCTCTGTTTTTCGGCGCAACATCTTGGAGCGTGGCGAAGAATCTCAATTTGCCGCACGATGTTGCAGATTTTTTATACGATGAGTTTTGGGAAATATTTGCTGGCATTAAGGAATGGCAGCAGGAACTAATAAGTCGCTATAACAAGGTCGGTTATGTGGAAACACTGACAGGCCGCCGTCGCAATGCACCATGCAGTTACAATGAACAAATAAATCATCCAATACAAGGCACGGCGAGTGACATAGTTGTTGCCGCCAGTTCTCGTTTGCAGGACAAAGGAATACAGTTCAATTTGAACGTACACGACGACCTTACTTTTTTGATGGAATTGGACAAAAGGAAAGTGAAACAAATTGCTAAGGAGATGTGCAGGCCTGTGCATAGTTTTGTAAACGTGCCACTTGTTATTGAGGTGGAAGCCGGGCCAAACTGGTACAAGCAAAAACCAATAGGCGTTTACGCGAGTGACAAGGACTTTAATTTTCACTAGGGGAATAAAATGGAAATACAACAATGCACAAAATCGGAAGCTCACACTTTGAGAAAGTTTGGCCTCAAAATTTTTGTTGAGTTGGGGTCATATCCGCAGCCGGAAGTTTACTTTTCCGAGTGCCCACTGAAATCGGAAGTAACAAAGAAAAAGAAAAAGGTTGTGCTAAACAAAAAGAAATCAGTGCCTGCCAATGCGATTCTAAAGTTGGTGAAAGGTACTGTGGAGTTTGCGCCCGATACACTCGGCCTCCATACTTGGGAGGTTGTGAGATCAATAATGGAAGTAGGCGACAAGATAACAAGGGGAGTATTGGCAAAGACAATGGTTGAGGAGTCTACTCGAATTACGAATATGCGCGCATGCTGTGCAATTTCCGATTTAATTCATAAGCAGGAGGCCTTAGTAGTTGTGCCTCGGAAGCCCAAGAAGAAAAAGAAATGAGCAAAAAGAAGCGCAAGAAATTGGGTAATAAGCTGGCGCCGCTGCATATCCGCTACCGCCCTCAGACGCTCGGGGACGTTATAGGGCAGCGGACAGCAGTGACAGCGCTGGAAAACCTGCTGTCAGGGACGACGCGCCCGCACAGCTACCTGTTCACCGGTCCTTCCGGGGTGGGGAAAACCACGCTCGCTCGGATCCTCGCAAAGGAGTTTGACGTCGAGCGGCACGGGATAGTGGAAATTGATGCGGCAACGCACAGCGGCATTGATAACATGCGCTCGATTAAGGAGGTTGTTAGCACTGCCAACTTTGGTAGGAATCCGCGAAGGTTGCTAATACTCGACGAGTGCCATGCGCTAAGTGCTAAGGCATGGCAGAGCTGGCTGAAAATAATTGAGGAACCGCCGAGTCATTTATATATTGCCTTTTGCACAACGGAAGCAGGCAAGGTTCCTCGTACAATTAAGACGCGCTGCCATGCGTTTGATTTAAAACTCGTGCCGACAAAAGAGATAGTGAAATTCCTCGACGAAATAATATTCGCAGAGGGGGAGGACAAGGCGCGGCAACTTAGTGACAGCAGTTTGCGGGCAATTGCAAACAAAGCGGCAGGGAGTGTAAGGCAGGCGCTTGTTTATCTCAGCATGACCATGCATTGCGAAACCAAAGCGCAAGTACTTGAGACACTGGACGAGGCAGACGAGGGAACTGAGGAAGTGTTTCGTATTGTGCAGGCCGTCGTAGCCAACGCACCGTTTATGAGAGTGAAAAAAATGATTGCGGATTTGGAGACGGTTAATTGCGAGGGCGTCCGTATAGTTATTGTCAACTATACGACAAAGGTTTTGCTTAACACCAAGGACAAAAAGAAGTGCGGTTGGTTGCTTAATATACTGGACGAATTTGCCGAGCCGTTTGTTGAGTACGATAAAAAGGCGCCGCTGTTGTTAGCGGTTGGGAGGTTGTTGTTGTGAGGGACCAGCTAAAGTTTTATGAGAAGTCCCTGTCGATCGACAAAGAGAACTTGGATGAAGAGATTGCAAACTTCCCTTCCATGTTTTGGACTGTATCGGATTTCTATTTGGATGCATACAGACACTGCAAACGTTTGGAGGAAAGGCTCGACAGGACTTTTGCAAGTATAGCGGGAGCGCTTAGGTCGGCCGCACAAGAGGAGAAGGGCGCCCGAGGTGTTACAGAGACGCAAATAAAACAGGAAGTTGTTTTGCATCCTCGCTACAGGAAGTTGAAGGCGAGGCTAAACCAAGCGAGGTATGTAAAGGATAGGTGGGCAGCGTTAAAGGATTCCTACTTGCAAAAAAGTTTTTCGTTAAAGGGACTGGTGCAATTATCCATGCATGAGAATTTTCAACAAAGCCATGTTAGCGAAGAAAACGTGGCTAGGAAAACACGCCGAAGAGGGCAAAACTAGGAGAAAAGAAAATGCCAAAAAAGAGGAGACGTACACGCGACCGGGATAGTGGCCGCAAAGCTTCGCGCAAGGATAGGAAGAAGCGAGGCAAGAGCCGCAAGAGCGGTTTTAAATATAAGAGCCGCGGCACAGATGCGTGGAAGAAACGCGCGGAACAAAGCGGTTACAACAGGCGCTCGATGTTTATTGAGGAGGTAAAGGTATTCCGACCAAAAGAGGGCGACAACCTTATTCGGATACTGCCGCCTACGTGGGACGATGCCGAACATTACGGCCACGAAGTTTTTGTCCACTACGGTATCGGTCCGGATGGGGATTCTTTTATCGACCTCAACAAAATGCTCAACGAGCCCGATCCGATTGAGGAGGAACGTGCGCGGGCATTGCAGGACAACGACAAGGACTACGCAAACTCAATATCGAGCAAGAAGCGGGTATGCGTTTACCTCATCGACCGGGACGACGAAGAGGCAGGCCTGCAATTGTGGGCAATGCCTTGGACAATTGATGCTGACATAACAACGTTGGCGGTGGACAAGCGCTCCGGAGAAGTACTCGACATTGATGACCCGGAAGACGGTTACGACGTCGAGTTTACAAAGACTGGCAAAGGCATTGCGACAAAATATGTCGGCATTGCAATTGCAAGGAAGTCCAGCGAGCTCGAAATGCCAGATGCATTGCAGGAAGCAATAGACCTGCCGATTCCCGACACGTTGAAATTTTACGAGTATGAGGAAATTGAAAAGTGTTTTAATGCTGGCGGCTCGGCGTACGACGACGAGGAAGAGGAAGAGGACGGCAAGTCTCGCAAGCGCAAGGACAAGAAGAAAAAACAACGTCGGCGCAGAGACGAGGAGGAAGAGGAGGAAGAGGAGGAAGAGGAGGAAGAGGACGAGGAAGTTACGTGGGAGGAAGTGCAAGGAATGGACTTGGAGGAATTGTCCGATCTCATTGACGAGGAGGAATTGGAAGCCGATGACGATGTGGACGAGGAAGACGACGAGGACATGGAGGACCTGCGTAACGACGTTTGTAAGGAACTTGGTTTGAAAAAACCGAAAAAACGCAAGGCCAGCAAAAAGGAGAAGGAAAAACTCCGCAAGCGTAGCAAGAAAAAGAAGAGGCGTAGATGAACGCCCGTAAAAAACTACGCTTGCGAAAGAGAAAGACCCCACCCGCTGCTGATTATTTTATTGCTAACAAAGGCATTAAATTTTTCAGTAGCGGTTGCCAGCTTTTGGACAGTGCCCTGGGTGGAGGTTACGCCCAGGGCCGGGTCATCAATATTGTAGGCGACAAGAGCACAGGCAAAACATTACTGGCAATAGAAGCCTGTGCAAACTTTGCAATGGAAAACCCGGAAGGCCTCCTACGTTACAAGGAAGCAGAGGCAGCATTTGATAAGGGCTATGCACAGATCCTCGGCATGCCGTTAAGCCGAGTTGAGTTTGAGGAAGACTTCGATACGGTAGAGGAATTGAAAAACGATCTCGAGGATTTTGCGAACAGGTGTGCAAAAAAGAGGAAGCCAGGCCTCTACATTGTAGACAGTTTGGATGCGCTAACGGACAAGGCAGAGCAGGGAAGGGACATTGAGAAAGGCACGTTTGGTACAAGCAAAGCCAAACTCATGTCGGAGATGTTTCGGCGCGATAAACGCAAATGGCAAAAGGCTAAAGTAACCGTCTTCATTATTTCCCAAGTGCGTGATAAAATTAACGCAATATTTGGGAGGAAGTGGACGCGCAGCGGCGGCCGCGCAATGGACTTTTATGCTTCCCAAGTTGTCTACCTAGCAGAGATTAAAAAGCTGTACCGTACTGTACGTGGAATTAAACGCGCCCACGGTGTTGTTATCCGATGCAAGGTGACAAAAAACAAGGTAGGCATTCCGTTTCGGGAAGTCGATTTCAGTATTATTTTCGGATACGGCATTGACGATTTGCTTGCTTCCCTCAGCTGGTTGAAAGAGACAAAGCAATTGCGATCGGTAAACCTCGCGCAAGGAAGTAAAGTGGTGGCAGAGACGAAGCGCATAAAAGAGCTGCCTGCCGGACGCCGGAAGAAAGCAATGGAGAAGATAAGGGCGGCCGTGGAAAAGGCGTGGATAGAAATCGAGCAGGAGTTTCTTCCCAAAGAGAGCAAGTACTAATGGATAGGGATTATAAGATCCTCCATGCCGATCATGTGGAGATTACGGCAGACATATCAAAACACTCGGCCGCGCTCGCTAGTATAGCCCTGCGTTTGGATTCTAAAGCCGCCCACGAAAACATTTGGAAAACGGCCACTTATTTGGCGCGCAGGTTAGATCAAAAATTGCAGGAACTGAGGGAATAATATGTACAAATTGTTAATCACATACGCAAACTCGTTTACGACGGGAGCGGTAGCAACCACCACCCTTGTAGAATTTCCTTCCAGGTGGGAGGCGGAGGCAGCTTACGAGCAAGCGGACGCTAAAATAAATTATAGCGTTGTAAAGTTGTACGGCGATGATCCTGTCAATTGATCCCGGTAATTCGGGCGGGCTTGCATTTATGGGGACGCGCGACGCGACACTCCTCCGCCTGCTGTCCATGCCCCTTATCGACAGTCAATCAGCTGGGCATACACGCCACTTGATCGACGGAGGAGTAGTAGCACAGCTCGTTAGCGTACATCGTCCCGTCTGCGCCGTTGTCGAGCGTGTAAGTAGCCGCCCAGGGCAGGGCGTCGCGGGCGTTTTCGCGTTTGGGCGTGGTGTGGGGACATTGGAAGGGGTATTGCAAGCTGAACGGGTTCCGATCACTTATGTGGCGCCGCAAGTGTGGAAGAGACACCACGGCCTTATTAAACAGCCGAAGAAAGCTTCTTTGGAATTGGCGAGGGAGTTATACCCGGATGCCGATCTACGTTTGGTGAAGCATGAGGGTCGTGCTGAGGCAATTTTAATCGGTTTATGGAAAATTGAAATGTGGAGAAAGTTATGACCCCAGGAACTATATGCAACAAATGCAAAGGGACAGGAATGGTAGAATGCACAGCCGGCACTCGGGAGGGGAGTTTCAGCCCCGACGAAATGCCTTGCGTACATTGCCACGGGATGGGAAGAAGGAATCCCGAACCGCAAAGTAAGGAGGAGGCCGCAGTGATGCTGGCCGATGCGTTACAACGGGCAACCGATGCGAAATCTCAATACCGACAACTTCAGTATGTATACAGCAGGTGGGTGCATGGTATACATAGAGACGAGGACGGCCACCGCACGTAGGAGAACAAAATGCTGTTAATAAGCGACCTGCATTTTACCGAGGAGCCCGCGGACGAGTATCGGTGGAAGATTTTTGAGTTTGTGCATGACTACTATGTGAGGACGGAGGACAAAAATCTTCTCATACTCGGGGACTTAACCAATTCCAAGGATCACCACCCTGCCTTGCTTGTAAACCAAATTACAAGTTGTTTGATTGGCCTGCGCGATTTAGGCATGGAAATCTTTATCCTCAAAGGGAACCACGACTATATTGACGAGCACTGTCCTTTCTTCGGATTCCTGAACGAGTTTGAATACATAAACTACATTACCTACCCGGCCACCTATTTGATAGAGGGGAAGAAATGTTTATTCCTGCCACATACCAGGCAGCCCTTAGCGGACTGGGCCGTTTCGGGGATAGTAGAAGACAACAGGAAGGCGGCCGAGTTTGTTTTTATGCACGAGTCGGTAATCGGCAGCGTAACTTCGAACGGCTATGAGATGGAGACCGGATTGCCTCCTAGTTACTTTAAGAAGTTCCCTGGAGAGATTTTCTCGGGGGATATACATTGCCCACAGCAGGTAGGCCGAGTAATTTATGTAGGGACGCCTTACAGTATTCGGTTTAATGATCATTTTAGAGGCCGTGCAATAGCTTTGCATCCTGTTGCTGGTAACTGGCCTGCGTCTTTCCACGAATTGTTTCCGGACATAATGCGGCGCTGGACTATCGAAATAAAATCCGCAAAAGAGCTTTACGAATTGACAGAATTAAAAGGCTGCCAAGTAAAGCTTAGGGTTCCGATTCGCTCGGCCGTGCAAGATCATTGGCACGACAAAAAACTAGGCATTGAGTTGGCTTGCAAAGAGTTGGGCATTGAGTTGTGTTCGTTGCATGCAATCCGCCCAGCAAAATTTCCGCTACGTGGGAAAGCTAGAAGGGAGGTGTTAACAACGTTGACACCTGCACAGGTATTGCAAAAGTTTGCAAAACAAAAAGGAATAGACGCGCCTACTCGTAAAGCAGGCAGGAAAGTGTTGGAGGAGAAATAAAATGCTATATTTTGAGGATTTTCAAAGGATGTGGGGAGAGTGGGCAGATAAAACTTTTCCGAAGTCTACGTTGGATACAATTGCCTCACATTTTCGTGAAGAGGCCAGGGAATTTGCAGGTGGAGAGTTTGCAGTTCCTGATGGGCATGGAGTTTTTCGAGGGACGATGGAGCATGTTCCTCCCTCGCACGATCCCGAGGAGGCGGCCGATTGTTTATTGCTTATGCTGCATCATGCACATAAGGCAGGATACAATTTGTTTGAGGAGGCGAGGAGGAAAGCGGACATAAACGAAGCACGTGATTGGGATACGACTGATGAGGGTGGCGTCGGCCACTTCAAACACAAATGAAGTGGATGGAGATTCCCGAGTGAAACTTCGCAGGATGGAATTCGGTGGCTTCCGTACGTTCGCTGCACCCACCACTTTTAAATTCGGTAGACATCCCGGCCTCTACTTTTTAGCAGGCGGGGAGAATAAGGTGGATCCCTCGCTAGGATCGAACGGGGTAGGCAAATCTACAATTTGGACAGTGCTATGCTGGATACTATTCGGCAAAACAATGGAGGGATTAAAAGCAGGGGATTTAAAATCCTGGCAAGCCAAGCAAAAGGGATACTACGGGACGTTATGGCTCGGCAGGCACATTATTGAGAGGATGTGGAAGCCCAACTATCTTAAATTTGACGGCCGCGTAGTTACGCAATTGCATTTGGAGGAAGAGCTGGGGATAGACTTCGACACTTTTTGCATGTCGGTTGTGTTAGCACAAGGGCAGTCGATGTTTTTTGATTTGCCTGCCGTTAAAAAGCTTTCCCTATTTACAAACTTGCTCGGCTTGGATGAGTGGATAGGGTACAGCACAAAAGCAAAAGACATGGCTTACTTGTTGGAAAGCAAAATACACAGGATTGAGCGCAACATTAGCAAGCTGGAAGGCAAAACGGACGGCCTCAATATACAGGACCTCAAAGATAAGAAAGCTACATGGAGAGTACTGCATGAAACAAAGGTAAAAGATATGCTGGCCAACGTTAGAATACTGGGCAAGGATGCCGACTTATTGGAAGAGCGTAAAACAAAGGCCGAAGCTTACAAAAAGATGTTGAAAAAACAGGAAAGGAAAAGGGTAAAGGAAATTGATAGGCTTGAAAAGGAGTATGCGGAAAAGCGACAAGAAAAGTATGAGCTGACAACAGATATGACTGTACTCGAAATGCAAAAGGCTGAGGTCGAGCAAAACATAAAAGATGCAAAGTTAAACCGCAAAGGATTATGCGGCCGCTGCGGACAAACTATAAACGAAGAGACGCTGGTTATGCATGTTATGGGCATGAAGAAAAACAGGTACAAGTTGAATGCGGCGCTGGAGACTAAGGAAGCTGCGATGGTAGTGATAAAACGTGGCCTCAAATTGAATAACGATTACGTTAGAACAGCTAGATCGGATATGGAAAAGGTAGACACTGAACAGGTGAGGGTGGACAACGATTTAATACGTATCGGTTCCGATTATTCCAAAAGCTTTTTGGCCTACAAAATTGAGAAGGAATTGTTAAAGGATGAGCGGCACGAAAAGAATCCGTTTATTCCCATGCTGAGAGAGCGTTTGGAAGAGGAGGAACGCCTGCTAGATAAGATATCGGACAAGGACAAAATGCGGCGCAAGAATAGTCGGCAAAAGGACCGCACAGCTTTTTGGGTGCAGGGCTTCAAAGACGTGCGCTTGTACTTAATTGAGGAGGCCTTGTTGCAGCTGGAAATAGAGACAAACAAAGTGCTGGCCGATTTGGGGTTTAGCAGCGACTGGCACATACATTACAGTATCGACAAGCGTACAAAGACGGGGAGTTTGGTATCGGGGTTTGACATTGATATTAGCAGTCCCCACAGCAAGGAGAGGGTGCCCTTTGCTGCATGGAGCGGGGGCGAGAAACAGCGTCTCCGGATAGCGGGCTCAATCGGGTTCTCAGCCCTCATGTCAGCACGTACAGGGCTGGATTTAGGAATAGAGGTGTATGACGAACCCACCCAACATCTCAGCCCTCAGGGGATAGACAGCCTGCTAGAGACACTGCGGCTGAGAGCGTTGGAAACGCGCAAGTGTATATGGCTAGTCGATCACCATACGCTCGACTACGGGGAGTTTGCAGGCCGAGCAATAGTGAGTAAGGACGAGGAGGGGAGTGTGGTATGGCAAAGTTAACATCACCGAATGCTGTTGTGGCCTTGGATACGTTGGATGAATACGTTAGTCGCTACCTGGACGAGCACCAGCAAAAGCAATTTCTTAAGATGCTCGACATACTTGTACGGGTGGTGCAAAATGATGCTGAGAAGGCGCTAATGAAGGGAAAAGGCTCCCACTTAGGCAATTATCAAATGCTATTACACCATCTCAATGGAGCGGTCGGAATTTGTTATAGGCCATGGCAGCGCATCGCTATGGAGGAAGCGATAAGAGACTCGTTAAACACCTACCTTGGCATCTCGTTTAAGGGCCCTGGCAAGCGTCGCATGCGTAGAAAGTTGTTGCCACATGTTTAAGAAATCTGTTGCAATTCCCGAACGCAAACAGTGGATAGGGAATTTACAAGGTGTCAAGCAGGAAAACAAAAAAGCGGCCGCGGCGAAAGCTAAGAGACGAGGGGGAGATGATATATGCGGCCTCAAAAGCACGTTCGAGGAAGCCTGCGCACGTATCCAAACTCTCCAACAAACTAATAGAAAAAGCAATCGGTTTGTTACTGGAAGGCCTCCCGATCGACGCCGTATGCGATTACTTAACGATAACTCCCCACACGTATTACATGTGGAAGGAAAAGGGAGAAAAATATTTGCTAGAAGAAAACACGCCGCGCGGTCCGGAGTTTCCCGAGGATGCCGCCGAAGCACGTTTTCTTATTGCAGTTTCCAAAGCAAGAGCCGAACATCAATTGTCATTAGTGCGCCGCAGCTTCGGCGACAAAAACACACCTACGTGGGTGAGGGACATGACAATTTTAGAACGTCGGGATCGAAAGAACTGGGGACGCAACGAGACCATCCAAGTTACGGACACGGCCTCCACCCCCGACGAAGCTTACCTCTAAACAGCGTCTTCCACCATGTATAAATAAGCACGTGGCAAGTGCCGCGAAGGGATATTGTTATGGGGATTTTTTCCAAAAAGAAAGCGCCTGTCCTTGTGCAGGTTTGTATGTTGGAAAGGGACTACAAACTAATTATAAGGGACTACGCTTCCTTGCATGCAGACCTAGTAAAGTTACGCTTTAGGAAAGCACAATTGGAAAAAGAATTTGCTAACCTAAAAACGATTTGTGAAGAGGAGAAGAAATGAGTAACAAAGACACGTTGAATAATAAGCGCACCGCGGCCATGGATAACGAGCTGTACTATGAAGCGCTCGGCTGTCGTTTTGATGAGGAAAAAGAACAAGGAGGGCAGTCGTTAATACTGCCGGATATATTGGCCTGCCTCAAAGATATCAAACACATCTTCATTCCGTTTAACTGTCCTGCGCTGGAGGACGAACTGGCGTCGGTAGGTGTGTGGATTTGCCCTACAATAGAAGATGCTACGGCCGTGTATTGGGGGACGCCTACTATTGTAGACGACAAGGTTTTATTCCCGTCCTGTTTGCATGCAGAGGATTCGGTAGATAGCTGGGACAAGAAAATCGAGCGGTCGTGGTCCAGGGGATTGACTTCGGCAGCAGAGAAGCACGGACTGAAACGTATTATTACCGGCCTCGGAACAGGGGACATAAGTGTTAAGGAAAGGCTGGCAGACATGGGAGGCGGCCGTGTTGTTAGTTGGAAAAACTTTGGCGACTTTGAGGACTGGGTTTTGGTGAGGAATCTGTAGTGAAAATAAACAACAAGGCAGCAAAGTCTCATAAAGACTCGATGCAGAGGATTCGGTCGGCCTTGGTGCAGTCTATTCCGGTCGGCACGGAGTTTATTTTGGTGGTGTACGACGGTCCTAAAATTGTCAACCGGCAATTGTCGTTTATCACTAGCGGGGATGGGGACGAAGCCAGGGAAATTTTGCAGGATTGGATAAACAAAACACAATAGGAGAGGATAGTGGGAAACCCAAACAAAAAGTTTATACACGTAACATGGAGCGGCGGCATCGACAGCACAGGAGTGGTGGCGCAGCTATTATGGAAGGGCTGGATGGTGCAGCCGATTACTTTATTATTCGGCCGCGCCGGGTATAAAGAAAGGGAGGCCATTGCAAGGGGATACTTTACAAAATATTTTCAGTCAATGTATCCCGATCGATTGTTGCCGCCAAAAACAGTGAACGGCAATTTCCTTGATCAATTTTCACACGACGGCGTGGAGATTACACGTAGGAACAAACATATCCTGGATTACATGATGCAGCGGTACGTGATCCCGGAGGACGGTTATTACATCGGCATGGGAGAATACATTGGCGCGGACACTTGGGTGGTTAAGGATCACGTTGGAGCGCACGACGCAGACAGCCGTTATTTGGCGGCCTACCTGTTGTCGGAATACGGACTCGGCTATCGTTTTATGGCGCTTAACGATTTCGGAGAGTCCCGTTACAAAGCCGATCGGGTACGCTTGCTGGTAGATGCAGTAGGAGGGCAGAATGCATTGCAGACAACAAACTGCATGAGCAATCATTATCGTAAGCATTGCGGCCAGTGTTACAAGTGCATCGAGCGGCACGTTGCCTTTACCGAAATACTCGGCGAGGGTTTTGACACTACAGAGTATTTGGTGGATCCTGCAACCACGGCAGCTTTCCCCTTGTACATTAGACAGCAGGCAGGGGAGTTGGTGGACCTCAGCTGGAAGGATGTAAGGACATGAATGTTGACGAGGCGAGAAGAGAAAAACTTGTTTTGCAATCGGGCATATTGGAATTGCTAACGAAGTTTGAACAGGCAACAGGCCTGTTAATAAACGACATTCGTTTGCAAAAAATACACAATATAGAAAATCATCCCGGCACCGGTCAAAGCTTTGAAAGACCCCGTTTGGTAGGCGTAGATTTGGAGGTGAGATTGTGACAGACTATGTATCGGTAGAGCTAACACTAAACGGAGACGCTTGTACAGAGCTATCGTTAGCTTTTGTACACCCAGGGGACGATGTATTGGCCGATCCGATATGGATTTCGCGCGGCCACATCCGTAACTTGGATAGGGTGCTGGATGGTGTCGGAGAAATAAAGTGGGGTGTGAGAGAGAAAGTGGAGATCCACATTCCTGCTTGGGTAGCAGAGGCAGACGGGATAGACCCTTATGCAGAGGAAATAATGGTGGAGGAGGCATACGATAATGAAACAGGATGAGCTTAGGCCTTGCTCTTTTTGTGGCAAAGGGGTTATGCATGAAGGCATTCCTATTTTCTACAGGATTAAATTGGACACAATGGGAGTGGACAGTGGTGCTGTACAAAGGCAAGTTGGTTTGGAGGGCATGTTAGGGGGAGGCCAAGGATCGGCAGCGGTTGCATTTCATATGGGATTACAAGAAGACATTGCTACTGTCGCGGATTCCTCTGAAAAAATAGTGTGCCATTCTTGCTTCCTCAACCCGGAAAATATTCTTGCACTTTTGATAGGAGAGTAAAGTGGATAAAGGTATAATGAAAGACTGTCCTATGTGTGGATTGTTGCATAACTCGGAGCGGGATTTTTGCAGGCCTTGTCGGCAAAACATATTAACAAAGCTAGGCCTGGTGTTTTTTGCTGCAGGGGCCATTGCGGCGGCAATACTATGGTGGGCCTACAGCTAAGGAGAAAAGCGTGACAACAACGTTTGAAACTTACACGGGGAGGTTTGTCGATCTCAGTAAACCGGACCCCGATACAATAGCGATAGACGACATTGCTTGGAACCTAAGTCGCCTACCGCGTTTTACGGGCTCGACACGTTCGGACTTGGTGTATAGCGTGGCGCAGCATAGCGTCCTAGTGTTGAACCGGGTGCGGCAAGTAAACGCGGACGTCACGCGGTCGTTGCTGCTGACGGCACTGCTACATGACGCGCATGAAGCGTATATGGGAGACTTGTCCTCCCCCATGTGTAATTTGCTGGATATGAAAATGCCAGTTGCACGGCTAAAATCACGTCTGCAGAATGCTATTTACCGTGGCCTGCTTGGGGACATAGAATGGGACGGTAAAAAGTTTGTGCAATACATCGGTCCGGTTGTGAAGGAAGCTGATCTTTGGGCGCGTACATATGAGGCCTACCATCTCATGCACAGTAAGGGAGGAAACTGGGTCTCCTCATCAGTATTAGCAGAGGAACACATACTGCGAAACGTGCTAGTGTGGTCCCCTGCTAAGGCGCGGGAGTCCTTCCTAAATCACTATTTGGAATTGATAACGTAACCTAACAGCAGTGCTGCCTGCACTGCCTGTTGTAAGTTTACCTTCCTCGGTGCTATAACCTGTCCATGCCGTAAGTTGCGGCCTGGTAAAGCTATTTGGACGAGGAGAACGTGAACATGCAATTACATAACGGCTGTTACTACAGAACAAATGATGGCGAGGTTGTCCGAGTACAGACTGAGAAAATGGGCAAGGAGTTGGCGGCATACAATGCAGCGGGCGACATGGTTTTGCGGCTGGAAAAAGACGGGCACGTTAACGGGTGGGAGCCGTGCGGCGCAGCAGACTATGCTAAAGCGCGCAAAGCTATACAGAAACCCCGACCGAAGCACGTAAAGAAAAAGCGCAACAGGAGCAAAAAGTAGGGTGGGACGAAACACATACAGGGGGATGCATGCTACCGGCAGAGGCCGAGCCTTAACACAGGATGATGCTTACTGGGATCGGCTTAGGGAAGGGTTTCACGAATCCTGTAATTGGAGCAGGGTAGGCAGTGGAGCATATTCCGAACATAGGGAGATAATAGAGTTCAAGTTGATCCCCTATAAGAAAAGAGGCGGCGCCGTTTTTAGGAGCAACATTCGGATTGACTGAAGAGGAGAGGGAAATGATACATGCAGAAGGACAGTTGGAAGCAACAGACCAGTTTAAACAGGCCATGTTAAAAGGCGGCCAGGATTTCTCAGCAGGAGGGGACGCAATAGAGATAGAGGTAATGGGATCCAATGCATTTAGGATAAACGTATTGGCAGGCAAAATGGCAGTAATGCAGACGCAAGTGTTTTACTGCCACATCGGCATGAAGGTAAGGCTCGACGGTGTGCATACGCCAATCAAATTGGTGTCGGCATAGAGGAGAGGTAAAATGCAGGAAACGCAGAATATTATTACTGACAAAAAGCGGCAGGAGTTTTTCTCGGAGAGCTCAAAAGCCTTGCTAGACAAGAAGATGGATGACAGGCTGGGGGAACTAGAAGCAGTTAACGAGCGTCTAGTGAGGCGAGTTAAGGTGGGTCGCAATGACCAATGCCCTTGCGGATCAGGCCGTAAATTTAAACGGTGTTGTATTAGCAAAGTGCGTTGACAATTATTAGGGGAAGGGGAAATGACCCGCCGTGACAGACAAATGAGAAAAAAAGGCCAGTCGATTGTCACCCGCTTTACCTCTTCCGGGATGCAGCTGGCTAAAGTCCTCGGAGGCCGCGCAGGAATTCCCCTCCATGCGCGGTCGCGGGGCATCACATACTAGAGGAGTAGGGGAATGATGTTAACTGGAAAAAGAGCAATGCTTTTTATTGACGCCGTACAAAGCGGCATCAGTGAGGGCTCGGCCATGTTTTTAGCAAGGCAGGAATTGCAGTGGCAGTGGGACAGCGATTTGAATAAAGCTATGTGCGACGTTGGACACGGCGTAGACCCGTACAATTGCGTAGGGGTCAGGATAGTGGAAGAGTGCATCGGAGGAGGAGGAAGCAATGCCAGCTAATGTTGAGAACATAAAAGAAGCCAAGCCAAACCC
>Ga0114923_10001010_pt1 | contig 19921 bp, 20 predicted proteins | sample SumtaG_FD_89578 | JGI IMG/M metagenome (GOLD analysis project Ga0114923, IMG submission 89578) | Deep subsurface microbial communities from Indian Ocean to uncover new lineages of life (NeLLi) - Sumatra_00157 metaG | ecosystem: Environmental > Aquatic > Marine > Oceanic > Sediment | place: near...
CATTGACAAGCCTCTACTGGCGGACTTCTCTGTGACGCCGCCGACTGCACCTGTACAGTTCCTCGTAGACATCCCAGCTGGTAGCAATGCTAATACTCCGATTGCTCGTTACGTTCTAGCAATGGATCACTACTTACTCATGGCTGGTGATCCTCTGGATGTTGGACTGGTGCATATCTCCAACTTCGACACTTCAGGTACGTGGCTAGGTGATGCTGCTCCCAATGATGCAGTAACCGTCTCATTGGACAAGGTGATCACGTCATCTAACTTCACAATCCGAGGGATGAGCCGTCATCGTGAGCGTGTCGTGGTTGCGTTCGATGACTCGCTCGTACTCGGTGACTTGAATGTGTTCAGCGATGCAGGAGATCACACGCCAGACTTCACAGATGTGATCGAGCAACATGGGTCAGTTGCGCATCGAGCGTTGCAGCCCCTTGGCAACGATCTATTGATGAACGACCTAATCGGTGTTCCCAGTCTCGCACGTGCGTTGTTCACAGGCTCCATTCGTCCTGATCGTGTCAGTGAGTTGATCGATCCTGAGATACAGAAGGCACTGTTGGGCTTGAGTGTTGGCTCTACCGAAGACCGTGTGTTCGCGATCTACAATCAGGTCGAGGGTCAGTACATGTTGTTCATCCCGAACAGTGACACAATCGGTGGCACAACAGAGACGCAGTGCTTCGTCTACACAGCGATTAGGTCGATCAAGTTGAAGGCGTGGTCCTTATTCAAGGGGTGGAACTTCTCGTGCGCAGCACGCAGTGCACTGAACAGAGTATTCTTCGCCAACAAGACCAAGGTCTACGTATACGGCGCACGTGTGGACAAGTTCTATGGTGACTTCAATGATCCTGCCATCGCTGATCCAACGAACGGTGTTCCCGTCAAGTTCATCTGGGAACTGCCTTGGGCAGACTTCGATAAGCGCATGAACACTAAGAAGACGCGCTACATTGGCTTCGATACGACAGGGAACGCGAAGTTCACTGCGAAGATGTTCGTCGACAACATCTATGAAGACAAGGCGAACCCTGGAACGTTGTTACCAACACTGACGATGGACTTCACAGGTGGAGAGAGCCCAGGCTTCGGTGGCGGTGATCAACCGTACGGAGGAGGTCGTCGAACGATTGATGAGCGCTTATGGGCGTGGCCCGCCAAGTTCAAGATCGCCAAGATGCGCTTCGAGGGCCTATCAACTGATCCGCTTGCGTTTGTAGCGATCACCCTCGCGTATCACGACGGGAGCATTAGAAGGTAATGACAGTTGCAGCCGTCACACAGACGTACAAGTTCAACCTGATCGACTTCGACAGCGTGACGTGGCACGACGACGAGTACGAGAACTGGCACTCCGTCGACGCGGTGTTATCTTCCTTCTTCAACACGGCAGGCTTCACAGGCGTGTGGAAGGTTAGCACTGCATACGCCGTCGGACAGATCGCCGTCGATGAAGTCGATGATCAAACGTACGAGGTGTTAATTGCACACACATCGGCTGGCTCAGGCTTGTTCTCGGCAGATCGTGTAGCTAACCCAACATTCTGGCAGCCGTGGTTACTCTCGCACGCAGGAGATACGAACAATCCACACTTGACACCAGTTCCCAACGTCCTTATCAACGGTAGCTTCGACTTCTGGCAACGTGGAACAACGTTCACGACGCCTGGTCTCACCGCTGATCGAATGAGGATAACAACGGGCACGGGTGTCTCGGTTACGGTAACCCGTCAGACCAATGTTCTAGGGACTGGCGAGAGTAAGTTTGGTTACCGTTGGGATCAAACGGCTGCCGGTACTGCACGCAGCGTGATCTCGCAGAGATTAGAAGGTGTTGGGACCTTTCAGAATCAAACTGTTACCATCTCTGTAGACACTCAATTAATTGCAGGTACGGCTGCTGTAGTTACATATCGTGCGACACAGAACTTCGGTACTGGTGGCGCACCCTCTGCCCCAGTCATAGTGGCTGAGAAGACGATTGCCGTTACTGGAACAAGGACACGCCAATCGCAGACTATGGCCATTCCATCCATTACTGGCAAGACGACAGGTACCAACGGGGACGACTACCTCGCCATTGAGATCATCATTGGGCAAGATGTGTTCACGATGGAACTGAATGATTGGCAAGTTGTAGCTGGTCCTGTTGCTGCACCGTTTGAGCGTCGACCCCTCGAACAAGAGTTGGCCCTATGCCAGCGTTACTACGAGAAGTCCTATGACGTTGCTACCGATCCTGGCTCATCAGTAGCCAGTGGAGAAGCAATTCTTACAGCATTAGGTGCTGTCGCACAGGACGACTTCTTGGGAACAACTGCATTCAACACGAAGAAGCGAAACCCTCCTACTGTAACACTCTATAGTATTGTGTTAGGAACCGCAGGGAAGGTTGAAGCCTTAAGTGTAGACAGGGCGGGCGTTGGAGACGCAATCGGGCAAGAAGGTTTCGCTACTAAGTACACGGACGCAGTGGGAGTTGCAGCTGGGAGTGTTATTCGTTGGCAATGGACCGCTGACGCGGAGTTATGATTATGAGCATCGTGAGCGCACAAGCAACTCTTGATGGCGGTGTGTTCCTCGTTACTCTCGACGATGGAACCATCCTCAACGTTCCTAACGACTTCAGTAACTTCCATCGTCGAGAGCTTCAAGAGTTCGTCGATGAGGGAGGTGTGATTGCTGCCGCCGATCCACTTCCTCCACCTCCGACCAACGACGAGATATATGATCTTGTTATCCAGAACAATCGTGTGTTCAAGGGTTACGTACTCGCGGTCAACGATGGCTCCATCATACCAGGATCGAGCATGACCAACGCTGCACTCAAGGCCGCTGTCAAGGCGAAGATGTGATGATGACTAGACTCAGCGACATAGCGAGTGGAGTGTCTACTGTGAAGCAGGTCGTGTCTCTCATTGTCCTCGCAGTGGCAGGCATCGTGAGTATCACACTGTTGTTCTCGCAGGTTGACGCGAACGAGGTGAAGACCAAGAGCAACATGAAGCAGATCGAGGAGTTGAAGACAACGCTCACGGGGATCAAGTCTCAACAGCGTGTCATCATTACGGAGATCGAAGGAGAGAAGGAGAAGAATAAGGAGTTCAGGGATCGTACGGACAACTCGTTGAATCGTATCCTCGACCGACTGACTCCACGGGGTGACAACAATCGTTAAGGAGAACATCATAGCAGAGACAGTTCTAGCATTCGTTCGTCATGGCTTGACCGCTGGAGGTGCGTGGTTCGTCACGGAGGGTATCGCAACAACAATCGAGATCGATACCGTCATCGGAGCGATCGTGACTGTCGGTGGCCTCGGTTGGAGCATGTGGCGCAAGTGGAAACGTGCTCGTGCGTAGACTCCTCGTAGCGTGTGCGTTCTTCCTCACGCTCGTAGCGTGTCAGAACGCACCCCAGACATCGCAGCAACGTCTTGCGGCTGCGGACTTGTCGTTCACTGGGATCGTTGACGCTGTAACGCAGGCGCGAATGAGTGGAGTCATCGAGGATGACGGTACTTGGCACTGTGCACAGACGATCATTCGCTTGACCGACAACCTGTTGGACGTAGCGCATGCCGCCCTGTCACGTGATCAGTCTATCGCCATCTACTTGGGCAACGTGGCGGCGCAAGTCAGTATGCTAACGCGCCTCCACCAATCAGGGGAGAATGTCTGTGCCAATAGTAGCAGCCGCACTAATGGTTGGAGACGTGATGATGTCGGCGATGAAATTGTATGGCGTCTTCAACGAGATCATGATTACCATGAAGGCCGAAGGACGCACCGAGTTAACGACGGAAGAAGTGGAGCGCATCAAGTCGCTGCGTAAGGAAGCCGTTCAACGTGCGTTGGACACGGATTGATGTTCAAGAAGCCCGCACGTGAGGTGTCAAGGGTGTTCGTTCACTGCTCAGCTAGTGACGAGCCTGCACACGATGACCCCAAGGTCATTCGTGACTGGCACCTTGCGCGCGGCTTCCACGCCGTAGGCTACCACTACATCATTACGAAGGATGGACATAGACACAGGGGGCGCTCGTTGGAGAAACAGCCTGCGGCGCAGAAGGGACACAACACAGAGACGATTGCGATCTGTGTGACAGGGTTGACACGGTTCTCTGTCAGACAGATACAATCGCTACTGTCATTGTGTATCGAGATCGACGACGCGTATGCTGGTGGTGTTACGTTTCATGGGCATCGTGAGGTCAATGCACACAAGACCTGCCCTGTATTCGAGTACGCGACCATTCTGAGACTAGATGACGACGGAAGGATGGAATAGTAGCGTGGCATTCGGGCAATCTGGCAACATAGAAGAGTTCTTGGGACGTACTTCAAGTAGGAGCACGGGCCGCGACGACGAGAGCAGTGGTGTCAGACGATTCCGTCGCGCAGCCGACGCACCGCCATCTTCGTTCAACAACGGTAACTTCGTCATTGGGAATGCAACAACGACTGTTGCTGGTGATCCCGTCTCGGAGACTCCACGAGGCGACTTAGTCGGCGGGGCTGGTAGCACACTTACAGATGTAATCGAGAAGAGAATCGCAGATGCAGCAGCGCGAACAGCAGCATTCGAAGCCGAACTTCTTGCATCACAACAGGGGTTCCGAGGGCTCCTTGCGGACCAAGCGGGGCTCAGTCAGTTGATCGCGGGGTTCAATACGCCTGAAGACCCATTTAACTTCGGTCAGCCTCTACCTGAACAGCCAATCTTGGACGCCCTCCCTGCGTTACCAACGTTCGACAACACCCCATTGCTAGGGGTTGGAACGACCGAGTCAGCCCTTCAACCGACGCAAGGCAATAACCCCGCTGCCGCGTTCGCACCAGCGATTACGACACGCGCAGCCGGACAGGTTACAACGAAGCCGCAAGGCGTTGGTACTGCGTTAGAGAAAGTGTTGGGCGCACGAACTAGACTAGAGAACCAAGGTAGGTTCTAATGCTTGTACGCGCACCACAATCGGACGACATACCTTCGATGATTGGGCTCGCCAAGATGATGCACGGTGAGAGTGTGTATCGCGACTTCGACTTCGATTACGTGAAGGTCGAGGCGATTGGGCATCAAGTATTGTTCGACCCGAGTTACTTCGGGGTGATCTGCGAAGACAAGGACAAGATTATCGGACTGATGATCTGCTACGTATCGGCGTATTACTTCGGCAACGATCTTCTTGCGCAGGACATGATCCTGTACATCGATCCATCGCGTCGTGGTGGTGTTGGTGCATCGCGCATGATCGTGGAGTATGTCGAATGGGCACAGTCTAAGGACTGCAAGGAGGTGTTGCTTGGTCAGACAGCGGGGATTGACCCCGAAGTCGTTGATAAGTTGTACACTCATGCAGGCTTCAAGTTAATTGGTCAACTGTACAAGCGGAGATTAGTGTAATGTGTGGTGGTGGTGGTAGTCCTCCTCCTGCGGCGCGAGACCCACTAGAGGAGGCCAGAGCGCAGATACTCATTGAACAAGAACGTGCATCCATCCAGGCACAGCAACGCGCGGCAGAGCTAGAGCGAGAAGCTGTGCAGGCTGAGACGGATCGCACGTCGTTTGACCGGAACCTTGATCAAGCGTTCGAGGGCGCGTTGACGAGTGGTTCAGCGAACATTGAGGAGCGTGGACTGGTTCTTGAAGACTTCCTCCCGCAACTAACGACTGCGTTGGAGTCAACGAGGCGATCCGTTCCGTTCCTTGATCCCAACCCTGGTTCGTTCTTCGGTGACGACATCGCAGATATCGTGTTGAACCGTGCACAGGACACACAACGACGTGGGTTCAGGAACGATCTCAACGAGTTCGCGGCGCCAGGATTCGCACAGACCTTGTTCCCTGGTACTGCGGACGATGCAATCTTGCAGTCGATCCTCAACGAACAGTTCGAGCCAGCGTCGGACTCGATCTTGCGCGCCTTCCAACGTGGTAACCTGACGGATCAGGGGTTCAGAACGGCAAGTGATCAGCTTGGATCGCAACGTGACGTGGGCCTAGCACGGTTACAGGACATTGGTGGTGGCGTGCTCGGTGGCTTCCGTGGTGAGTTGCGCGACATTGCTGAGACCGGGTTCAATCGAGCGAACACGTTCGAGCTTGGTGAGACCTTCGATCCCAGCAGCACGCAGGGCTTGATCGATACGAGATTCGCAGACCAATCGACCAACTTGGGTGGCGCAATTCGTGGCGCGCTCGGTAGTGAGCAACTGTTCAACATCGAGGACTTGATCACGCGTGGTGGTATCTCACAGGGTGCGCAGAATCCGACGGGTGGATTGTTCGATGCGTTCGCCACGCGTAACAAGGAGCGCGAGAAGAGGCGCGGGTTAGGTTCCGAAGGAGTGTTCTAATGGTTGTTCCCGCACTAATCGTTGCAGGGGCTGCAATCGGTGGCGGTCTGATCGCGGCTAACGCAACGAGCAATGCTGCCGACTCTGCGGCTGCGTCTAATCAGTTCAACATTACTGCACAAGAACGTGAGAACTTCCTCCAACGCCTGTTCGCAGAGCGCATTCTTGGCATTCAGCTGTCACCGTCTGAAGACGCATTCGGCAACAGATCGGAGTTCATCCCTGGCATTGGATTCAGGTCTACGGCTGCGCCTCAAGTCAAGGCGTTGCAGGACGCGTCACTGCGGGAGCAGATACTACAGCTTGTGCAGGATGCACCACGTCAGCGCCGAGGAAGGGAAGAGACAGCAGCACGTGGCAGGGTCGAAGGCGGTACCGCGGACGCGTTGCTGCAACAGTTCCGTCGTGCATTACAGAACCCTCAATCTGCATCGGAACTGTTCCGTATCCTGCTTGCGCAGGGGAACCAGGGGTTCCAAGGTGAGGTCGATCGACAACAACAGAACGTACTGAGACAGGACTTGCGGTCGGGCGGTGGCAGCGGAGGGAAGGTACTCGCTGAATTCGCACGCGCGTCCGCTGAAGGACGTGGTGATCGCGCTGCGTCCGCCAAGCTACAGTCCATTCAAGGAGCCGACCAGATCAACTTCAACAGGCTTGGGAATATCTCAGGCTTGGAGAACTTGTTCGCACAGCGTGCACAGAACTCGACGGGGAACGTAGCGTTCGCACCGGAACAATTGAGCGCACTCGCGTCTAACCTCGGGGCGAACCAGCGTCAAGGCGCGCTTGGAGGTAGTCAGATTGCAGGAGCACTCAATCGCAGCACAGCCCCAAGGTCCGTTGCACAGCCTGCGAACTTCGGGACTGCACAAGCTGTCGGTGACATTGGCGCAGCCCTTGCGCAGTTGTTCAAGAACTTGCCACAGGGAAACACATCCACATTACGCGATACACAGCGGCGCCTTGGCAACTCCTTCACGGGCAATGCGCGCGGTTCATTCGGACAGTAAGGGTAGTTCTAATGGTAGACCTTAGCAGTGTTGTCAATGACCCGTCAGTTAACATCATAGGGCAACGCGCTGCGATCAGCGACAACCCGTTCACTGCGGGACAGCGCTTCGCTACGAACAATCAACGCGAACTCGACATACAACGGTTGTTGCAGTCGTTGAGTGGGAACAACGATCTACGCATAGCGTTAGCACAACGCCTTGCAGCGCAGGAGAGTAGAGACGCGCGGCTTAAGAACATCACAGGCAACATCAAGGACATCGCAGGGGTGGTCGGTGCTGTTGCAGCGGGTGATCAAGCCGGGTTCACGTCTGGTGGCAACGCGTTCTCACGCGCGCGCGATCCGATTACGATTGCGGAGCAACAAGGTATAGCACAGCAAGCGATATCCGGTGCGATCAAGACGGGTGCTGAGTCCGGCGACTTGCTAGTGCAGAGCCCAGAGCAATTCACAGGAACGGGGTTCATACCTGGGGGTACAGGAACGCCACTCGGTGAGCAAGAAGCTCTCGCCGTTGCGCGACTTCCTAAGCTTACGCTTCCGGGTCCGGGCGGGACAGCCATACAGACAACACCCAACGCCGCAGAGATCGAAGGCTTCCGCACACGTTCTGGACTTGATCGTCTCGCTCCTGGTAATGAAGCTACACTCAGTACTCCGAACGGCGCACCGCGCGGTCTCAATCGTGAGCCACGAGGCGGTGCTGTACCCGCGCGTCAGACAGGCGTGCCTGCATCGGAGGCACAAGACATCAAGGCACAAGAAGTCATGGCGACGTTGTCACGCGTCAACCGTGGTCGGAAGACGTACTCATGGCAGGTTCGTCCCAATGACAGAGTTGCCGAGGTTATCGAGACTGATGCAGTAACTGGAGAAGAGACTGTAGTCTTGCGCTTCGACGTGGATGGCGCTGCGGTCTCGGAGTGATCCATGCCCACGGCTCTCGAACGCCTCTTACAGCTTGAAGCGGCTGGACAACTAGACCCGAAGGCGCAGGCTGGGCTTGATGACGCACGTCGTCGTGGCTTGATCGAGCCAGGACCGCCCATTCAAGGCACAGGCTTGCCCGTTACAATCACACCGTTCCCACGAGGAGAGAACCGTCCACCGCCAACGGACGTTTCAGGGCTTGTTCCTGACACTGCGGAAGTATCGCAGTTGGTCGAAGGCTTCCAGAAGAAGCAGGAAGGGATCGACGCAGGTATGAGCGATCTTGAGACAGGCTTCCGCTTGTCTGGACGTGGCTTGTTGAACGACTTCGGGTTGTTGACGGGGTCTCCTGCGGCAGAGGGCTTCGAAGTCCTGTCTCCTAACCTTCTCAACCTGGTTGGGATGCTGGCTGGCAATGAACGTGCTACTGAACTGTACCAAGCATCGTTGCAACAGAGTCGAGACATCGCAGGGATACAAGAGGAAGCAGAAGGGTTCGCACAGTTCGCTGCCGAGTTCGGTCCTGGTGCGATGATACCTGTACCGAAGGGAATAACGGCAGGGTTACAGAGTCTATCTGGCCCAACACGCATCGCAGCCGAGGTCGCAATCCCCTTCAATCAGTTCCGTACTGTGCCTGCCGTCACTCTAGGTGCGGCTGCACCAGCCACAATACTAACAGGCGTCGACGCTATCATCGGTGATGCGCAGCAACAGATTGAAGGGGCTGGACAAGAGCGAGAAGCACGAGCCGTAATCGACAAGGTGCTTCCACTACTTCCTGCACAGTTCATTGCTTCACCACAGGAGAAGACGGAGACGCCTGCGTTGGTTAACGCTGTAGAGATACCAGATAACCAACGTAGTGACTACGGTCCACGTAGCCCATTCGATCCAAGTGGTGCGTCGTCCGCAGATATAGAACAAGATGACTTCGTACGCATCACTCAAGGCGTGCTTGCAACTGCATTAATCACACAGATGCTTGGTTCTCGTGGACGTGTAGGCGCAGGCTTCATCGACGATCTCAGGGGCTTCCGTGGTGACCCAACAATCTTCTCTGGTGCACGCAATCCACGTGAGCAGATTACGTCGTTCGCGGCCAAGGTTGAAGAAGCGTTCGTCGATCAGATGGCACCGATTACAAGCGCAATTAAGCGCGCACTACCACAACAGTATGATAACTTCGTTGCTAATCTCAAGACGACGATGACGCCGGGGGCGATGTCGAGTAGGCTGCGTAGTGCGCTCAAGATGGGGAACCTACCGAACACACACATTACGATACCGTCGCCTGTCGTGTGGCTGGAGACGATGGCGAAGATGACGCCGATCCAGCGTGCTGCCGTCAATGATACACTCGGCGCGTTGAACCGCCTCGACTTGATGCTCCGCGACGGCATTCCATTCGGTCGCGTAGCTAGAGAACAGATGGAGTTGCGCGTACGCCTAGCAACGGAAGACCCACTCGTTGCGAAGATGGTGGATGAGTACCACGAGATGATGCGTGGCATGCGTGACTACATACACGACGGTGGCCGTTGGACAGATGAGACACTAGAACGCATCAAGCGTACCAACAACAACTTCGTGCCGACGCAGCTTGACTTCGGGCCGCAGGAGAAGAAGCTCCTCGATAACTTCTTCGAGACTGCGGACGACATGTTCACGAAGCAGGAAGCGGACTTCCTCAAGAAGCGCAAGGGCAGAGTCGGTCCAACCGAGGGGCTGCCTCCTAGCCAGTTGCTAGAGCAGTACATCCAACAAGTCGTACGCTCAGTCGAGAACAACCGCATACGTCGCCAGTTCCTAACGGGGATGGAAGGGTCGGAGTTGTTCGGCTCGATCATCAAGCGCTCGTCACCGAACAAGTTCACTACCGATGTATTCATTGATGGTAAGAAGGTATCATTCCAAGTTGGTGACGACGCTATCCGACGCGCGTTGTTGTTCAATCCGAGACTGATCATCCCCATTGCGAATGGAGCGAAGCGCATACTTGTGGAATGGACGACGGGAGTGTTCAACATTGGGTTCGTGCCGATCTCCGCTGCATATGAAGGCGGCTCGGCAGTAATGCTACGAAGGGAAGGACAGGGAGTCGGCCTGATCGACAAGGGATTGAAGCGCGCAGGGTTGAAGCCGTTGCCACTGGACCCATCGATTGTTGTATCACCCATCACGGGACCGATCCAGAGTGGCTACGCCAACATGATGTTCGCAATGGGACGCAACATGGAAGTCTCATTCCGTGTCAATGGGCCTGTTACGAGACTGATCGGTGAACAGAACGCTAAGCGTCTCGCTCGAATTGGTATGCGTGCATATGAGAACAGCGTTGCTAACGTGTTCGAACAGTTCGGTGCGGGCAATGCGGTGTTCGCACCATCACGTGAGATCGAGGCTTCTGCGACCATGCTTGACAAGGTTGCGAAGGGCTTCTTCCGCCTCACGAGCGAGTCGGGGTTCGTAGTGGGTAGACTACGAACGTTGTGGGGCGACTACTTACACTTCGCAACACAACTGCACAACGGCATTCGCATGCAGAGCCTTGCTGCGAACGTTGATCCATCGGACATTCAGATCGCCAACGTATTGCGTAATCGTGAGCGAGCCGCAGCACTCGAACGGCTTGACCCTACAGGCTTCGCAATCACGAAGGCTGCGGTGAGGCAAGCTCAAACACGTCTGACACGGAAGACAGCTGAGACGCGTACGCTTGGAGCGGATACGTCGCAGATTGGTGGTGGCTCAGTTACTGGAAGAAGTGTGCAAGCGTTCGTCAGCACTACGCCATACGCCAACGTCGCCTTACAAGTCCTAGCAGAACACGCGCGAGCGTTCAATCGTAACCCTGGGCGCTACGCTGCGACCATGTCTGGCATCATCGTGGGTGGTGTGGCGTTGATGTACAATCAATTCCGTGACAACCCACTTGCACAAGATCACTACTTCAACACGTTGAGCGCTACACAACGCGCATCGTTCCTCCCTATCTATGCCCCTAACAGTAATCGAATACTATTCTCTATCCCGATGGAGCACGTGTTCCGTCCAATGTGGTCACCCACGGTTGAGATGTTCGGAGCCGTAACAGGGATGAAGCGCGGTGTTGCACCGGAGCAGCTTGAAGAAGCATTGATGCGTGGCGACATCACAAGCATGTTCAGTACGGACTTGACCGAGCGTGAGGTTCAGGACCTAACTATCGGGACAAGAACTGGTGTGCTTCAAGCATTGCCAGTTGGTGTGCCAACCGTAATAGACATGGCACTCGTAGCTGCGGGGAAGCGTGCTTCACCCGCTCGCGTAGCTACAGGACAGGACGTGATTCGTGACATCCGTGCAGAGACGATCACGAGTGAACAGACTCGACGCACCCCCGGCGATCTGCTTCCCGCGCAGTTACAGGAACTTCTTACAGCGCTCACGGGCACAGGTGCAAGTCTGATGTTGAGCGGTGCTAACGGCCTCATGCGTGAGATTGCAGCGGGAGGTGACACATTCGATGGGCTTGGAGTAGCCTTCGAACGCGCTAAGGTTGCACAGTTGGATCGCACTGAGCCGTTGCGCGCGTTGTTCAGTGACCTTGAGTTCCGTGTGACGACGAACGACGCGAATGCACAACTGTTCAAGGCGAAGATGGAAGGGTTGGAACTTGTCGAACGGATGTTCACGTTCGATGTGCGTAATCCTGGTGTGGCAGGTGGTGCCCCCGGCACGCGTGAACCGTTGCCAAGTGGCATCCTACCGCCCGACATTCGAGGTACAGCATTGGAGTTCGTGTTAACGTCCGCAGCGAAGATCAAGAGTGACGTGTTGCAAGACACGCAAGCACAGTTGCGCGAGGCGTTCGATGCTGTAGCAGACATACGACGCGACCCCAACTTCTCTAGCAATCCAGAGTTCCTTCGTCGTACCACGAATCAGATATCAGTACAGATCAAGGGGCTGTTCTTGGGAGGTGTAGGACTGATACAACGTGAGGAACAAGAGATCAACGCACGATTGCAGGAGCTAGGTTACGGAGACGTGTTCCGGTTCGACAGGTTCGATGCTGAGGTAGCCGACACGTTGTCGAAGATACCGTCCGAGTAGACACATGCCGACTCACGAACGTTGGATTGAGTACGACATTGCTGAGCGCCTGCGGCAGCGTCGCATAGACATTGGGTTGTCACAGATACAAGTCGCTGAACGTGTTGGCGTGAACGTCGTAGGCGTACACTGTTGGGAAGTAGGCAAGGCGTGGCCAGTAACGTTCGAACGCTTGGGGCGTTGGTGTAACTCTCTCGGGGTGGTAGCTGAGTTGAGGTTGCGCATGCGGAACGGTCGCGAACTATGCAAGATCGAGTTGTGACTAGATATGGAACCGTTCGAGTACTAACTCCATCGCACCCTGTTGAGCAAGTAGTGTAGTCCCACGCCACAGTGCAGTACGCGGTCCACCCTTGGGGTTAGCCGCAGTCTCGAACTTCTGTACCATCTTCAACTCATGTAGTATGGACAGCGTCATGTTGAACGACGCGCGGTCGAACTGTCGACGCATCTTGTTATACAACTGCGTTTGTGTCATGGGGTCGGTACCTGCTTGAAGGAGTACGTCACGCATTCGGTCGATACCATAGATTAGTGTATCGCTGCGCATCACGCCTTCGAAGATACGCGAGGCGCGTGTCTTGGCTTCCTCAATGATCCTGACGGCAGCTTGTAGGTAGCGCTTCTCAACCATCCACCCTCCATCGTTGGCAGCGAACACACCACCCAGACGTAGAACGTGCTCGTCCTCACGCGCCTCGAACGTAGAGCGGTATGGGTCACGGTGTTCGGAGCGTGTGTTGTACCAACGCTTAAACCACGATAGCGCGGAGTCAGTCAGAGCGATACCACCTTGGAACTTGACTGCGTGTTGCGCTTCTGTCGTCATGTGCTCCATCATAGATGCGAGGCTTGCTGGCGTTGTTTCTTCGCTTCCTCTCTCAGACGGCCACGCAACTTGACGCTTGCGTTGTTCAGCGTGAATGAAAATGACACGAGACGTGAAGCCTCCTTCAACCACGTTAGGGTTAACCGACTTGCTAAGCCAGGAAGGCGTGGAAGCGGAGATGAACGACACGTACACGTTACGGATAACGCTCGGACCGCGCGATAGAGTGCCAGGGCTACGTCGTTGGTCGGGGCAATCGTAGAGGTCTGTAAGCAACCCAGGCATTGACATGTTATAACGCTCTCGTCCAAGAAATCGGACCAGTTCAGAGATTGAGATGGCCGTTTGGGCGGAGCCTTGTTCTCTTGTTGCGACGTGAAGTGTCGCTTCCAACGTTTCAGGAGTCGTCTTGTCCTCAATGAGTATGACATCTTCGTGATCCTCCAAGTACACACGGGCAACGCGCGTTGCCTTGTCGACAGCGGTTGACTTACGAGTCAGCCCACTCTCCGCGCAGAGTATGAGGTACCAGTTCATGTGCACGGGGATGCGTGGACGGAGCACAACCGTACCCCGCCCTAACGCAAGCGATGTCAGCCAGACAGCACTCCAGAAGTCGTATGCCGAAGGTGTCTCTAGCCCTGACATGTACTCCATGTACTTACCGATGAACGTGTCTGGCTTGACGAGTGCTCGGTACGCGACGTTCTTCACGCGATCTCGGGAAGTTCGTTGACAGCGCCGCGCAGTTCTTGGATACACTGTGACTGAGTATTGAGGTGTTCACTGATTAGGTTCACTATCCCCTCTGGCGTTGGTGTATCGGCGGTTGGTGCCACAGCGAGGATGTGCCCGTTAGCGCGGGTGATGAACGCTCGTACGTCTTGAGTCAGTGTTCGAATCAGTTCGTTGTTCCCGTTGATGTGTCCGTATATCTGGTCGAGCACAGGTTGTGGCGTAGGTGCCACAACCTGTGTGGCGCCAACTACTCCAGTTGCTCCGTTACTCATGTTCTTCTCCCACTTATGCCGCTGCCTCAACGTCGACCGTTGACAAGTGGCTCCAGCGGAACAGCCCCTTGTCGTCGTTGTAGAACTCTAGCTTCTTGTTCTCGTCCATACGCCACAACGTGCGTTGAGTAGTCATCTTGCACTCAGCCGGTATGATCATTGGCTCCATGTTCTTCGTCATGATAGATGTAACGTTGATCGGTACCTCCGCGTACTTCTTCATGATGGACAGACAACGCATGGCATCGTCTGGCTTGGACAGTGCGACGAGTGCATCATGTACGTTCAGTGCGATGCGCGAACCTGTTGGCCAACGCTTGTCATCGTGTGCTAGGTAGATCACCTCGTTCACCTTGTCACCGATGGAAGACTGCGGACGGAACGCAACGATACTGTCTAGCGACCCATCGTCGATTCGTTCGAGGATGACAAGTCGTCTACCATAGGAACTGAATAGTCGATGCTCACTCCTGACCGTACCAACAAGTTTCTCCCACCACATACGTAGCTCAGGAGTGATAGCATGATAGATATCGAACGCTGCGCGAGCTTGGTTAATGTCGAGTCCGGTAACGGTGGCGAGTCGGTCGGGTTGCATCCGGTAGTTAAGGCCATGACGGCAACGCTTAGCAATGTAGCGGAGAGTTCTCCCCCCTTCATCGTCGAAGTCCTTAACTGGTACCTCGTCGTAAGGGATGCGCCACATGTCGCTCGCGAGTGCACGATGACAGTCATAGGACCCGGGGTTGAGGCGGGCGCGCTCGAAGTCCTCCTTCCACTTATCGATGTTGGCGTCCCATCCGACATACCGTGCCTCCGCTTGTTCGAGATCGAAGTAGAGCAGGACGTAACCCTCGTCGGCTACGAACATACTCTTGCTCCGTTCGGGTTGGTTCTGTAGGTTCATGCCTGTCATCCATGCTGTCTGCGCAGAGGACAAGCGACCGGGTGCACGTGTTGTACCGAACTGTCGATACTCACAACGGAACCTGTCGTCCTCGTCTAGTTCAGACGTAGCATACGTAGACAGGAACTTGTGCTCAGTTGCGTATGTGTCTAGGGTGTCCAACATCTGACGAGCAGCGGAAGAAGAGCGCTTGCTAAGACGCATACGCTTACGATTCTCAGCGTTCGTTGAATATCCTCGACCGACAAGTTCAAGCTTACGGAAGAACAACTTCTGGAGTTGCTTCCATGAGTTGGGGTTGAGGAAGAACGTGTCATCGATGTCAACCTTCTTCCTCTTCTTCTCCGACTCGTGGACTGCGACTGCAACCTGCGCGTCGTGATAGAACTTGTTAAGCAGTTCACCTACATATTCCTCCATGTCAGCGACGATGACTGTCTTCAACGCTGTGTCACACAACACACCACCTGTGATCATGCGTACGAGGTGGGGTTGTAGTCGCATGACGTGGTCGAAGAAGAACGTCTCAAGCCCGTCACGTTGTAGCTCTATCATCTCACGCTCCATCACCTTACGTGTGATGCAACAGTCCTTCACGTTGTATCGCCAGTAGTCATCGATCTTCCCGCCTTCCCGCCAAGTTTGCCCTTCGTCCTTATAGAACGGATGGTCAGTGTATTGTGCGGTGAGATATCCCAAGTTGTGTGGCAGTGACGAGTATAGAGTGTGGTGCGCCAGTAGTGTGTCGAACCAAACGTGATCCACACGGATGCCATCCTTATACCATAGCCATGCCGTGTCGAAGATGCCGTTCTGAGCCACCAACTGGACGGTATGATCTCCGAAGAACCTCGCCAGACGACGAAGGATAGTACGCTCTTCGAATAGAGAGAAACGGTTAGTTGATAGTGTTCGGAGATTGATGCAATAACCCCGGTGGTTGTGCCCTGCAAGTCCGACACATGCTGTTTCGCCCGAGACAACTTCAATGTCAAAGGCCACCGGAACCTTACCATCGTGCATCATGTCGATCCATTCGACAGCCTCCTTCGGTGAGGGATCGAAGCGTTCTTCGATCTCATAGTGTACGAACTTGCCATCGATCACGCGCCTCAACTTGGCAAGGTCGAAGCGAAATGTGATCTCGAACTTACGCTCGCGGATTATGTGAGCGGGATTGTACGTGAGGATGAACTGAACAGGGCGACCTGCAATCTCTCCTTCTACGACAGACCCTCGCCACATGGTGATACCAGACACACTCTTCATGTCCATCCACTGACGACACGCATCTAGTGCAACACTACCAAGTACAAGCACGTAACGTACGTTGGGCAGTTCTTCTAACTCCCACTTGAAGGCAGCAGCCCAGTTGTCACGCTCGTGTCTGTTCATGTCGCTCGTGCGGCCTTGAGGTGTTGACTCACCAGGACCAGCACGACGCTTCATTACGTTGGTAGCGTACACCATTGTCTTGTTGATGTTGTGTCTACGCAGTGCAGTCCATAGTACGGCACCACTGCCACCGACGAATGGCTTCTCTTGTAGCACCTCGTTCTCACCTGGGGCCTCACCCACGGCTACAATCTCCGCATGGAAGTTGCCACCCATAGGACACGTGACAACCAAGTCGGGGTGACGACGTTTGAATTCTCCATTCAACTCAGTGATGTTCTTAAGTGTCATCGCCTACTCCTAACCAACCATTGACGGCGGACTGAAGTTGCATCTCGTACGTGAGAGGCATGTCGGCCGTCGGGTTGAGTGGGTAACGGTTGTCTAGTTCAATGGTAGTCACACCAAGATCAGACAACTCTATGTAGCTACGACTGTCGTCCTCGAACGTGCACTCCTTACGCGATAATTGTATGAGTAGACAGTTGTCACTGCCTACGTGCTTCACGATGGGTACACACTCACGGTAGAACCCACATTCGATCACGGTCATGTCGAACGACGTGCCTTGTCTAAGGAACCGCACGGCACACTGACCGAGAACATCGGGGCCGAACACACGCTTGGCCCACCCTTCTGAGAGACTGATCTGCATCTCACGCCATGACAGATTACCGAACTCAGGCAGCTTCTTGTCCTTGTTCGGTTCGACCTCATCACGCAAGGTGAAGTGGTCAATCAAGAAGAACGCACTGAGTGCGTCCTTGAGTGGTCGAGACATCTTGTACGTGCGTACACCGTACAGACGCTTGAGTATGTAGCTCGCTTGATCCTTCCCAGAATGCGGTGGGCCATTGATGAAGATGATCTTGTGTGTCATTGCTTCTCACCCTTCGGGAACGTGATGCCAACCGTCTTGAGCAATCGCTTCATCTTCACAACACCGCGCATGGCTGCGGCCTTATTAGGGAACGGATGTATCGTGACACGGAACGCCCATAGATCGTCGGGGCTTGGTCCGACTTCTATCGTAGCGTGCTGCACCTTACGCACTGACTTGCGCGCAATACCATCGAGCAGTTCCAATGCGTCTGTCTCTTCTGACTTGGTCATCGCTTGCGTGCTCCTTGGTATGTCTTCCACGTGGAGTAACCGAGTGAGCGTTGGTCAGTGATCACGTGAACATGTAACCGCGCACGCATGGTACCCGTGTAGAAGTTGTTGCGGTTCTGCATGAACGAGGCAGACTTGTTGATGATGTACACCACGTTGTCGTACTCGCTGCCCTGCGACTTGTGTGTAGTGATGGTGTAAGCCAAGTCAACAGACTTGCGAGGGTCGCATGACTTCACACCACGCACACTCTCGTACACCACGTTCGGTGGGATGTACACGACACGATCACCAACGTTGAGGGAGAACTCGTCCGTGTCCTCGTTGACTTCACACACGATGCCAGTCTCACCGTTGAAGATGCCAAGCTCGTAGTCGTTCTCCGTCCAGATCACCTTGTCACCGTTACGAATGAACACGGTCTGGTCCGCTGCCCACGGATGACGTGGTACTCGCACCCAACCGTCATGCTCAGGACGGAAGACTGACTGCAACATGGTGTTCAGCTTAGCTGTACCGATCCATGTCTTGCGTGTTGGCGTGATGATCTGGTTGCTGATCAACGAGTAGTCGTGGTCACACTCAACGACGTAGCGACGCAACGTATCGACAGGACGATCAGTGATGTCCATTGACCAGTCATCATTACGCGTGGGTATGCGCCCACGTAGTATCTGCGCACCGTTCGCAACGATGCCACTACCTTCTTCCTGTCGATGGATGGTAGTGAGAACAACACCGTTGAATATCTGAAGCGCACGTGCGAACGGGGATGGCTTGCCTCGACGACGCTCGTCTCGTTCAATAGGTGGTAACTGGTTCACGTCACCGAACAGACGGAAGCAGCCGATAGGCATAGCATCCATGAGGTTGCGATGCACCTCAAGGTTAGTCATGGCGTACTCGTCTGCGAGCACAACGTCGTACTCTAACGGGTTGTTGCGGTCACGCTTGGGGTCAGTAGTAGACAGCGCCTCCCCTGTCTTGGGATCACGCTCACCAGGATGCGGGTACTCCAACAGACGGTGCGCCGTTACCGCCGGGATACCAGTCAACTCACGAATGCGCTTCGCTGCCTTACCTGTTGGTGCACACACAGCTACACGGTAGCCAGCGTTCTCTAACGCATGGAACACTGCACGCATGAGCGATGTCTTGCCCGTGCCTGCTTGGCCTGTGATTGGAACTATACGATTAGATGGACTGACATCACAACATCGGTTGATGGCTTCGATCTGTGTGTCGTCGAAGGCAATGTCCTTGATGTCGATTGGTTTGACATCTTGTTGTTCTTCACCTGACATGTATCACGTCCTCCTTCAAGACGGTCAAGCAGGCAGGCTTCGGCTTCGGTGAAGAACTGTGTCTGGTATGCCCTCATGAGCAGGCAGTACATCTGCATCTGGTCAACGTACGTTGCACCATCTGCCAGCATCCTACGATACTGGTGATCGATCCTCTCTACGTCGATCAGGATTAGCTCGGACACGTTCCAACTCCTTCGCTGTCTGGACTGCACACCACCGGATGAACGCCGAGACAGATACACCTAGTTCCGTAGCCTCTTGCTCAATGAGTTCGAGTTCAGTGTCGTGTACCCTTGCGCGTAGACAGACACCGAACCTGTCTGTTGAGTATATCCCACGTGCACGCGGTGGATCACACGGGATTGGTATCGTGACTGTTAGGTCTCTTGCTTCCATGTCTACACCGGGTAGGGGTGAGTACAATCTTCTCCCCTGCACTCACCCCCTTCTCAGTCAACTAGCAAGTCGACAGAGATCAACGACCGGGGGCAGCCATTAGCTTCTTGACCTTGGCGCCATCGTGATCTGACATTGCGGACAACACCTCGTCGGTCTTACGCGAGAAGGCGAGAACATCCAACTCGTCGCCGCTGATGTTGTAGACCAGATAGAACGCCTTCGGACCAGGAGCCTTGCGCTTCTGCTTCGGTGCGGTACCTTCAGCCATCGTGGTTACTCCCTCTTGAGTAGTAGGTTACAGGAACGAGTGCAGCCTAGCACGTGGGGTGCTAGGCTGCAACAGGTATTGACAAGAATAGCTAGATCATCTGTACCTTGGTGATGATCTCACGAGGGATACCTTCGTACTCCTCGTTCTGGATGCCGATCCTTGCGGACTGACCAACCCAATCGTTGAGATCGATCCGCTTGCCAGGCTGTGCTCCAATGGCCAAGACGAAACGCTTGCACTGGAACCGAGCACGAGCATTGTCCTCCAGTGGCACCATCC
>Ga0114923_10001012_pt1 | contig 19911 bp, 16 predicted proteins | sample SumtaG_FD_89578 | JGI IMG/M metagenome (GOLD analysis project Ga0114923, IMG submission 89578) | Deep subsurface microbial communities from Indian Ocean to uncover new lineages of life (NeLLi) - Sumatra_00157 metaG | ecosystem: Environmental > Aquatic > Marine > Oceanic > Sediment | place: near...
GCCCTTCTTTCATAAATCTCCTCCTTTGACGTTTTCGCAAAGACTCCATCTTGCGTTATTCGTTACTTTGGTTTGGGCAAATGATGTCTTTTTTTTCGTTCCGAGTCTCCCTCTACCGCCAGTCACTTCAAAAAAGACATCATTGTGCCCTATCTGTGGAGTCGGGTAATTAACGCACTTTTTAGTAAGTGAATGTCTTGACTATTGTCCGGCATCCGGTTTCCGGTTCATGAATTTCGGTTCCTTCAAACCCTCTACGGTTAATATCCTTATCCTTAATCGAAGCATCCAGACGAACAATCCAGTATACGCAAGCAATGAGCCCAAGAAAACCATTAGGGTCTTGGGGTCCAGGCCGGGCCGGGCCGGGTTCATCGTGTCTTCCGGATGGAGGGAGGCGGTGATCCGCGGTACAACAAAGACCAAAAACGGAACCGTGGCAAAGGCAAGAATCGAATAGACCCCGGCAAACACACGCTTTCTTTCCGGATCAGGCACTGCCGAGCGAAGGGCGAAATAGGCCCCGTAAATCATGAGGAGCATGACGATCGATGTCTGCCGGGGGTCCCAATTCCAGAACGAGCCCCATGTGGCCCTGGCGAATATCGAACCTGTCACCGTGGCAAGGACGCAGAACAAAAACCCCAATTCTGCGGCAGATCGGGCCACATAGTCTGCTTTCACACGGCGTTTCGCCAGGTAAATAGCGCTTGCTATCATTGAGATCAAGAAAGACAGTGTTGCAATCCATGCCTGTGGTACGTGAAAAAACAGAATGCGGGACGTCTCGCCCGGAAAGCCGACAGCTGCTTCTGCATACAAAAAAGCGGCAATAATAACAACAGCCATCCATATGGTCAAAAAGACTTTATAAATCATAATTCAACCCATCATTCTTCCCAAACCAAGGGAAACAGGAGTAACGACATCGTAATCATTATTACAAAATAAGCAACGGCAATCCTAACCTCCGGCCAGCCTGCCGTGCTTATCCCGACCGCGGCCCTTTCACATCCTTTAATACTAATGATCATAATGGGTAATAAGAGCGGAAAAGAGAGGGCCGAAAATAGCGCGCCGCGGGCGCTGGCCCTGGCTATCATGGCGGCGATTATTGTTGTGCCCGCACCCAAACCGAGCCCGCCGCTGATGACCATGGCGACAAAAAGGCCGGGAAAGTTTATCTGATAGGCCATTAAAAGAATAAACAGCGGCACTATGACAAGCTCCAGGGCCCCTAACAGGGTTAAATTGAATAGTAGCTTTCCCAAGAATACAGCCTGTGGCCGCGCGGAAAGCTTCAACACATCTATGGTGCCGGCCTCCTCTTCCTTGATAAAAGACCGGGCAAGGCCGGACAAGGCGGAAAAGGTCAGGATTATCCATAACAAGACTGAATACAAAAATGGCCTTTCAGCTTCTTCGATACGGAAAGACCCGATTGAAAAGCTCACGGCTATAAGGGTGGTCACGGCAAACATCAGGATGGCGTTCAAGGCATAGCGAGTCCTGAATTCGCTGCGTAGATCACGAAGCCAAATAGCGACGGCCTCATTCAGATAGGTTGATGATCCTGTCTGCGTAGCCCACCTCCCGTTTTTCGTTCGATGCAATAACGGTCACCCCTAATTCCCTCTGCCTTGAAATAATCTCTTCCACAACCTTAATCCCCTTGCTGTCAAGGTTGCACCCCGGCTCGTCCAGCAATAAGAGAGACGGCCTGTGAAGCAATGCCTGCGCCAGTTTCAACCTCTGCTTCATCCCGGAAGAGTAGTCCCCGCACATTTTCTTTGCATGTTCCGTCAGCCCCATACGATCAACAATGTCGAGACAATCGTTTCGGCTACAAGCAAAGCCCCTTACCCTGCAGAAAAACTCCATGTTCTCAAGACCCGTCAACTCATCATACAAAGATATGGCAGGCGCAACCATCCCTATAAACCGACGCCTCGACTCTTTTGGTATGGACTCGCTGCCGGCAAACATTTCAACCCGGCCGGCAGAGGGCCTTACAAGGCCGGCAATAACCCGAAGCAGGGTGCTCTTTCCTGATCCGTTCCATCCGGCAATGGCCAGCACATCTCCTCGATTCAACTGAAAGGAGATGTCTCTAAACAACAGCGTCTCTCTATAATGCTTGCCTATGCCGGATACATTTAATGTAAACATTAAGTATAGGTTTGTATCATTGCGCTGTACATTCTGTCAATAATTTGGCCCGGCTGCCGTGTAAGGCCGGAATACGGTCAAGTTGGCCAGGATATTTCATGATCCCAAGACTTTTCGGCTAAAATATGTTATAAAAAAATTTTCGCCGGAAACGAAGCTTCCGGTGCTGTCTGAACCGCAATAGCGCTCGCTAACCCCGCAGTGCGTCGGCGACTTGCTGCAGGGATCTTCAATCATATAGACCCTGGCGGACCTGCAACAACCGCAACAGACAGTATGGCTGAAAGACTTTTGGCGCATTTTTTGCATTTATTTATAGACCTTAGACCCTGGCGAATTATGCAACAGTATGACTGAAAGACTAAAATCCGGAAACCGGCAATACCCGGCCATCATCGGCCTTATTGTCTTGCTATGGATGGCCCTCCATGTCCCATCAGTGCCCGTGCACATGCACCTGCTCCACGCCCGGGAGGCCGTGGACGGGCCGGATTCCGACAAGAGTACGAACGCTGCCGTTCCCACGAAAACCACCTGTATTCAGGTTATCCGGGAGGACTATGAGGGCTTGCAATTATCTTATCCCAATAAAGTGTCCTCTGATCCTGTAAAAAAGGAGATCTATATCACCGACTCCGGAAACAACAGGATATTGGTCTATACCCATGACTTCTATCCGCTTCTTTCTATCGGCAAGCCGGATGGGATTGAAGTGCCTGTTGGGCTAGCCGTTAATCCTGAAGGATATCTGTTTATTGCCCAGGCGCCGACCAGGGAACAGAAAAAGGGAAGGATTTCTGTCTTAAATCCTTGTCTACGGTGGGAGAAAGATATTTTTTTTAATGGTTTTAAAGACGCGGATAATTTTCACCCAACCAATATTGCCATTAACAAGGGGGGCCGTCTCTATGTAACCGGCACTAACTATCGCGGAGTAGTTGTTTTGAATAAGGACGGAACATTTTCCCATCTTTTGACACCAACCGACAAGCTCGGCAAAAGCGAGGAGGCAAAGGCTACAATATGCGACGTGGAGATAGACAACCAAGGCAATATATATCTCTTGAGTGAAGATATGGGCCGCATTTATGTGTACGATCGCCTTGAGCAGTTTGTGTTTAAGTTCGGCCAAAAGGGAGGTAGTTCAGGGAAACTGAGCCGCCCCAGGGGTATTGCTGTGGATAGCCGCAACAAAAGGGTTTATGTAATCGACTATATGCGCCATACAGCGGGCGCTTATTCGGATGGCGGGCGCTTTCTGTTCGAGTTCGGAGGCATGGGATGGGGAAAGGGCTGGTTCCAGTATCCCAGCGATATAGCTGTAGACACCATGGGCAATGTTCTTGTTGCAGACACCTTTAATAACAGGGTGCAGGTTCTTAAAACACAAGAATTCCCATCCATTGCAAAGGTTGAAGAGGTTAAACCCGAAGCCCCCGCAAAAGAAAAACCGGTTAAACGGACCAAACCCAAAGTTTCTGTTAAAGAAAAATCGGTCGAGCAAAAGCCTGCAAAGTATTATATCTTGACCGCCAGCATACGCCTGCGTGGAAAACACACCTCACAGAGCAGGATTATTCGGTTGATGGATATAGGCGAGGAGTTTGAAATCTTGGATCAATATAAACACGACGACTTAAACCACTGGTATCTTATAAAGACCCGATCCGGACTCACCGGCTGGTTCTGTGCAATCTTGAACGGACAAACCAATTTTATGGAAAAGAAACACAAATAGGGGCGTCATGAAGAAAACAATCAAATGTTCGATAATGGCTTTACTGTCTGTAATCTTTACCATGTCATGCACTTTCAAACCCGCCCTTAAAGGTCCCTCATTAGCCGGCCACGGTCAGGTCTTTTTCTACCTTTCCTGTCCCAAGAAACCAACGTTTGATATCTCTTTTTCTATCTCCGGCATGAGCTTCATGAACAAGGACGGCGAGTGGATTGACGTGACGCTGGATAAACGCATTCGTTCTGCCGAGCTTGCAGAAAGGCAGATCAAATTGCTGGAGTTTTATCTGCCTCCTGGAAAGTATAAGCGGATCAAGTGGACCATTTCCGAAGCAACGGTGAAAAAGGAGAAGAAAAGCTTTACCCTGGCCCTGCCCCAGCCGGACGGGGAACACTCTGTTGATATCGAGTTTTCCGTCTTAGGCCGGGAAAGCCTCTGTCTATTTGCAGACTGGGATCCGGAACAATCTGTTTTCGAGAAATACCTGTTCATACCGGAACTGGCTGTTCGGAAACAGGGAATGGAAATCACGAAGACCTCGGTCTATGTAACAAACACCGGCTCTAACTGCATTACGGCGATAGACAGACAACAGGATATGGTAGTTGCAACCATTGCGGTAGGGAAGGCGCCTGCCGGGATTGCGGCAAGTGCGGATGGGCGTGAGCTCTATGTGGCTAATTCCGGTTCGAACACCATTTCAGTCATCGATACGGCCACAAACAGGGTAACCAATACAATCGGAAATTTTGGCTACAGCCCTGTCGAGCTGGCCCTCTCCGGAGACGGCCAGACCCTTTATACAACCAACCCCGATTCAGACAATGTATCCGTCATAGATACTGTTTCCTGTACGGTAACCGGCAGAATATCGGTCGGCAAGCGTCCTTGCTGCATAGTCGTGGATCAAGACAGGCGCAAGATTTATGTAACAAACACGGCATCACATACCATATCTGTTATTGATATGTACACACAGGCTGTGGAAAGTACGATCACAGTCGGTCTGAATCCTACCGGGATGGTTATTCACGAAGACGAGCTGTATGTGGCCAATTCGGGCCTGAACAGTATCTATATAATAGGTATCCCTTCCTATAAAATCACAAATACAATATCCGTCGGGCAAAAGCCCAGCCGGTTGCTCTCCGGCCTGCGAGAACGCGTCTACGTATCCAATGCAAACAGCAATGATATTTCTTTCATATACCCGGCTATGGGTCTGGTAGACAGAACTGTGTCGACAGGCGACCTCCCTTCAGAGATGGTCATTGACCAATGGAGAAGAAGACTCTATGTCGTAAATTCGATTTCAGGGGATGTTTCCGTCATAGACCTGCCGACATACAGCGCCAAGAAAGTAATTCAGGTGGGAGAAAAGCCCCATGGCATTGTCCTGATCGAGGAGTGACTTGATTACAACATATAGTGTGTATTTAATTCAAAGAACACAAGAAAAACTATCGAAATGTATGATATAAAATACTGGATTGTTGTTTTTCTGCTGACGCTTGCTTGCTTCCGGATGGCCTATGCCGGAGATGATATATATGGTTCGGCCAACCTTTCTTATCGCTCCACCCAAACAAAGACCGGCCAGGAGAAAACAAGCACCTGGAGCCTTAACCAGACATACAAGCTCGGGCTTACCAAGGAATTTACGCCAAACCTAAGCCTTGCCGCTGATCTCGGGGTCAATGTCAATGAAACAGACGATACAAAGACCACGCGACTCTATCCGGACATGAGGCTGAATTTATCAAATGACTATTTTAATGCCGATACCGGATATCGGTTGACCGAAAAGGGGCTGGACATCTTGACCATGACCTCGGATGAAGACAGGTTCACCACCGAATCCTGGAGTACCAATTTCTACACGAAATTTGAAAAATATCCCAAGCTCCGACTCCGTTACAATCAAGACAAAAATTATGACCACCTGGCAATTCACCAGACAAATACTAAAACAGACACGTTTTCCGGAAGCGCTGATTATGCCTACCGGTTCTTGAATTTTTTCTACGACTACACCAACAAAATTGCAGATAATTATGTTGCGAATACCACCCAGGAGACCAATACCCATGACGGGAGGATCGACTTCAGGAAGTCGTTTTGGGGCAACAAGATCACGTCATCCGGAAGCTATTCGCTAAGGGAGACTACAACGGAAGCAGCAACAGGGGGAGCGGCTGTTGATGTTGCCGAAAAAAAGAGTGCTTCTGCCGGATTGTATATTAAAGACACCACACCAGACGTTTCAACGCTTAATAACCAACCCGACTTAATAGATGGCGACAAGAACACGAGCACGGGAATAGACATTGGCCTCGCCGCTAATACCGATCAGAACATTGGGTTTGAATTCACTTTTTCCACTGAGATTGAAAAGATATATCTCTATACGACCACACCGGACCCCCTTTTTAACAAGAGCGCCTTCACCTGGGCCGTGTATGACAGCAGCGACAACAGTGCCTGGAACTCGATAACCGCTGCGGCCAGCTTTGATTATAACACGATCGAAAAGCGGTTTGAGATCTCGTTTGCCAAGACATCTGCACGATACTTTAAGGTGGTCAATACAGCAAACGACGATAAGGCCCTCGAAGTAACCGAAATCGAGGCGTACAGCGTCAGCACCCAGGCCCCCTATACCACGGCCGAGGACGTGACTACCGCGCAAACCGCCCAGGCCAATCTTGGGTTCAGGCCATTTAACTGGCTCTCTTTTATATACGACTTCAAGCAGGACCAGCAAGAGAAAGAGAGCGGGGCTTCCACAACCAAAACCAGGCGTACAAACCAGACCATAAGCGGCCTTGCAGGAAAAGAGTTTCAGGTGCACAAGTACCTCAAGATCCGGCCCCAGTATCAAAGGCGGTTGGAATACGAAGATGGTTCTGATGGAGAAATAGATAGATCGACTGATACGTATCGGGTACACTTTCTTTCATCCCCGCTAAGCACACTCGATACCGACCTTTCCCTGAACCACAGGGTATCGAAAAAAGACTCCGAGACACAATCAAAGACCTCATCCGGCCTGCTGCACATAGTAGCCAGGCTGCGCGAGGGCGCGGACCTGGACATAGACGCAGATATTACCCGCACTGAAAATCTTGTGAGCAATACCGAATCAACCACCAAATCTATTAATTCGGAGCTCCGTCTTAAGCTTACCAGCGCATTGACAAGCGAACTAGAGTATAATATAAACTGGTCGGAGACAGAAGCACCGGCAGGGGCCACAACCGGGTGTAATTCCCATGCAAAAGCCACTATTTACTGGCGGCCCTCACACGATTTCTATTTCAGGGGATCATATGGCGTTGACCGGGACGAAAAGTCAGGGGATCAAACCTCTCGACACGACTATAACCTGAACTGGTTGTTGACCGAAAAGCTGCAACTCAGCATGGACTATGCCGTGGACAGGAACGATACGGTCAAGACAAGCTATTCTTCCGACCTTTCATGGAACTTAAGCCGGACGTTCACATTCAGGTTCGGATATGACTGGAGCCTGACGGAAGCTGATGCGAAAACAGAAACGCAAACCTTCAGTGCGGATCTTTCAGCAAGGTTTTAAAAGGTGGACCTATGTTAGGGTTTAATTCAGGCACAGGGCAGAGCGCAGAGCGCATGGCGCATGGCGCATGGCGCAGACGAAACCAATCGTTAATGTTATGCGCTATGCGCTATGCACTATGCGTATTCTTCTTGCCCTTCTTTTCGGGCTGCGGCGGCCCCTTGAGCTATATCCATCCAACGGCAGACCTTACATATATCAAGACTGTGGCTATTGTGCCTTTTGAAAATCTGACCCAGCAAAAAGGGGCGGAAGGCAAGGTGATGAATGTTGCGGCCACAGAGGTGTTAAAGCGTGGCGTATTTGACGTTGTTGAATCCGGAGAGGTGGCCAAGGTGCTGAAGGAGGAGGGTTTCAAGAGCCCCGGCTCAATCAGCAAGCGTGTGGCCGAAAGGGCGGCAAAGCGTTTGAACGTTCAGGCCTTCATCGTCGGCTCGGTTGAAGAGTACGGTGTCTCACGAACAGGGGGAAGCTCATATCCGGAAGTCTCTGTCTCCCTAAGATTGATAGACGCGAAATCTTATACGATTCTATGGGAAGCAAGCCACAGCGTAAAAGGGACAACCGTCTTGGACCGGCTCTTTGGGATCAGCAAGAAAAGCACAAGCGACCTTGCAAAAGAGCTGGTTGACGAGATGTTTGACACGCTGTTTGGATAGTTATAAAGGAACATCGAATTTAGGCCCAAATGTCACTGGTGCTTTCCAGTCAAAATTTCCGGCGGTTAAAGGTAGCGCCTCGCTACTGCTATTTTTGTGAAAAATTATATCTTGATGATCTTGGTTTTGATCCTGTCGCCTTGTCTATCCGTTTATGGCTATGGGGGAGAAAAGTCCGTAAAGATAAAAAATGTTGCGGTCATGCCGTTTGGAAGCTTCACTGTTGGGGCCCATCCCTTTGATTTTACCCGTCTGATCACAGATCGTCTCATAAACAACAAATTCAGCATCATCCCTCAGGATATCTTGGAAGAATTTCTTGTTAAAAAAAGGGTCCGCAGGACAGATCTCCTGGACCGGGCAACCATCAGGGAGATGGGCATGTCTTTAAATGCGAACGCCCTGATGGTCGGCTCTGTGGGGGTGCTTGCCGGTGGCGAGAATCCGCGAATAGCCATAAGCGCCCAGCTGATAGACTGTATTGATTCTTCTCTTGTCTGGGCCAACACCGTCTCATACACCGGGGAGGATTTTGCCACCCTCCTCGGCATAGGTAAGATACGGTCCCTGCAGAAACTAATAGAAGTTGCCGTAGCCGATCTCATGATAGGCCTACCCACCGAGGTCCATGTGCACGATGAGCCGGCAAGACCGTTTGAAATTACGCAAGCGGGCTTTTTCCCCAAGGTTTTAAAAGGGGGCCGGACGACCCACGTGTCAATCGAGGTAAGGGAAATTACAGGAAAGGTCCGAGATATCAAGGCATTTCTCCTTGACACCGAGGTCGTGCTTAAAAGCGAGGACGGACGATGGTACACCGGAACCTTAACCGCCCCGAGCATCGAAGGGGAATATCCCCTGAGGGTCTATGTAACGGACCAGGAGAACACGCTTTTCAGAATGGATGACCTGGCTCAACTGAGAGTCGACAACACTCCACCGGAGGTTGCGGTTTCATTCCGGCAAGGGCTTATATCGCCCAATAACGACGGCATAATGGACGACATCCTCTTCTTCCCTGAACTCTTAAAGACAGATACCCTGGAATTCTGGGGGGTTGAGATTGCCGATGAAGCCGAAAGGATTGTGAGATCAGAATGGGGTACCGGGGGATTGCCCGGGGGATTTGTCTGGCAAGGCGAGAACAATAAGTATAAACAGGTTGAGGATGGAACCTATTTTTGCCGATTGATACTGGAAGATAAGGCCGGCAACAGATCGGTTACACCAAAAAAGAGCATAGTGGTCGACACCACGCCGCCTGAAGTAAATCTGGTGCTTGCTGACGAAGGTGACAAGGAGATAACCTTGGGGGTGGAAATTAGGGATGCCAGCGGAATAGGGGGCTGGGAGTTGATCATCTACGATAGAAAAGGTGATCAGGCGGGCAAATTTGACGGCAAAGGGGACATGCCAAGGATGTTGACCTGTGTAAAGAGTGCTCAGGGAGGCCCAAGCCCGGAAAAAGAGGGGTTTTTGGCTTATTCGCTTGAAATCAGCGACATAGCAGGAAATAGGCTAGAAAGAAAAAAAGAACCACTAAAACCGCCTGAACCAGAGAAAGCCGAGGAAGAACTCCCTGAGAAAAAAGAGGTATGGGTGGAGGATTTTTAAATATGTGGGATTATCCGAAAGGCTTCGCAGCTTATGAAACCCTTTATTAGGGTTGTTTATTCATACTTTCGCCGTGTTGTTTATGCAACGTTAGGGATAAGCCTGTTCTTAGTTGTATGCGCCGGATGTTCCCATTCCGGCGTAAATAGCTACTTAAGGACGGGTATTGATACATCAAAGATAAAGAAGGTGGCGGTTTTCTCGTTCCACAACAATACCAAAGTAGCTGAAGCGAGCAGTATTGTAACCAAGGCCTTTATTGCAGAACTGTTTGAAAGGAAAAAGTTCAAGATAGAATTCCCGGGTAATGTAAGAAACTTTCTTGTTAATGAGCGAATTATTGTAAGGACAGGCATCGGCCTTCAAACTATAAAGCTGATGGCCAAAAGATTGGGAGTCGATGCCGTCATCTTGGGGGAGGTAGATGAATTTATAGGTGTCGACGACAGAAAACGGGCTGTCATTCCAATCGTCTCCATCAGGTGCAGGATGATAGAGGCGCGGAGCGGCAAGGTCTTGTGGATGGCCCAACACGATAGAACAGGTAATGATTATATATCAATTCTCGATTTTGGGAAGGTAAGATCAGTAGCTGCATTGACCAGAAAGGTTGTCGGCGAGATGGTCAAGACAATGCCGTGAAGGGGGCCACTGGTCACTGGTCAATAATTGATAAGGGTCATAATGAAAAAATTATTTCTATTTGCCTTGATGACGCTTTTTTGGCTTATTGCTGCAGATAATAGTGTGCTCTATTCTGCTTCTGAGCACACAACGGTTCTTGCCGAAGTAAATGGCGAAATAATAGATGAAAGCACTCTTCAGGATAGAATCAAAGCCATTCACAGGTATAAGCCGCCGATTCAGTCTGAAAGCGGGGCGGGAAGCATAAAGATTTTGGACCTCCTTGAACAGATGATCGACGAGCGCCTTATGATCCAGGAAGCTTACAGGGTCAAGCTTGATGAAAGTCCGGGCTTTGAAAAAAAGATTCAGTCAGTCATAAACAATCAGTCTATTATCAGATTAAGAAAAGAAGAGGTGCTCGACAAAATCGATATAGGGGAGAAAGATCTGCTTGACTATTTCAAAAAGCATTATGAGAAAAATGGGCCTGCGCCGGAAGGAGCATTTGAAAAAAGGAAAAGGAGAATCAGGAAGAAACTGAAAAAGGAAAGAGAGAAAGAGTTGTCCGACAACTTTGTTAAATTGTTAAAAGAACAAGCAGATATATGGATCGACAGGAATCTCCTTAAGTTGCTCGGCCATGAAAAAAATTATACCGGCAAAAAGTCAATTATAGCGCGTGCCAACGGTCGGCCGATCCCGCTTGACGACATGCTGGGCGATATGAGACAGGCATTTCAAAAAAGGGCTATGATGTACAGCAGGTTAAAAACTAATACCGAGCGAAAAAAGATGTATGAAGAGTTAAAGCAACAGACGCTGGATGCCCTGATTACGTATAAGCTGGTCGAACAGGAGGCATTAAGGCGTAATTACATCCAGGACCCGGCCTTCATGGATATTATTACAAGGCGTAAAGAACGTCTGCTTATTAATGAATTTAAGGAAAAAATAATCTATCCCCTTGTCATTCCAACAAAAAAAGAGTTGACAACGTACTACAAAAAACATATAAATGACTTTAAAAAGGGCTATGAGGTATGGTTTAACGAGATGGTCTTTCAGGCCCGGGCAGACGCCGAGAAGGCCCTGAAGGAATTAAAAGAGGGGGCCAACTTTGAACACCTGGCTGCCCGTGTCTCAGAAAGGTGGATACCGCGGGGATCGCATGTGTGGGTTAATTCTGATCGATTTGCCCAGGAGATTAGACAAGAACTGAACCGGCTGGAGGTCGGACAGATAAGCAATGTCCTTGCTGACGGCAGGCAATACAAGATCATAAAATTGAAAGGGAAAAAAGGAGGGGAGCCTGAGGAATTTTCCCGTGTGGCAGGGAAATTGAAAAAAATTGTCGAACAGCAAAAATTCAACAACGTGCTTTCTGATTATTTTGTAAAATTACGTAAGAGTTCAAAGATTGAGATCGATAAAAAAGCCCTGAAAAGAATAGAGGAAACGTACAGGGCTGAACCAGCCGAAAGAAGCTGAAACTACAGATTAGCATGAAACTAATAAAGGCAGTATCATATTCTCTGTTACTTGTCGTCATAATCCTTATGGGTACTGTTTCTTGTGAGAAGAGGATCCGCGGACGACTTGTCAAGAAGAAGTGTATCGACTGTCACCAGGAAGAGGCCGGGCAATTTAAAGCAGCAAAGGTGATACACTCACCTGTCTCCAAGAATGAGTGTGAAGCCTGCCACAGGCCTCACGGGGTGATCGGCGGTGTTTATTTGAAGACCAGCGAAAAGGAGCTCTGCTATGGCTGTCATAAGGACAGCAAAGACATGGTTAATAAAAAGCATGTCCATGCCCCGGCAAAAGAGGAAAAATGTGTCAGCTGTCACAATCCACATTCGTCCATGAACAAAAACCTGTTAAAGGGAAAGGGAAGCGAGCTTTGTTTTATCTGCCATAAAGAGAATGTTTATACCAGAAAGACGTTACACGCCCCTTTATCTACCAAGGGATGTCTGGTTTGTCATGATGCCCATGCCTCTGATTATGAGCAGCACCTGTTTGGAAAAAAGAATAATGTGTGCGCAAAATGTCATGATTTCAAAAAATCCAATTTTATCAAGGGGCACGCGGGCTATAAGGTAGGAGAGAGTAGTTGCGTATCGTGCCACACGTCACATTCATCCTCTAATCCCAAATTGCTGCGCGAATTCATCCATGCGCCACTTGACAAAAACGAGTGCAGCGCCTGTCACCACCCTCCGGAATCCACAAAGCCCCTGAAGCTTAAAGAAAAAGGGGACAGGCTCTGCTATGGGTGCCACACGGAAAACCAGGCGGCTTTCACAAAAGCCCATGTCCATGCCCCGGTAAGAGAAGGGAATTGCCTGTCGTGCCACAGCCCCCATGCCACGGATAATAAACATGTAACCCTTCTGCCTGACGGAAAACTTTGCTATTCGTGCCACAAAGAGACAGCGGAGTCGTTTAAGAAACAGCATGTGCACAAGCCGATAAAAGAGAACGAATGTACCGCCTGCCATAATCCACATGCATCAAACAACGAATATGAATTAAAAGGCGTTGGCAAAACGCTGTGCTTCCGGTGCCACAAAAAAGATGCCTTTAGCCGTTCAAATATTCACGAGCCTATTAAAAAAGGAAACTGTGTCGCCTGTCATAATCCGCATGCGTCGGATAATAAATTTGAACTTCAGCAGGCTGAGATCGAACAGTGTTATACTTGCCACCAGAAAGAACGAATGCGCTTTGACCGGGTGAATGTCCATACCTCTATAAGGATCGGGAGGTGTGTTGTTTGCCACAATCCGCATTCAACCGACAGGAAAAGGCTGTTGATCCAGTCAAAAAAGAGGCTATGCTTTAAGTGCCATCAAGGGATGCTGGATGAAGTGAAAGGCGGAACCATCCATCCCTCTTTTAAAAAGGGAGAATGCCTTATATGCCATGACGAACATGCCAGTGATAATGATTTTCAACTGCTCGAAACAGGAAAAGAGAATTGTTACCGGTGTCATACCGGAATTCAAGCCTCTTCTAAAAAGAAGAAATACAACCATACCCCTCTCAAACAAGGAGAATGCACAACCTGTCACAATCCCCATGGGAGCAAAATAAAGGGACAATTGAACCGGCCCGTGGGGGGGCTCTGCCTGTCGTGTCATACGGATTTGGAAGATCATATTGAAAAAGACACGCATAAGCACAGCCCTGCAAAGGAAGGGCGCTGCCTGAAATGCCATTCTCCGCACTATACTAATACTGAAAGCTTGCTTGTAGCTAAGGGGGCCGGGCTGTGTAAAAACTGTCATAATCTCGGAACTTCAGCCATGGCAAATTCACACAGCAGGATCACGATATCGGGTTCGGATTGTATCGGCTGTCATGAGTCACACACTTCGAAAAATAAAGGCTTGTTGCACGGGGTCTTGCATAGTCCGTTTAAGGACGGCAACTGTACGGCATGTCATTAATTGGTCATTTGTCAATAGTCAATAACCGAGTGCCTAAAGTTAAAGGAACAAAACCAATCTTAAGAAAAGTTTCTTTAAGTCCTCAACTTTAGCTCGCTTTAGGCACTTCAAACTTTAGGCACTTTTGGGGTTCTCCGCCTCCGGCGGATCCGGGATAGGCGGCCTGTTATTAAGATACGTCGTCGAATTTACGAATTAGAGCACTTAGGAACGACAATGGTGATGGTTCGAAGAAAAATCTGTTGGGCCTTTTTTATATTCTTTTGCGCCTTCATATGCTCCATGCCGGCGGCAGGTCGGTCGTATGCCCAAAGTACACAACAGATCAACTTAAAGAAGTGTCTAAAATGCCATCCCGCCTTAGGAAAGGAACTCGCCTCCAAGGGTGCGCACGCGCCCTTTAAAAACCTTCAATGCTCAAGCTGTCACAATCCTCACGCCTCAAATTACAAACACCTGGTCAAAGAGCAGATTGGAAAACTGTGCACGAGCTGTCATAAAGGCAAAAAGGAGAAAATCGGCAAAAAGTACAGTCACCCCCCATTTGAAGAGGGGGCATGCCTGAAGTGCCACAGGGCTCATTCATCGAAGAATCGAAAACTGTTAGTCGCCGGAAGCGGGGAGCTCTGTTTTAACTGCCATGCCCGGAAAGAGATCCTTTCGAAGAAGCACAAGCACGACCCCGCAAAAAAAGGTAAGTGCTTAACCTGTCACAGCCCCCACACGGCTGATCATGAACCCATGCTGAAAAAAAGCCTCAAACAAGCATGCGCTTCGTGTCATTCAATTACAAGTAACAAGGCACAAAAATCGCACAGTTATTATCCTGTCCAGGATACAAAATGCACATCCTGTCATAATCCCCATGCCTCAAATCATGGAGGTTTAATCAAGGAACGTTCGCACAAGCCGTTTGCCCGGAAGAAATGTACTCAATGTCATAATTCAGCCCAATCAAAAAACCCATTGGCCGTGAAAGGCAAAGGGGTGTCGGTCTGCACCGCCTGTCATCCATCGGTTAGCAAGGACTTCAGGAAAGTCAACGCCCATGTAGGGCGAGGCGTCTTTTGCACAAACTGCCATAGCCCGCATACCTCGGATGAGCTCCACATGAAAAAGGCAAAAGAGACAAAAGTATGCACAGACTGCCATCAGGATACAAAAAGGCGTTTAAGAGACAATAAAAATAAGCACAAGCATCCCTCTGTTATGGAAGGAAAATGCAGCGACTGTCATCGTCCGCACGGGTCGAACTTCAGGCTGTTTTACGGTGCAGATGAAATCACCACCTGCACTGGTTGTCACAAAAGGCATGCCTCGTTCACGCATCCTGTAGGAAAAGGTGCTATTGATCCGAGATCAAAGGGGGAGATTACGTGTATCACATGTCACAACCTGATGGGAAGCCGTCACGATTTTTCATTAAGATTTAATCGGAAAAAGCAATTGTGTATTCAGTGTCATAAGGGATATTAGTTTGTCATTGGTCACCGGTCATTGGGATGAAAGAAGAATGAATATGTTTAGAAGGGGCCATCTTGTTATTCCATTTTTGATCTTCTTGCTGGTCATACCGGCAACAGCGCTCTGTGCTGGAAAAGGAAAAATTAAACACCTCACATCAATTACCAAAAACAGCGAAATAGGCCGTTTGTCTTTGCTAAGCGGTCTCTTTTTTGACGAAAGCAGAAACAGGTTATATGTGACCGATACCACAAACAAGCGGATACTCGCCTTTGACGTTGACTTCAAGTTTGTGTCTGAATTCAATGCCGGCGGAGCCTTGGTGGCCCCAACTTCTCTTGCAAGGAACAGCAAAGGTCGGTTATTTGTTGCGGAGCCGGCAAAAGGAAAAGTCCTGTTTATCGATATTAAACAAAAGTCCGTCAGGCCAATCAATTTTTCCGCCGTTCCAAAAGCCAACGCCGTTTATCCCGGAAACATGGCCGTGGATTCGGCAGATAATCTATATATAGTTGACAAAGCCAACCAGAGAGTTCTTATCTTTGATGCGGACATGCGCTTTAACAGGCAAATCCTTGTAAAAGACGGCAACGGTCTCATAGATGTAAAAGTAGGCCCAAACGGCAATATCTATACCTTAGACACAATAGACGGAGCTATCCGTGTGTTTGACAGACGGGGGAATCTTCTCAAAAGATTTGGGAAAAAGGGGAAAGACAAAGGAGAATTCAATTTCCCTGTTAGTCTTGCCGTACATCCAAACAGGATGGTCTATGTGGTCGATCAACACAATCACAAGGTCCTGGCGTTTAACAAAAAAGGTGAGTTTGTCCTTGATTTCTCACAATTAGGCTGGAGAGAAGGTCGCCTCCATTATCCCTCCTATATCTACATAAACAAGGCCGGTAAAATTTTTGTTGTCGATAGAGCCAACAGCCGTATAAGCATCTTTGAGTAGGATCGGCTCGTTTTACCGCCCTCATTGCCGCCAATACCTACGAGACCTTTGGATAACCGGCTCACACAACTTCTATGCTCTCAGGGGGGCAAAACAGGGCCACGCTCTCCCCGGCCATGACCGGCGCATGTTTGTATTCTCCTTGGCTAAGGAGGGCGCTGAAAGGGATTCCGACATCTATAAGGGCTCTCACGTGGTCCCCTTCATCAATCAGCTGCATAACCCGACCAAGCAACCTGTGGTCTCCTGCTCGGGCATCCCGGGCCGGAAGCACCTTGATCATTATAGGGTTCACCGATATCTTCACATATCCGGTCTTGTTGGTCCGCACCGCAATCTTTAACTTGTCATGAATCGAGCAATATTTTTTTCCATTGTCGTCTGTACTGATGAGCCCGCTAAAGATATTCTCGTAAACAGAAGAGGCGGGCCTTCCGTTAAAAAGAAATACGATATGATCAGAGAGTTTGGTCGCCTGTATTGTGTTGTGGGTGGCAAAGATGACAAAAATCCCTTTTTGAATGTTGATATCCCTTAGTATGCCCTCAATGGCAATCTGGTTTTCAATGTCAACATTGGAAGTCGGTTCATCCAACAGGATCACCTTCGGAGAACAGGCAAGGGCCCGGGCGATGGCTACTCTCTGGGTCTCTCCGCCTGAAAGCTTATGGGCGCTCGCCTCAGCAAATTCGCGCATTCCCACCAGGTCGAGCACCTCATAGATGATCCTTTTTCTCCGCTCTTTCGGAACCCTCCTTATCCTGAGCCCGAACTCTACGTTCTTGTACACACTTGTAGTAAAAAGAATGGGCTGCTGCTCGACCATCACCACTTCCCTTCTCAAGCCTTGAAGAAAACCTTCGGAAAAGTCGACTTTTCTTGAGCCATAAACGATTTCACCGGTGGTGGGCGGCAGTAAAAAACTCAGGATTTCCAGCAGGGTCGTCTTGCCCGAGCCGTTAGGGCCGAGCAACCCATATACCTTGCCCTTTTCGAGGCGCAGTTCAGGGATATCCAGCACCTTGCGGCCCGCATAGACCTTGGAAAGGTTGTTGATCTCGAAAAGCATCAGGCCCTCGCCCTTCCCTGCAGATAATTGAAAAACAGATTCACGGCAAAGCTTATAGTAAGAAGAATCAACCCTAAGGCAACAGCCAAAACAAATTCTCCCTTGTCGTACTCTAAAGCCATGGCAGTGGTCATGGTCCGGGTAAACCCTTTGGCATTGCCACCCAACATCATGCTGATCCCGACTTCTGCAATAACGCGCCCAAATGATGCAATGACTGCAGCCATAATGCTGAACCTTGCCTCCCGGAAGACCACACCCGCTGTTTGTAGTGTGGTGGCCCCCAGGGTCATGGCGCTCTTTCTGTAGCGCTCATCAATTCGGCTGATGGCTGCGATGGTAAAGGTGGTGACAATTGGAATGATGAGGATGACCTGCCCGATAATAATCGCCTTTTGTGTGTAAAGGAGGTCCAGAGGTCCGAAAATCCCCCTTCTTGAAACAAATGCATAGACAAACAGACCGATAACGACCGTGGGGAGGGCGAGAAGGGTGTTGAGGATGGTGATTGTCATTCTCTTGCCGCGAAACTCTTTGAAAGCTATTGCAAAACCGGCCGGGATGCCGATAAGGCTCGCAATTAAGGTGGATGATGAGCTGACCTTCAAAGAGACCAGAACGATGGCACAGACCTCTGCGTCCAACGATTTAAGCAGCAGGATGGCCGAAATTAAACTGTCTACAAGAAGGTCCATAGGTGGTCGTCAGTGGTCAGTGGTCATTGGGCAACAGCCCGTCAATAATGAAGCGCCTAAAGATACTAAAAAACCCGACATCATACACTGGGGTCATGATATCCTTATCTTGCATCTGGAATTGCATCAGGATAAAAGAGCTGCCGGTCAAGGAGTTTATAGTTAGCAATGACGGCCTGTCCCCTTGGCGATACAAGCCATTGGGCGAATCGATCCGCCAGGTCAAACTTTACATGAGGATGTTTTCCGGGATTTACCGGAATCACGCTATAAGGATTATACAGCCTTTCATCGCCTTCGCAAAGCACTTCTAAGTCCGGCCCTCCCTTCCCGCCAAATTTGTACTTTATATATGTGCCCCGATCCGCCAGCGTATAAGCCCGTTTTTCATCCGCATAGGTTATCGCCTTGCCCATTCCTTGACCAATAGAAAGGTACCACCCGCCCGAGCCCTTTGGGTGCTTGAAAGTAAGTTGTCTTTTTTTACCCTTCTTTACCAGGGTGGTGGTTTTAGAAACCAACGGAACCCCCGCAGTCGCCCAGAGATCTATCTCTTTAGTGTGGGTGCCGCTGTTGTCACCACGGGATACAAACCTGGCTTCGGCCACGGCGATCTTTCTTAAGGCCCCGGGGGCATCTTTCATACCTCTTATGCCGGCAGGGTCATTCGGCGGGCCTAAGATCACAAAATAATTGTGCATGACCTCATAGCGCTTCGTACCGTATCCCTCGGCCACAAACGCCTCCTCCCTTGCCCTGGCGTGGACGAATATCACGTCCACGTTTCCGTCCGTGCCGTCCCTGATGGCAGCCCCGGTCCCCTTGGCAAAAACCTTGACCTTTATTCCAATATCTTTCGCAAATGCAGGAAGAAGCATATCCAGAAGACCTGAGGCCTGCGTGCTGGTCGTTGTGGACATCTTAATGACTTTATCTCCTCCGAAAGTAACAAGCGGCATGAACGCTACCGACAAGATCAGACCAGGCACCAAAATAAACAGCTTTCTCACAACACACCTTTTATTACGAGAAGAGACTTTTGCATACTAAGTACGAGCGTAAGTATGAGAGCTTTGCATAACTTCTTTGAGCGGCCATCATGAACTTTTTGGAGCACCCATCCGAGCGAAACGAACGGCCCGTTTTATCCGTCGGCAGTCAAGGGGGATCTCTTTTTGAGATCAGGTCACTTAATATTGCCTGATAGCCTTCCCAACGGCACCATATTCAACATACGGCCCAGACCCACTTACTAATGGGCTAATAAGCTCGTATGCAACGTTGACGTGTGCCTGGTTCGTGAGGTTCGTTACACTGCCGTTAACAAGCAGGACGAGATTTGACCTGACTCAAAAAGAGATCCCCCTTGGCTGCCAATGCACTATTTAATGAGCAAGCCCGCCTCAGGCGGATCAAAAAGTTCATACACCTTTTATTACGAGACCTTTGCATAACTCCTTTGAGCGAGTAAAACGACTTGGCCTTGAACCGCATATCTTTCTATGTCACAGATGACATATATATCTGGCCGATTACCATGTCAACAAGAAATTAGTAAGTCTTTTATGCAGCCCGCTGTTGTGATATAAAAAATGAAGCTCCCCGCAGCAAGCTGCGGGGTATCACAAAAAGGAAATACACTTTATACCCCTCACCCTAACACCCTTCCACCAGAGGAGAGGGAACTACTAAAATTAACTACCCAACAACATAAATAGGGGGTCATGATATCTTTTCTGGAGTGACTGGCGGGAGGGTGCTGTGTTTTTGTGACTTATCTGTGGGGGAGACCGCAGCTCCCGCTTGCGGGAGAATGCGGAGGGGGTAAGAATCCCTCGCAGATAAGTTATTAAAAACACCAGCCCGGGAGA
>Ga0114923_10001014_pt1 | contig 19852 bp, 28 predicted proteins | sample SumtaG_FD_89578 | JGI IMG/M metagenome (GOLD analysis project Ga0114923, IMG submission 89578) | Deep subsurface microbial communities from Indian Ocean to uncover new lineages of life (NeLLi) - Sumatra_00157 metaG | ecosystem: Environmental > Aquatic > Marine > Oceanic > Sediment | place: near...
AGGCGACCAGGTCTTTGGAGAAGCCGTTTCCGGCTCTTCTGTCGAGTACACATGTGTGCCGGAAGACGGCGTGCTGGCAATGATGCCGCCCACCATGACCTATGAGGAGGCCGCCGCTGTTTCTGGTGGGATGGTTTTGCCACGATGAGATCCCTCGCGGGAAAGAAGGGGCGTAAGTGTTGAACCTGACGCGAAGTGATCGCGAAATGCTCGATGGAGCCCATGGTGAAGCGTCACGATTTGCCATGTCGGTGATCGTTCGCATGGCCGAAGCCGTTGGCGCTGAGGAACTGATTTCCGTCGAACAGGCGCACATCGATGCCTGTGCATTGATGAGCCCGTCAAGTCTTGATCTCGTGAGCCACTTGGCCGCGAACGGAGGTCGCGTTTCCATTCCGACAACACTCAGTATGGTTTCACTTGATCTTGAGCATTGGGAGACACTTGGAGTTCCAGCCGAATTTGCCGAGATCTCGCTCCAAATTGCAGAGGCCTATCTGAGTCTTGGCTGCATCCCAGCGTGGACCTGTGCGCCCTATCAGGGGTATTTGACGCCGCGCTATGGCCAGCAAATAGCATGGGGAGAGTCAAACGCTGTCGCATATGCCAATTCGGTGCTCGGAGCTCGAACGAATCGGTACGCCGACTATTTGGATATCTGTGCGGCACTCACTGGCCGCGTGCCATTCACGGGACTCCATCGCTACGAGAACCGTCGCGCAGCTCTTCACATCCACCTAGAGAAGACATCGGCAGCGGATTGGGCGACGCCCGCAGCTTGGGCTGCGTTTGGCTCGCTCGTGGGGAGTCTCGTTGGGGAACATGTGCCCGTCATCGACGGTCTGCCGCCCCTTCGTCCGTCGAATGACATGCTCAAGGCGTTTGGGGCCGCGGCCGCTTCAGCTGGATCCGTTGGGCTATTCCATATCGTGGGCATCACTCCCGAAGCCCACGATTTGCAGTCAGCTTGCCATGGCCGGGATCCGATCGAATCATGCGGCATCCAACGAGGGCAGCTGCGAGATTCATGGAACGAGCTTTCGAGTTGCGTCGCGGGCAATTCCCTCGATGCGGTAATCCTTGGCTGTCCTCATTTCAGCTACGCGGAATTCGAGGAGTTGGCACGGGCGGTTCGCAACATTGACACCCGAAGCTTACACGGAAACGTGCAGTTCCTCGTGTTCTCGAGCGCCACGAGCATCGAATTGGCACGGCGTGGCGATCTTCTCGAACCGCTACGGCAATTCGGTGTCACGCTTGTGCAGGATACTTGTCCATTCCACTCGCCCGTGGTGGCATCAGACGCGCAAGCCATCATGACGAACTCCGGTAAGTGCGCTTACTACGCTCCGGGAGAACTCGATGTCGGAGTGCATTTCGGCTCGCTCAGGAGCTGCGTCGAGTCCGCTGTAACCGGCAAAGCTTGTGGAAGGCGCAATCCATGGTGACGCTCGCCGTGGGGAGTCCGATCGTCTCAGGAGAGGTCCGAGGATCTGTCCTCCTGTCCGAAAAGTCGTTGAGCCTCTGGGGTGGCATTGATCCCAAGACTGGGCAAATCATCGACAATCGGCATGATCGATATGGAGAGTTCCTTGTCGGCAGAGTCTTCGCCTTCCCGGCGGAAAAGGGCTCTAGTACAGGGAGCGCCGTTCTGCTGGAGCTCATTCGTATCGGCAAGGCGCCGGCGGCCATCATCACGCGCCATCTGGCACCCATTCTTGCGCTCGGCTCCATTGTCGCAAGAGAACTCTATGATGTGGGGTTGCCTATCCTCCTTCTCTCCGAAGGCGAGTTTGGTGCACTCTCTGACGGCGAGACAGTTCAGATCGATTACGATGGCACGGTATCGTTGCCTGAGAAGTAGAGATCTGTCGTACGAATACCTCACCAGTAGCGGCGCATGGTGCGCGTTAAGAGCAGCAATCTCTCTAGCGAGCACATCGAGCGAGACATGACTGCGGCTGCGCCGGCATGACTTAGGAGCATCAGTCTCCCGCAAGTATGCTCGTGTGATCGCTTCGGCACGTCCACTTCGCGTCAATCCGTTCGATCCTGACCGCCCGGTACCTAAACTTGACCTGCCAGTCCTGCAAGCAATTGTAGATGAGGCGCATCGTCAGGAGCTTCGATCGATGGTGCACGTGGGGAACCCGAGTGACGCATTGGATGCCGTTCTAGCCGGTGCAAACAGTATCGAGCATGGCATCCTTCCAGGAGCCAGCCGCACTCAATGCTCTGCGGAACTCGTAGCCGCGATGCGGGAACGTGGAACGTATTTCGTGCCCACACTCGCTGCAGCATGGGCCATGAAGAGCACGTATCCCGATGCTCTTACTCATGGGATGAGCTGGGTGAGACAGATGCATCAAGGTGGGGTGCGCGTTGCTCTCGGAACTGATGCAGGTGCGCCGGGAGTCGTGATCGGAAAAGCAGTTCACATGGAGCTGGAGCTTCTTGTGAAGTCAGGCTTGACCCCATTCGAGGCCATCATCACTGGAACGCGAAATGCTGCTGAAGTCATAGGAAGAGCAGACGACCTTGGAACGATCGAGCCCGGCAAGCTCGCAGATCTCGTTGTTGTGGCGGCTGACCCGTTGACCGATGTCTCCGCATCTCGCGATGTCCAGCTTGTGATCAAAGACGGGATCATCGTGCACGACCGCCTACTATCGCAGCAAGACCGTCTTCACTGAAGCCGGTCGCAAAGCACCGAGAGACATATGCGTTCTCCGATCGTTCACCCAGGCTCGATACAGGGGGATTCGAACTCACGCTACAGCACACTTCTGCTGTTGCAGCCATTGCAGTGCCAGCACGAAGACGCGTTTCTCTCGACACATCCATCGAGGGGCCCAATGCCAGGGCATGATTGCGCGAGAAGCTTCTTCATCGGCTGATTGCCAACTCGTCTGGCGGCGAGTTGGGCAGATGTTGCTGGCAACTCACCTGCGGTGAGTTGCATAGAGTTGTTGCACAACTCCCGGCAGGAGGGCTATCTCAGCTGCGATCTGTAAGTACCTTCTGCATGGGTTGGTACTTCAGATTCGTTCCGTCGAAGCTCTTGCAGGGACGAATGCCGGTGGTCTTCTTGTAGCCCAAGGATTGATAGAAGGGCACGGCGAAAGTCGTCGCTGCCACGCGTATCCATTCCACACCCTGTTCAATGGAATCACGCTCGAACCGTTCCACCAATTTGCGCCCGATGCCCTGGCGATGCCGATCTCCATGAACGAAGAGACTGGCCAGCACGTTCTTCCGGCCCCGCAATACACCCACGATTTCCTTGCCGTCCTCAGCGACGTACAGCATGGGAGATCGGATGACGGAACGAACGGCCTCGCGATGCTCCGCATCTTTGGAATCAGCATGTCGAAATGGTCCCAGTAATCGTTCTTGTTCCTCAGGATCGGCGTGCGAGAGGTTATACGCTCGATATGTCCCGGCTATCAAACGTCCAACGGCAATCGTATCGTCTTCTCGATACTGTCTGATTCTCATGTTTCCCCTTGAGTCCCAATGCCTTTCCCACGCCTCATGGGATGTCGATGATTTCGCCGGACTCTCGTCGAATCCCCTTGAGTCAGTGCCATTGATCGGCACTGGTGCCGATTCTTCTTCACAAAGCAGTCACATGCAAACCGTCTTTACCCCACACCGTCAACCGATACTGGGATCGTCTGAAAGACAGGTGATGGACGTGAAGCATTTCATTCTTCTGATTCTGCTGACAGCAGTGGTCGGCGGAACCGCGTGGGCCGGGGTTCGTTCGGATTTGGATGGCGGCATTACATCTGGTACTGCCACGCCGTTCAATGCAACTGAAGCTGACTTGGAAGGGCAAACCGATGGCGAGACTTCTTTCATATTCCTGGGAGAGGCCGCCAAAGTACAAACGCCACCTCTTACCGCTTCGCTGGCCGCGTCTCATGCCAGTGTTAACACATTGGAAACGGTGACATTTGATGCTTCAGGATCGCGCCCTGGAGACGGCATCATCACCCTCTACGAATGGGATTTGGACGGAGATGGCGTCTTTGACGCAACATCTTCGTCGGAAACGTTGGAACATGTCTATACAGATGCCGGAGCCGTCTCCGTTCAAGTTTGCGTCACCAACGATCTCGGCGAATCCGCGCTATCGGAAGCGCTTCAGATGGATGTTGTCAATCGCTCGCCGATCGCGAAGTTTGAGGTGAATCTTGGCGATGGCACAGAAGGTGAACTCATCCAGTTCACAGACTACTCCCATGACGTGGATGGGACCCTCTCTTCTTGGTCGTGGGACTTCGGAGACGGCACCACAGCGCATGAATCCGATCCAACCCATGCTTACAACGCTGCCGGTGTCTTCGAGGTCGCGTTGTCGGTGACAGACAATGACGGAGCCAGTTCCGGCGTCCTTATCTTGGAGATCGAGATTCTTAACCCTGGACCGCAAGCGAAATTCACGCAGCAGCAGTCCTCGGTGAAAGCTGGTCAGCCATTGATCCTCATCGACGAATCGATCGATCCAAGCACGGATGGAGAAATCGTTCACGTGGCTTGGGATTTTGGCGATGGAACGTACCAAGCGGGCAGTCCGGCTTCGGACAACGTGTACTCGCACGTTTTCGCGATGCCGGGCACCTATACCATAACGCTCTATGTGATCGACAGTGACGGCGGCATGGCACATACCCAATCAACCATCGAAGTCTTCTAGCTCTTGGACCCAGGAATTGCGTACTGGGCCCGCTCCGGCCAAAGGTCACCTTATTCGCGGCAGGATAGCTTGAGTTCCGCTGTCATTGCGGATGATCTCGAACTCCATTTCATAAGCAGCTTGGAGGGAACCTTCGGTGATCGTCGTTGCCGGGGGGCCTTGCACATCTGCTCTTCCATCGACCAAGAAGGCGACCCAATCCGCGTACAACAAAGCATGATTGGGAAGGTGCGAAGCAATAGCGAACGCAAATCCGTCAGCCGCCAGGTTTCGAACCACCGACAAGACGTCGTGCTGATGGTGCGGATCCAAGTGTGCAACCGGCTCGTCCATCAGAAGAATCCGAGCACCCTGCGCAAGGCCGCGGGCGATCAACGCCAATTGCCGTTCGCCTCCGCTGATCTTCGTATAAGGTTGGTGGCTCAGATGCTGAATACCAACCGCTTCGATCGCCGTTGTCGTTGCCTTTCGATCCTCTTTCCCCGGCCTCTCGAACAGACCCAAATGTGGCGCCCGCCCCATCAGTACCGCTTGTTCGACCGTGAACTCGAAAACCGGTTCGTGCATTTGAGGTACTAATCCGATTTGTCGGGCCCTCGTTCGTAAGGGGAGTTCGCGCAGTGCCTGGCCGTTGAGGGTTATCGACCCTCGTAGAGGGTTCAATAATCCCGCCAGACACTGTAGCAGCGTCGTTTTTCCCGACCCATTGGAACCCAGAACGAACATGACCTGGCCGTCACGCAACGAAAGCGAGACGGAACGCAGAACCTGCCGTTCCGGTGAATACGCGAATGCCAGAGCCGTCGCGAGCAGCTTCATCGTCCTTCACCCCTCGCTTTCAAGAACCGCAGGAACAGCACGAAGAACGCGGGAACTCCTATCAGGCCGGTCAAAATACCGAGCGGGATTTCGCTCGGTAGTGCTGTTCGGGCAATGGTGTCAAGGAGAATGAGTACGGTCGCTCCCAGAACGGCTGATGCCGGTATCAGTTTCCCATGGTCCGGTCCGACCCAAGCCCTGGCCACATGAGGAACAGCCAAACCGATCCACCCAATCATGCCGGCAAGGGCCACCGACGCTGCGATCATCAATGTTCCTATTGCAATGACGATCGTGCGCATTGGGCGAACGTGAATGCCCAGAGCGGTGGCTTCGGTGTCCGTGACGGTAAGCAGGTTCAGCCGCCAGCGAAGAAGCATGAAGAACGTCATCCCCAATGTCGTGATCACGAGAAGAGGCGGCAGCGCAGACCAACTTGTCCCGTTCAATCCGCCAAGCATCCAGTACGTGATGGCCGGAAGCGTGCTGAGCGGATCGGCGACGTACTTGATAAGTCCGAGAAGCGAATTGAACAGCGCGCCAACCAGGATTCCACCGATTACCAACACCAACGGTGTGGAGCCCAAACGAAGGCCGATCAGCATCACCAGGCCGATGGCCAGCAGCGCAAACGTGAATGCGCCCGTTTGAACGACCATGGTCTGGTTGGTAATGAGCAAGGCGAGGGCGGCACCGAACGCGGCACCGGAACTGACACCGAGGATGCGCGAATCGACCAGCGGATTGCGAAACATCCCCTGGAAAGCCGCCCCCACCACAGATAAGTTGGCTCCGATGCATGCCGCCGCCAACGTCCTGGGAAGGCGGACTCGCAGGATCAATGCGCGGAATACGTCGGATGGGCCGTCCAGCCCCAGCAGCACACGAACGGTTTCCTCAATGCGGACGCCATACCGCCCCAGGAACAGAGCGGCGACGAACGCAAGGGCAGGAAGAAGAATCAGCCCCATTTTGCATGCTGCCCCTTGCTTGTCATGGACTGATCAGATACTCGACCTCTTCATCAGTCAATACGAAGCCGTAGTAAAAGCTGTAGAAGCGCGTGACCTCTTCCTCTAAATTGAGGCTGACGAGGTCGGAATAGAAGAGCTTGGCCATCCAGACAATGCCCAGAAGGGACTCGGGAACCGGTGTGTCCATCGGTCCGATCACGCGCGGCATTCGATGCACGCGTCCAGTCTTTACAGCATCGATCGCCGTCCAGTCCGGATTCTCGAGGATGTCGGAGGGCTGCACCGGCCCATACGGAGGGATCACAATAACTTCGGGGTCCCACAACAGGATCTGTTCAAGATTGACCTCGTTCCAATACCCGAGGAGATCATTCGCTACCGACTGCCCTCCTGCGGCGGCGATGAGATGAGATTGAAACATGTCGCCACTGGCCACCGTCGTTAGACTTGTTCCCAAGAACAGGACACGAACGCGTTCCTCCTCGCCCAAGTCGGCAAGGTCGCGAGCCACCGTATCAAAGACACGATCGTAATCAGCGATAAAGACGGTGGCTCGAGCTTGAGCGTCAGCTCCCAAGAAGTCTCCTGTCAGCACCATGGCTTCCTTCAGCTCTTCCGGAGTTTCGACCAAGTATTGAACTACCGGAATGCCAACGTAGGCCATCTGTTCCGCAAAGGCCGCATGGCGGGCTCCGTCGGCGAGGACTACCTGCGCATCTGAGGCTGCAAGCTCCTCAACGTTTGGATCGCCAAATGAAAGGATGTCGTCCAATCGCGGCTCCCATCGAAACATGGCTTCGGAAGCGTTGGCAAGCCCTTTGACACCGACGTAGTATGCGGTGACCAATCGATCGGCCGCACCAAGCGCATAGACGTAGAACGTGCCAATGCCATAGACACTGGCTAGTCTTTCGACCGGTTGAGGAATCGACACGGTCTGCCCGGTTTGATCGAGAACTGCGATGTCTGATTGCGCGATGCCGGCAAACGCGAGCAGAGAAACTATCACTGCCGCGATCCAGATTCTGTTCATACTTCCTTCTCTTTATCGGTTGACAGTTGCTCGCGATGGTCTGTCAACCATCGGACGAAATTGTCTATTGTTGCCGTTTGCAGAGTCACCCAAGCAGAATTCAGCGTAGAGTCGTCACCGCCTTCTCGTCTCTCTGATAAAACGCGATCCTCCATCTTCTCCAGCGCGCTCAGCTGACCGTCGATCAGAGTGGAGACAGCTTTCAACTTCAGTCGCCGCAAGAAGTAGAGCTTGGCTGCAAATTCGACACGAACGTTTCTCATGCTGTCGACCGGGGCTTGCGCCCACTCCCAAAAAGCATACTCTCCGTTTGACGTCACGTGATAGACAGTTTTTGAGGGGCCGGCGGATGGAGCTTCGGAGGAATGACAAGCCCAGTTTCGTTCTTCCAACCGGTGTAGAACTTGATACAGCTGGCTGGAGGCGACGTGCCACAACGGACCCAGTCCCTGAGCAATGTGACTCCTCAAGGCGTAGCCATGCAGGGGCTCCTCAACAAGGAATCCCAGCACGGCGTATTCCACCGGGAACCCGCGTAAGCTGTGACGGATCTCCGAGTATTCCATGATGGATTAGTCTACTATGGAAACGCCTGAATCGCTAGGGGAGATGTTGAACGCTGGAATCCAACCCATTATCGAGAGAGAATGTTCTTATGCTCTCCATAACCATCAGCAAGCTATCTGAAAGCGAGATTGCCCGTGTTGGCGAGATCGACCGCACAGAGAAAGTCAGAGTCGGGTATCACGTCGAAGAAGGGGAGCTCATCCGAATGGATGTCCGTTGGGATAGCTCGCCTTGGCGCGAAGAAGGAGAGGAGCATTCGATTCCGCAGATGGTCCGCGGTCTTGAGGAGATCCTTTCGCACGAAGGTGTGATGCTGGGGGCTTTCGACGACGATCGGCTGGTTGGAATCGCCGCCTATCGCCCTCATATCACTGACTCAATGGATCAGCTGGCGTTTCTGCACGTAAGTAACGGATACCGAAGGAAGGGCATCGCATCTTGCCTATACGAGCAGATCGAAGAGTTGGCGAGGCAGTCCGGCGCCGAACAGCTGTATGTTTCCGCCACGCCTTCGGAGTCGGCCGTTGGATTCTATACCAGCCGGGGGTTCGCTCCAACGGCGACACCCCATCCTGAGTTATTCAAGCTCGAGCCGGAAGACATCCACCTGATCAAGCGTCTCTGATCGAAGTTACGTGTCGGCTGTCCAGATTTCCCCTGCCGGCCCTCCACCGATAGGAAATGCGAGGATGCGGATCGGCTCGATTCTGACGACCGCGTAGTTTCGATCTTCAACACTACTGAACCACTTCTCTAACCGAGGCGTCCACGCTGCGGTTCGATCTGCAAGATCCTGGCTGATCGTGGCTCGTGCGGTGATTTGGAAGTACGAGCCAGGTCGGCTGGAATCCGTGTCTCCACACGTGAGTGAGACATCGGCACAGCTTCGAATGTCTCGAACCTTCTGAGTGGAAACGAACGTAGGACATCGAATGGTTAGATGACCGTCAATCACACCCTTCATGTACCTCACATGATGTTGTCCTTCGGCCCCTGCTGTAGCCAACGCGCAGAGGAAATCGTCCTCCCGTCGAAGCGCTGCAAGGATTCTCTTCACCACGGTCATGGGAACCTCCAAGGTTTAGAACGTAGCACAGCATTCACCACCTCCGTCTCGGTTTCGTATCTCGTCTGTCCACATCACCCCGGCGTGGTATGATTCCCGCACGTCACAAAACGAGGGAGTGCGAGCCGTGGGAAGTAAGTCCGTACCGGGTCCGAAGATTCATCTGGCCAGTCTCGGATGCGCCAAGAATCTGGTCGACTCCGAGAAGCTGCTCGGACGTTTGGCCACAGCCGGGGCCCTAGTCGGTGCGTCGCCCGAGGAAGCCGACGTCATCATCGTGAATACATGCGGATTCATTGGTCCGGCCAAAGAGGAATCGATTCGCACCGTGCTTGAGTATGGGGAATTCAAACGATCGGGGGAGAACAAGAAACTCATCGTTATGGGCTGTTTGGCCGAGCGGTATGTCGATATGCTCAGAGCCGATTTGCCGGACGTCGATGTCTTCTTCGGACTTCATTCCCACGCAGAAATCCTTGACGCTTGCGGACTATCTCCGATGGAAGAAGCGGATGATACCCGCCTGCTGCTGACGCCAGCACATTTGGCCTATTTGAGGATTTCGGACGGATGTGACAACCGTTGCAGCTATTGCACCATCCCGTTGATCCGAGGTCCCTTTCAAAGCCGCTCTCCGGAGGCAATCCTGGCCGAAGCCAACGACCTCGCCGGCAACGGAGTACGGGAGCTTGTGATTATCGGCCAAGACACAACGTCGTATGGAAAGGATTTTCACGAACCCTATCCCATTCATCGTTTGTTGCGAGAGTTGGCTGACATCGAGGGGGTCCGCTGGATTCGGTTACTCTACACGCATCCCGCGCACTTCACTGAAGATTTGATTGCCGAATATGCCGACAATCCCAAGCTGTGCGCTTACGTCGACATTCCTCTTCAGCATTTGAACGACAACATCTTGAGACGAATGGGGCGTCGTGTGTCACAGGCCGATTGTCTGAGTCTGATCGAACGGTTGAGAAATCGAATCCCCGGCATTGCCATCCGCACCACGTTCATTGTGGGGTTTCCCGGGGAAACCGACGCTCGGTTCAAGGAGCTGCTCGGGCTCGTTCGAGACATCCAATTCGACCACATGGGTGCATTTGCCTATTCCGCTGAACCAGGCACACCGGCAGCCAGTCTCCCGAACCAAGTCCCAACGGCAGTTGTCGAAGATCGGCTGCAATCCTTGATGCTGGCGCAGCAAGCAATCGCATTCGAGAACAACGAAGCCATGATCGGACGTACGGTCGAAGTCCTGATTGACGAACCGACAGAGGAAGACGGCACGTGGATTGGGAGAACGGCATTCCAAGCCCCCGACGTCGACGGCGTCACGGTTGTCATGGGCAAAGGTCTCGCAACAGGTCAGTTTCTCGAAGCCGAGATCGTTCAAAGCGAAGATTACGACTTGCTCGCCCAAGCCTAGCTCCCCTTTGCCTCATTCAGAATCTGAGCGATGAGATTGTGAATTCTATCGCTGTGGGTGCCGTGCCAGTACAATTTCCTGCAAGCAGTGCATTCGAAATAGTCGTCCAACCAACCAGCGGTCTTTGGCGGAATACGATCCAATGCATCGGCCTTGGCAATTTGCTCCAAGAGACCGTTGCAAAGAGAACACCGCGTAAACGGAGATGTCTGACGCAGCAGGTCGAACCGCTGGAGCACTTCGACCGCCTGCTGTTGCGCGTGAACGCTCCGTACCCAGTAGCCGTGCGTAAGATCCCCATGCTTAAGCAGTGCCCGATCCCGTGTGAGGAGAATCCGGCTCTTATCTCTGGAGATGCTGACCAACTCCGCATCGGTGTAGAAATTGGAGTGCAGCACATCCAATCCCAATAGACGAAGGAGCCTGGCTAACTTACGAAGATGAACATCGGCAACAAACGTAGGCCGCCTCAGCGGGCGATTCTGCAATCGCGTCAACGGCGTAACGTCTAGGGATTCGAACACCGGGTACACCGACACACGCTCGGCTGCTGCCAGACGATGATCGAACCCCACCGAACGGCCATCGACCAGGATCAGATCGACTTCGACATGAGGAACTCCCAAGGCTTCGATGGCGTCTTTGATCGACGGAGAGACGAAGAACGAATCCTCAAGATCCGTCTTCTGCTTCTCGGGCGGGAGGAAGTCGTTCAACTCGGCATAGAACCGAAGGTGCGCAGTGGAAGGCCGGGGCGTCAGGCCATCTCTTGCTACGGCGGGGCTATACGAGCCATTCCTCGGCATTTGCCAATGTCTCCTCGACGTTGGAATAGAACCTGCCCACGTGAACGCCATCGATCAGGGCATGATGCACTTGCACGTTGAGCGGGAGCATGAGGCGACCGGCGACTTCGCGGTACTTGCCCCAAGCGATTCGGGGAACGGAATCCGGCGCATGCGTAGGGGCCGCATGCATGACGCCGGTGAAGGAGACACTTGGAATGGCCGTTAGAAAAAGGAAATCGTCCTGGTCCGGCAGATCGTACATCGAAGCAGCCATTCGTGCTCGTTCAATGCGTTGCGGAGCGTCCTTGGAGAACTCCTCAAAGTCGTGCGCGAACGGGAAGACGCAGAAACGAAACGCATCCTGATCATTCAGCACGATGATCGACGGATGAACGGTGTCGAATTCGATCACATCGTCTCCGCGGATACGTTGCCGGAATTCAGGAACGGCGTTGGCCGCCACTGCGATCGCGTACACCAATCCAACTGTGAACCGCCCTCCCTTGGGTAAGGCCTGACGATAGTCCGCGATGTCGACATCGGCCGTCAGGCTGAAATAGGGAAAGCCGAAGGTCCTGAACAACTCGAATTGCTCGCGCCGCGGCCAACCAGCCTGATCAATGACTCGGAAGCTTCCTTCGCCTTTCATGACCCTATCCTAGCTTGCGGAGTAATCTGCTGCTACTCTGGGCACAGTCTTCACGACGAACTCACAGCGAGCCTATGCCAAAACCATGACTTGATGACACAATGCAGCATGGAGGATTGACCGCCTTGAAACGTCGCACGAAATGGATCATCGGACTGGCCGTCGGGATTCCCATCATTCTGATCGGGATCGTTGTTCTTGTGCTGCTGTTGACATCACCAAGCCCGGATGCGGAGTTGGCTTCGATCGAGATCAAGGAACTTCCCGATGCCTGGCTTCAAGAAGCATCTGAAGATCCCGTAGACCTAGAGCCCGGCACTGAAGACCCTGCCCCAGATGAAGAAGTAAGATCGTCTCTTGATGATCTCGGATTGCCCATCAGTGGCACGCTGGTCATGCAGGGGGATGAACGCCCGTTTGGTGAAGAGACGTTCCAGATAGCCATTGAAGAAGATCGTGTTGTCCTTAGGACCAACGGCAAGTTCTGGTTCAAAGCTCTCATCGCCACGATTACAGTGCCATTCGATCAGATCCTGGTGCTGGATTCCGAGCTGCGCCCCCTCACGCTCTCGTCAACCTTCGATGCGCCGTTGGGATTTGGACGCAGCATTCATGCCGAATTCGAGGATGAACGCGCCGTCGTTCGATCAGGAGATGACGTCAGCGAATATGCCGCGGCGCTGGATCACGCCTTTGTTATGGGCACGTTCAGTACATATGCAATCGTTCCCTTGCTCCATAAGCTTCGACAGTCCGAAGGAGTCGTCAGCTTCGATGTCCTGGTGTTCGGAGGTCCTCCCAATCGGGATGAAGAAACTGAGGATGATGGGCTTCCCGAAATGCGGGTGGAGAAGATCGAAGACGGCACCATCCGTTTTGATAACCAGGAGCTGACCGTCTCACGGTATGTTATTTCCGGAGACATGGGGGCCATGACGCTCTATGCGCGCGGAGTCGAACTGCTCGGGTTGTATGCCGGGGGCGACGAGGAATCGATGTTCGTCTATCGTGCCGACTATTTCGAGAACGGGTTTGAAATCGTCGAAGACGTTTCCTCCGAGTAGTCGCTACTGCTCTGAGCCCCCAAATCCTTGCTCATCCGATAGGAGCCAGAGAACGGAAATGCCACCCTCCATGGCCAAGGCAGCTTCTCGAACGTATCCTCCACGAATCCCAGTCGCTCGTACAGACGTTTGGCGCGGGGATTGATGTCTTCCACTTCCAGCTTGACGAAGCGTTTGCCCTCGGCGATAGCGAGCGCGACTACGGCATCGACCAGCTGCGTTCCGATTCCCTGACCACGCACATCCGGATGCACGGCCAGTGTGTCCAGATGTAGGACATCGGGTTTGGGACGCTTGAATAGGATGATGCCCATGGCTATCACTCGGAAGATGCCCCAACGCATGGTGCTAAGAAGCTGAGATAAGCTCGGATCGAACCACTCCCGGCGTGAGTAGTGAAGACCGGCGAATCCAACCAACCGATCGCCCGAGATTGCAGTCAGAATTCGGTCGTTTGCCAGCGATCGCTCCAGAAGCCGTGCACATCTCTCGATGGATCCGAACACCGGCATGATGATCCCGGGAAACGTATCGCAGAATAGTTGGACGAGATCGTCCTTGTACCGGGCATCGAGGCCGGCTTGTATCTCAGGCGTCATGACTTCAGCTTGAGGATCATCTCAGGGACGTTTTCAAGGACCATGAATCCAAGGTCCTCATACAGTCGTCGGCCATCAGCCGCGGCGTGGAGGCTGACCATGGGTATGTCTTCTTCTCGAAGAATCCTGAGCACACGGGTCAGCAAGCCCCGTGCTATCCCCCGGTGGCGCCATTCGGGCAATGTCACCAGGTTCATGAGGTAGGCCTCTTTCCCAACCAGGTTCTTGGGTGATGGCGGAATGCTGTGCATGACGAGTCCGATGCTGGCGATCACGACCGACTCAGCTTCCGCCACCCAGATCTGGAATTGGCCGGTCGGCAGATGCTGTCCGAAGTAATCGCGACAAGCTTCTCCAACACGATGAAGCATGGCTTCATCATCGAATCCCATCGCTTGAAACATGAACAAGCGAAGGCCAACCAGGATGTCAATCTCGTCGACCATCGCCCGCCGGATGATGTATTCGCCGTTGCCAGATGCGACCTCAGTCATTCGGTCGAACCCCGATGTAGATACCGCGGTTCATCAGGCCTTCGGGGTCCAGCGTGACAGAAACGCCGACCTGTTCAAGGGCAGCCGTCATCTCTTTCACCGTGTACAGGCCCATTTCATGATGCTCCACGAAATGGAACGTCTTCTCGGGTGTGCCGACGAGATGATGCAGGTCGAACACCGACAATCGACCTTTGGTCAAACTTGTGTTCATTCTCGCGATCTTCAGATCGGGCTCATCGATGAACATGCCGTGCACGGTTCCCGGCTTCCATACATCGGGCGTCAGCCAAGGCTCGATCATCAGCACTCCGCCTGGCACCAAATGCCGCGCCATGTTGTCAACGGCCTTCTCCAGATCCTTGATCGTTGTCATATATCCGATCGAACTGAACAGGCAAGTGATGACATCGTAGGAAGAAAGGCCGAACGTTCGCATGTCGGCACAGTGAAATGTCATACCCGGATTACGCACTCGAGCCAAGTCGAGAAGCTCCGGCGACAGATCGAGTCCTTCGGCGTCGAACGACTTGGATAAGTATTCGAGATGCCGTCCCGTTCCGCAGGCGACATCGAGCAATCGCATGCCGTTCGACTGACGGTGCGTTCCGATCCATTCGATCAGCTTCTCGGTTTCAGCGGCATAGTCCTTGAACGAATAGATCCGGTCGTAGTACTGCGCCATTTCCGCGTACATGGCTCCTCCTTCCATCGCAGGCTCATGGTAGCCCGAGCCTGTTGGCTCTTTCAACGAGGAGAGAGTCCGAGTCTATGCGTGGCAAACCGCAAAGGAGGGCGGGAAGAAAGTCAAGAGACAAGATCTGACCCCAGAGATGATAGATGGAAATCCCTCCAGGTAGCAACCCGGAGGGGACCGTTGTGCACTAAGCACTCAGGCGATGAATTCCAAATCCCACTGTAACAAATTGTTATAAGCTGTCAAGAGACAAAGATCGTGTTCTTGCCGGTTGACCCAACTCAGCTGCAAGGTTTCCTCCCTCGGCGAAACGCAACATCAGACTCTGAGGCGATCAGTTCTTGCCACCCGGCTTCCGGACTACTGTCATCATCCCTGGCCGGATATAGATCGTCTTGCCTTCATCGTTGCATAGGATCAAGACCTGATGCTTGCTCATAGTCTCTCCTTCTCACGCTGTGATCTTTGCTGTGCGAAAGGATTTTAGAGCGCCCTCAAGCTCTTCGTCAACAATATGAGTATAGATCTGAGTGGTGGCTAGGCTCGAGTGTCCGAGAGCCTCTTGAGTCAATCGAATGTTGGTCGTCTCCCGGTAGAGATCCGTCGCGAACGAGTGGCGCAACGTGTGCGGCGTGATGTTCTTCTCAATCCCCGCCTTGGACGCGTAACGCTTGACGGTTCGTCTGACATAGCTAGAGTCCAGCTTGCCGCCTTCCTTGGTCGTAAAGACGAGCTGAGGACTTCCAGCGCACTCCTTCAGTTGCCTTTCTCGCCATTCGCGTAGAGCTTGGATGTTAGCCTCACCAGTCCATAGCGTTCGATCCTTCGCACCCTTACCCTCTCTGACCATAACCTTCCCGCTCGTGAGGGCGATGTCCTTCCACCTCAACGAGCATGCTTCATCGAGCCTCAAACCAGTGTCGAGCATCAAGCGAAGCATGACTTGGTTACGTTGTCCGGTGAGGTATCGTGGGTTAGGTTGTGCAATAATGGCCTGTTGTTCTGTTGCTGTCAGGACTTCGGGTATCTTCCTTCCCATGTTCGCCTCTTCTATAGTCCTGTTATAGGCTAATATCAGGACTAATACACGCAGTATACAGCACGTTGGCAACGGTGTCAATACAAAGAGGACTGATGCACAAGAGAGATTCGAGGGGCTTCCCCTTTTTACCGCGTCCAAGAACCCCCGATTCGGGCCTATCTTGAACCTCTCGCAAGGCAGTCGGGGGGAATAACAGGCTTCTCCTTCGATTGGCCTTCCAGAACCAAGAGTTCGAGAGTATTTGCAACCGAAGCTGACCGAAGTCTATTTTCTCCAGTCACGTTCCTCCTGAGCTTCGATGAAGGCGTCTCGCATCTCAGCTTTCCGTCGCTGGCTTTTCGAATACTTGTTCCAGCTATAAGCGCACAGAACGCCTAGCAAGCCGACCGTCGTGCCGACCGAGAAGTTGCCGCGAGAGAGAAGCCTAGTTCCCACCAGGATCAACACCACTGCAATTGCATACATAAAGAGGCCTGTCATGGCAGCTTCGTACTTCTTTCTCATTCTTTCACCTCCTAATCTAGCAAGCTAATGTAGGGGAAGCCCACCGAATTGTAAAGTACAGATGCTGAGATGAGAGGCATGGAGCAGCCAGGTCTGGCAACACCCAGCATCAACGGTTGCCGCTGCAGGAAACTACAAGTCTGTGCAGTTGGGAGTTCAAATTGGACATACTCTCCCGACGTGTCGCCTCGGAACAGGACGATTTGGGCCTGTCTTGGACCCCTATAGGGGCGGGTGAGTTGACTGGCGAGGCTCTGAGTCGATCTGAAGAATTCTTTCTTGACAGATGATTGGTTAACGTGTGAGCAGAGCAGGTGGGGTTCATGGAAAATAAAAAAGTCCATAAGTCCGCAGCGAGTTGGCGGCGTCCCTGCAATACGAGGAGGAATCCGTTCTTGTGACAACAAAGAATGCCGATGTCTGGGCAAAAAAGCTGACGGTGCTTGGTGTTTGGGTCATTGCTTTTTCTCTCTTGGCTATCGTGGGGTTGGCGATATTCATAAACGTGAATCTGGGGACTTATCTGCTAGAAGTCGCAGTGGCCGTCATTGCTCTTTCCGCGATGGCGGTATCCATCTGGAGTGCGTGGCTTATGCGTAAACACTTCCGGCTGTCGGTCGAACCATGGCTTGAGTTCGCTTGGAAAGACGACGATAACCTGCCACAGTCGGGCTGTCTCAGCCTAGTCAACAACGGCCTGGGGCCGGCTATCGTGACTGAGATACGGATTGCAATCAACGATACGCCTTGTGTAATACTGACCGAAGAAGCAGCGTTGGAAATCTATAGAAATCTAAACTGTCCACCAGGCCCGATCACAATCCCTTCTCAAGATGGAACATCCCTGCGTGCGGGCGAGAAGATAGATTTGCTTTCGAGATTGCCCTACCGGCACATGGCGAGTCCGTTGAGAACGATACGCGCTACAGCGAGCTTCAAATCGATGTACCGAAAACCAAAGGATGATATATCAACCGAATTCGAATCACCGGTAGCTGCGGCGCAGCAGCCAGAAACCAACTAGTCTAGGAGTGGAACTAACACCGGTCGCAACATCTGCCGTCTTCTGTTGCAAGGGTCGCGAGATTAGGTGTACCAGCACTTAGGCGTTGTCATGCACGTCCGCAGCCGCTGGCAGACATGAATCAGTGGCGATACCCCGCGACATGGGCGCGTTTCGATCATGCCTGCCATATCATGTGTACTGTAGGGTGCCTCAGTATGCGCGCCGATCTCCTCGACCGATGGTATCGCTGAAAGGTTGTCAACCCAATGCCTCATCTGCTGCCAACCCCGGATGTTCGATCGAGCACGTCCATGTTCCTCGATGAAAGCACGTTGCTTGTCTGCCAGCTTAGTATTCATAAGTCTGCCACACGGTACTCTTTCCACCGCCGCTCTCGCAACAAGAGCTGCCTTCTGTTGCCAAGAGATACCCGATTAGGGCCTACCTCAGCACCCTCTCAGGGTGAGCGTGGGGAAACAACAGCCCTCCTAGACGATTTGGATTGGCAACTAGTCCCATATTGAGTGATGAGTCAGTTCGTAATCGTCTACTGAAACGGACACAACTTCTGAATAGATTCCAGTTTCTACGAAGGTAGACTCTGTTTCCGATTGGCCTTTTCCAAGAAGAGCACCTTTAGTCCAGTCACGGTAGGTTGTCCCACTGACGCATTCAACCTCAAACCAGACCTTGTAATAGTCGATATCAACCGCCCCCGTGTTGGTAACACGGTAATCAATCTTGACCACCCCGCTAGGCTCTTCTCCAATAGGTGGACTTAGCTCGTAATTCGAAACCGTAACCGAGACTGCACGCTTGTCATTCGTGTCAATATAGGATGAATCCGTTGCGTAAGCCCACCGTTCGATAAGCAGACCGTCAGTCCACTCTCGAAATGTTGTCCCATCAGCACACTCAACCTCAAACCAGACCTTGTAGTACCGAATATTCATAGATCCAGTGTTCTCAATCCGGTAGTTGATACGAACTAGACCATATGACCCAACGGAAGAGTAGAATGATTGTTCCCATCCTAAGACCTCGAAATCTGCCTTAAGCGTAAAGCTCGTGTGTTCCCAATCTAGGACAGAAAAACTTGCGGTGGGCGTAGGAGAAAAGATTGAACAGCCCGTAAGCCCAGCTAGCAAGATCCCCAGCCCAGCAATTCGAGCTACAGCACAAACCTGTTTCATACGAACTCCGATGGCAGGCTATTTTCAGAAATCAGAGTATCCGAATGAATGGAGTAGCAACAAGTCTTCGCAACATCTGCCGTCACTGGTTGCCGAGAAACAGTCTAATTCGGGCCTATCTTGACGACTCTACTCAGACAGGCATTTTCATAGCTGTTTCTCATCTCGCTCATGTTCTCCTGAAACTGCTCAATAGAGCTATACTGGCAAGAGGCAAGAGGATTCGGTTATAGTGTTGCGCTCACGTAACAAAGTCTCCAGATACCCATACGCCGAGGTTCACAAGGTCGGCAAGGCCGACACAGACAAGGAGATACAATGTTACGAAAGGTGTATATAGCAGGTCTGCTAATTCTCTTGGTCGGGATGGTTGCTTCATCTGCGACTAATCTCTACCTCAGCCCGAGGGTCTTCACAACTACAGATAGCGTCGTCTATCTACTTGACAACACAACTAGCGTAAGCCAAACGACGCTTGTTCTCATTCTGAGTGAAGGAGTCAGCCTTGCCCCATCAGATTTCATTGTGATCGGGGGTGGCGAAGTGACCTCAATCACCTCCCTTAATGGCGGAGTTGTAGCCATTATCGAGGTCGCGGTTGCCGCTGGGGGAACAATACAAGTCACCTTCTCAGGCGACAACGCTGGGGGATCAATAAGATTAGCCCGGTTCCCGTAGGAATAGACCCACGAATGGGGAGTAGTATTGCGATATCGCTCCTCATAAGCGAAATGCGTCTCGAACTGATCGCCCAGTTCGAGACGCACTTTCTTCTGCCTACCCGAGGAAGATGACAGCCCTGTGGGTTGCTTGATCTCCGGTCAGCGGCTTGTGTAAGGAGGCAGCTCGTCGCGCTACTTGCGAGTTTGCCAGAGCACACTCGTGCTTGATACCCAAGTCGCCATGCGCTTTCTCGGGAGTAATTGACACACGTCAATACAATCAATCTCCGCGCGGGGCTCGCAACAAGAGCCGTCATCGGTTGCCAAGAAACTCCCGATTTGGGCCTATCTTGAATGTCTCTCGAGGCGGTTCAATCGAGATACACTGTCTCGCATGGCAAGCCAAAACATCCCGTCAGAGCAATGACAAGCCCAGCCACAACAACTAGCAATGCCACTAAACGCCAATGACCAAAGCACACCAACCTTCTACCGACAGCTTGCATCATCGTCCCAGCCTCCTTGGACTGTCTCCTCATCTCAGGCTACATCAACAAGACGCAT
>Ga0114923_10001015_pt1 | contig 19829 bp, 24 predicted proteins | sample SumtaG_FD_89578 | JGI IMG/M metagenome (GOLD analysis project Ga0114923, IMG submission 89578) | Deep subsurface microbial communities from Indian Ocean to uncover new lineages of life (NeLLi) - Sumatra_00157 metaG | ecosystem: Environmental > Aquatic > Marine > Oceanic > Sediment | place: near...
CGGGCGGAATTTCTGGAAAACACGGACTCACATCGCAGGATTCGTTCGCCATCACGGCCAGGGAAGGCCTGACCGGCCGTGTTCTCAATCCCCTTCTCATGAAGCGTCCGCTTAGGATCCCGAACGATTTGAATGCCTGGGGGGCAGATGAAAGATGGCAAACACGCAATCCTGACAGTCTTGAGGATCTCGTACTCCGTCTGGCCGATGAGTTGGGCTTGAGCCCGTTGGATCCGGCGGGATCGGACTGCCGATGCAAGCTGACAACTCCAGGATTCGGTGAGCGAGTAGCGGCGTTGTTCAAAGGAGAAGCGGTCACGCTGAACGCTCTCTACTTGCTGGACTTCCCGATGTACTTCAAGGCAGCCCCCGATCTTCAGATTGTCTTGGCTTCCGATGAGAACGAAAAACGTGAATTGCAGAACTACTTCCTTCCACAGGATCTGAGGATCTATCCAGCAACTCCACATGGCCCAATGACCCTGCTTCGAACGAACTGGGACACCAAAGGGGAAGCTGAGAAGAACCGTATCATCGAGTTCGTGGCTCGACTTACTGCGACCTATGCTCGTATCAAAGGGGTAGCCACGATCCCCATCTACTATCGGCTCGAATCCGAGGACGAACAACAGTTGCTGAACGTGGAGGCATTCGGATCGATCAAGGAACTTGAGCAACGAGACGACCTGGAATTGATTCCGCTCGAGTCGCAGGCTCAGCGCGTGTTCGCTGCTTGAAAAAAGCCCGTACGAAGCTATACTTATCTGTTGTTGTCAAGCTTGTAGAAAATTGACGATGACCAGGAATACTGAGATGGATAGCTGGTGAAATCCCCGATAGGGAGAGGGGAGTGCTATGCCTTTCTACCGTTGTTGGATACGAACAAGGTTGCGACAGCGTTCAGGTTCTCCATCCTCACAACGAGGGGATCCAAGTGCGATGCCCACCCTGCGGTGCTATGGAGGCAATGTGCCTCTTGCCAAGGATCGATGTTGTCTGTCGTGAAGAAAGCGGATATCAGAGCAAGATTGGAAGATCTAGCAGACGGGCAAGACTGGAATTGACTGTCTCTATCTGCAGCGAGAAAACCGGGGTAGAAGGCTAAATCAGCGCGGGCTCTGGCGCGCGCTGTCAGTAGTGGTGGATCAGCGGCACAGCTTTCATGTCCTCTGCCGTGAGAATGCAACAACCAAAACGAGGTGAGAAGTGATTTCGGGTGACGATATCAAACGCATCAAACTTCAGCTTGCTCCTCCTTCTGTAATTCTCAATTGGTCCCACGGGGAGATTACGGAATCCGAAACGATCAACTATCGCACTCACCGCGCAGAACGTGGCGGGTTGTATGCCGAGGAGATCTTCGGGCCGGCCAACGACTACGAATGCGCATGTGGGAAGTACAAAGGGAAGAAATACGAAGGCATCACATGCGAGAAGTGCCATGTGCTGGTGACCGACTCATCGGTACGCCGCGTCAACATGGGACACATCCAGCTGGCGAGCCCGGTCATCCACTTCTGGTTCCTGAAAGGTGTTTCCAGTCTATTGAGTCGCTTGCTCGGAATGAAGAAGCGCGAACTGCAGCGCATCGCCTATTACGAGACAGAACCGACGGAAGAGGCGCTCTACTTAGTGACGACTTCGGACTGCAAAGAAGTGCGCCCTGGGGAGAATCTGTATTCCTCTGAAGTCAATGTGTTATCCCAGGAGTTCTCGTTCGAAGTGGAGCCGGCGTACTACGTGGAAGAGGCTCCGAAAACAGCGGCGGAAGAAGCCGGACGCGTGACCATCGAGGATCGCCAACTCACCAACGGGGAGAAATTCATTTCCGTCATCATCGGATCGCTCGAGTATCCCATGATTGGCGAAGTCGATCTTCTTGTGGAAGAAGGCGATGAAGTCGATGAAGGGACGATCATCGCCGAAAGGCCCGTCGATGAGCTCTGTTCTCAAACGGCCTTTGAGATGCTGGTCGATCGCTATGGCGCCTCCATCAAGGGAGAGATTCTCGATCGCGAGATTCTGGACAGCCTCATCTTCATCGTTACGCGCATCAAGACCCCCGGCATCCCGCTCGAGCTGGGAACCCATTTGTCGTATCTGGAGAAGCGTGCCTACGAAAGAATTTATCCCAATGGGTTCATCGCGCACACCGGCGCAGCCGGTCTCAAGGGGCTGTTGGAAGTCCTCGACATGAACGAGCTCCATCGTTCGTTGACCGAGCAACTGAATCGGGAAACAGCCGCCGGGAATCGCCGGCGTCTCATTCGTCGACTGGAGATTGTCGGCCAAGTGCGGCTTTCCGGGAACAACCCCCAGGACATGATCTTGGAAGTTATCCCCGTTCTTCCTCCCGACCTCCGTCCAATGATTCAGCTGGAGGGCGGCAAGTTTGCCACCACCGACCTCAACGACCTCTACCGAAGAATCATCAACCGCAACAATCGGCTCAAGAAACTGATCGACATGGGCGCACCGGAGGTCATTCTTCGAAACGAGCGACGGATGCTGCAAGAAGCGGTTGACGCCCTGATCCACAATGAAAAGAAGGAAAGCCCGATTCGCGGACGCGATAATCGTCCGCTGAAATCGCTTTCAGAACGCATTCATGGGAAGCACGGGCGGTTGCGGCGCAACCTCCTTGGCCGCCGTGTGGATTATTCGGGACGCGCGGTCATTGTGGTTGATCCAACCTTGAAGCTTCATCAATGCGGTCTTCCCAAGAAGATGGCACTCGAGTTGTTCAAGCCATTCATCCTGCATCACCTCGAGACAACCACCTTCTCGGATTTCGACGAAATCAAGAACCGCGCCATGATTGGTGAGATGCCCGAGGTATGGGACATCCTCGATAAGCTGATCAAGTCGCACCCTGTCCTGCTGAACCGTGCTCCGACCTTGCACCGGCTTTCCATGCAATCATTCGAGCCAGTGCTCGTGGACGGCGAAGCCATCCACATTCATCCGCTCATCTGTCCTCCATATAACGCTGACTTCGACGGCGATCAAATGGCCGTGCATCTTCCACTTTCTGAGGAGGCTATCCGTGAAGCGCGCGAGCTAATGGCTGCGCCGAGGAACATTCTTTCGCCGTCCGATGGCGAGCCGATCAGTTTGCCGACCCAGGATCCCGTGTACGCTTACTACTACCTCACACTGGAAGTAAAGGACGGCAAAGGAGCAGGTAAGGCGTTCCGTGATATCGACGAAGCGCGCAAAGCTTGTGAAGAAGGTGTGCTTGAACTGCACAGTCCGGTTCAAATTCGTATCGATGGCAAACGAATCGACACGACGCTGGGACGTGCTGAACTGAACCGTATCTTCCCGGAATCAATCCGCGACTATAGCTCTGTGATGACTCGTAGCGCGATTCGGCGAGTCGTGCGCAGATGCTATCACGAATTCGGCTGGGAGAAGGCGGCCGAAGTTCTCGACGATCTCAAGGATCTGGGATTCAAGTATGCCACTCAGGCCGGACTGACGATCTCACTGAAGGATTGTCTGATCCCTGACGAAAAGGAAGGCATCGTCCGTGACTCGCTGGCCACGGTTCAACGTATCGAGACGATGTTCCGGATGGGATTGGCGACCGAAGAGGAGCGCCGACAATCGGTCATTCGAATCTGGCGACGAACCGTTGACGATGTTGAAGATGCCACCATGGCCAACCTGAAGAGTCATCTCTTCAATCCCGTCTACGGAATCGTGACATCGGGAGCTCGCGGTGGCCCCGATCAGGTGAAACAGCTGTGCGGCATGCGCGGTCCCATGGCCGGTCCTTCGGGAGAGATCCTCGAGCGGCCCGTCATCGCCAATTTCAGAGAAGGGTTGGACATGTTGGAGTACTTCATCTCGACGCACGGCGGCAGAAAAGGCGCTGCCGACACGGCGCTCAAGACGGCCGATTCGGGATATCTCACGCGGCGATTGGTAGACGCGTCATCGGACACCATTATCACCGAACTGGACTGTGGTACCTCGCAAGGTATCGACATCGACCCCCTGTGGTTCAGCAAGACCGAGGTCATGGAGGCGATCGAAGAACGTATCTATGGCCGCGTGTCGGCGGAGCCGGTGGTCGACCCCGCATCCGGCGAAATCCTGCTGGACGCCAACCAGTGGATTTCTCAGGACGTAGCTGATCATCTTGGGCGGTTGGAATGCGAACTCTCAATGAAGAAGCCAGTCGAGCGGGAGCGAATGATCGGGACGAAGAGCGTCGCCGAAATCAAGAGTCGCAAGACCGACCGTGTACTTGTCAAGGCGGATGAATTGTTGACGCCGCGCCACATTGACGTGTTGACAGAAGGTGGGATCAAAACGGTTCGGGTGCGGCCTCGGATTGTGATTCGTTCGCCCATGACGTGTGAGACCGCCAGTGGAATCTGCCAGCTCTGTTATGGGTTCGACATGAGCAACCATCAACCGGTGGAGCTGGGGACCGCCGTGGGGGTGATCGCAGCGCAATCGGTGGGTGAGCCTGGCACGCAACTCACGATGCGCACCTTCCATACGGGAGGAGTTGCTGGTGAGGACATCACTCAGGGGCTTCCGCGTGCAGAGGAGTTGTTTGAAGCACGGAAAACCATGAAGAGCGGAGAAGCGGGAATCTCACCGCTTGATGGATACATCACGAGCATTACGCCGACGGCAACGGGCGACGACCAGGTGGAAGTTACCGGAGAAATCCGTGCGGCTCGTCTCCCTGTATCGATCCTGCGAGCGGAGGCGGGCGAGCAAATCAGCGTGGATGCGTTGATGGATCCATCCAGCCCCTGTGCCGGTGAGTTGTACATTCTTGATAGAGACGATGGCTCGCAAGAGCTGCTGATCATCGATACGTCGGCCGGGGATCGAACCTATCCGTTGCCGATTGACACCTCGCCCAAGGTGAAAGACGGCGATCATGTTGCTGAGGGGGATGCCCTTACTGGGCGATTTAACATCGAAGGCATCACCGCCGATCATGATGGGGAGGTTCAGATTCCGGAAGGCGATAAGCGGACATTCATCCTGGTCGACGACGACGGAGGGATCACCGAGCACGAAATCCCATTTGGCGCGCGCCTGATGGTCGAGGTAGGGGCGAAGGTCAAAGAAGGCGATCAGTTGACCTCGCGATCGAAACCGGTGTTTATCGCTGCCGAGGCTGAAGGAACGGTATTGCTCCTTGCCGATCGAATCATCGTGCTTAATCTTGACGGCGACAGCATGCGAATTCCGCTGACGTCTGATATCCATGTGACCAAGCGACACGGCACTTCGGTGAAGGCGGGCGAGCGGGTCTTGGCTCTGGAGATCGCGCACCAAGGTGAAGTCGTGGTGGAATCGATCAACAAGCGAAAGGGCATCGCCACCGTTCACCTGCAGCCCAAGAGCATCGTCAAGATCGACAAAGCCATCATAGTCAGAGTTGGGGATAAGGTCGAGGAAGGGGACTTGCTCACCAAAGGTGTTGTTGCGCCTCATACCCTGTTGGAAACGGCCGGTGTCCATAAGGTTCGCCAGTATCTGCTGAATGAAATCCACAAGGTCTACAAACAGCAAGGCGTGGATATCAACGACAAGCATCTTGAAGTGATCATCCGGCAGATTCTGAATAACGTCCGTATTGTCGATCGCGGTGATTCGAAATTCCTGCTTGGGGATTTGGTGACGCTCGAAGAATTCCGAAAGGAGATTCGCGGACTGAACCGGTGGAATCAGGAAGCCGAACGCTTGCGACAGGATGTACTTGACGAACCGTTGGCAGAAGACGTTAGCGTGGGAGGGCTTCTGATTGCTACCAGTGGTGATCTGCTCACTCAGGAGATGATGGCTCGATCATCGAAACTGGGAATCGCCCGAGTGTTCGTGACCCACGGGGAAGAAGCCGTTGAAGTGCCCCTGATTGCCAAGCGGTCTCCGGACGGCGAGCGGGAGTTGCTCCGGATCTCGCGAGCAGCGCTACAAACCAAGGGTTGGCTGTCGGCTGCGTCGTTCCAACGTACGACCAAGGTGCTTTCCGAAGCCGCCTTGCGTGGGGAAGTGGACGAACTCAATGGGCTCAAGCCCAGCATAATTGTGGGAAAGAGGATTCCATCAGGGACGGGTTTCAAGATTCCCGCCCTGTTGGATGAAGTGGTGGACAAAGAGCCCGATGAGCTGCTCGACGCTGCAGTTGAATGAGGTCGATCCAGGTCCTATAATCCGTTTCAATTCTTAGGAGAGACTATGCCGACGATTAATCAACTAGTCCGAATGGGGAGGAAGCCGAAGCGAAAGAAGAGCAAGGCTCCTCAACTTGATTCCTGCCCTCAGCGTCGTGGTGTTTGCACGCGTGTCTACACGCGTACACCGAAGAAGCCGAACTCGGCACTTCGGAAAGTGGCGCGTGTTCGTCTGAGCAACGGCAGAGAAGTAAGCGCCTACATCGGAGGCGAGGGACACAACTTGCAGGAACACTCAATGGTGTTGGTGCGCGGTGGCCGCGTCAAGGACCTTCCTGGTGTGAGATACCACATCGTCCGGGGGACGCTGGACTCCGAGGGCGTTGACGGTCGTCGGCAAGGACGCTCGAAGTATGGTGCCAAGAAGGGAAACTAGGAGAGCTCGATGAAACTACCCGGACGTAAACTGAATCCCGACATGAAGTACGGCAGTCAGCTTCTTTCCAAGCTAATCAACTATGTTATGCTGGAAGGAAAGAAGTCGGCGGCACAGCGGATTGTCTACTCGGCGCTGGAGTTCGTAGAGGAGCGAAGCGAACAGACGGCCCTTGAGGTGTTCAACGTGGCACTTGCCAACTGCTCTCCACGACTTGAAGTTCGAACCCGCCGAGTTGGTGGTGCCAACTACCAAGTTCCGTACGAAGTTCCTCAGGATCGCCAAGTTGCCCTTGCACTACGATGGCTGGTAGATGCTGCACGCCATCGAGGAGAACACACCATGGCCGCACGGTTGGCCGGTGAAATCCTGGAAGCGGCGCGTAAAGAAGGAAAAGCGTACAACAAACGTCTTGACTCACATCGTATGGCCGAGGCAAACAAGGCGTTTGCGCACTATCGCTGGTAGCAGACAGCGTAGCGAATTCTTGTCTCTCCCTTCTTCGGTGTAGTTTGGTTTGCGTTGAAGAGAGGACGTCATGGATACCCCAGTGGTGAGCTTAGAGAAAGTCCGAAACATCGGCATCATGGCTCACATCGATGCGGGTAAGACCACCACGACAGAGCGCATCCTCTTCTACACCGGCCAGATCCACAAGATGGGTGAAGTCCACGAGGGCGACACCGAAATGGACTGGATGATCCAGGAGCGTGAGCGCGGCATCACCATTACCTCGGCGGCCACCACTTGTTTTTGGCGCGATCACCGCATCAACATCATCGACACGCCGGGTCACGTTGATTTCACCGCTGAGGTGGAGCGGTCTCTGAGAGTTCTTGACGGCGGTGTGGTCGTATTCTCGGGTGTGGAAATGGTGGAATCCCAGTCGGAAACCGTATGGAGGCAAGCCGATCGCTACAACATTCCACGCGTAGCATTTGTCAACAAACTAGATCGTGTCGAATCGAGCTTCTTCGGCACCTTGGAGATGATCGAGGAGCGGCTTGGCGTGTGTGCCGTTCCACTCATCCTTCCGTTTCGCAACGAAGATCGCAGACTGGAGGGATTGGTCGATCTCATCGAACGCAAGTTACTGGTATGGGATCAGGAATCCCTTGGTGCCGAGTTCGAAGCGCGCGATATTCCCTCCGAACTGATTGAGGAAGCCGCTCAATTCCGTGAAATGGCACTCGAACGTGTCGCCGAGATTGACGACCGCATTATGGAGCTGTTCTTGGCAGAGGAGGACATACCGCCTGATCTGTTCCACGCTGCTCTGCGCAAAGGGTGTATTGAAGGCGGGATGATTCCCGTCGTGGGTGGATCCGCGTTCCAGAATCAGGGTATCCAGTTGCTGCTGGACGCGGTCATTCGCTATCTCCCTTCGCCTGTGGACGTTCCCGCTGTTCGGGGTGTGGATTCGGATGAGGAGCGGCATGCGGATCCCGACGAGCCGTTCGCGGCGTTGGCTTTCAAAGTGGTGTCCGATCGCTACACCGGTCGCCTGGTCTTCATCCGCGTGTATTCGGGGCGACTTGCTGCTGGCGGTCACGCCTATGACGTATCCAGCGGGAAAGGGATGCGGGTTTCCAAGATCTTCCGCATGCACGCCAACCAACGCATTCCTCTCAAACAGGCGATTGCCGGCGATATCGTGGCTATTGTCGGGTCGCAAGACATTGCCACCGGAGACACGTTAGCCGACAAGAGCTCGCAGATTCTTCTCGAAAAGATCGAATTCCCGGATCCCGTTGTCTTCATTGCGGTTGAGCCGAGAACCGAAGCGGAGTTTGACGATTTGCTGTCGGCTCTGACAACGCTTGCTCACGAAGATCCGACGTTCCACGTGCGTACGGACGAATCCACCAATCAAACTATCTTGGCCGGAATGGGAGAATTGCATCTGGAGGTCTTGATCCGAAGGTTGCGCGATGAGTTCAACATGCGAGTGCACGTCGGACAGCCGCAAGTTGCTTATCGAGAGACGTTGACGCAGCCGATTGAGGTGGAGGATCGTTTCGACAAGCAGGCGGCCGGCAAAGGTCAGTTTGCCCATGTCCGGATTAAGCTAGAGCCACTCCAGCGTGGCGCCGGTTTTGCGTTCGAATGCACAGCGCCTACCGAGGAGATCCCAAAACAGTATATAAGCCCCATAGAAAGCGCACTTCGAGGCGCATTGACAAATGGGCCTGTTGCCGGTTATCCTCTGGCCGATATTGAGGCCACCGTTATCGGTGGGTCTTTTCACCCAGTTGACTCGTCTGAACTGGCGTTTCGGGCAGCAACAGCTGGTGCGTTGCACCGAGCGTACAGGGAGGGTGTGTTTGGGCTTTTAGAGCCAATCATGGAAGGCGAAGTCATCACACCGGCGGATTATCTGGGTGAGGTGATAGAGGACTTGGCTCGCAGGCGAGGGGAAATCCGGGAGCTGCAACACCGTGAAACCGTGCAGATTCTGCGCGTTGCGGTGCCGCTGGCGGAGACGTTCGGATATGCCACACGGCTGCGTTCTTTAACCCAAGGGAGGGCGACGTACTCATTGCGCGTGGAGCGTTATGATCTCGTTCCCGAAGGATTGAAAGAAATGATCATTCGAAGCAGAGGATATTAGAAATGGCAAGAGAGAAAATTCGCATCAAACTGCGGGGATATGACCACGAGCTCGTTGACAGCTCGATCCGCAAGATCGTTGAATCGGCCAAGGAAACGCGCGCCAAAATCTCAGGCCCGATTCCTTTGCCTACTCAGCGGCGGATCTACACTGTATTGAGATCGCCACATATTGACAAGCGGTCGATGGAACACTTCGAGCGTCGGATTCATACCCGGCTGTTGGACATCAAAGAGCCGACCTCGGAGACGATCAATGCCTTGATGGATATTGAGCTTCCTACCGGAATCGATATCGAAATCAAGCTTTAGACGGAGGTTGGCGGATCATGGCTCGCGGAATACTTGGACGGAAGATTGGGATGACCCAATTATTCGTCGACGACCAAGCTGTCGGCGCTACCGTCATCGAAACAAGCCCATGTACGATCGTTCAGATCAAGACGGTCGAATCTGACGGATACAACGCACTGCAACTCGGATACGACCAGGTTAAGGAAACGAAGGTGACTCGTCCTGTTGCCGGGCATTTTGGAAAAGCAGGCGTGGCACCGCATCGTCACTTGTTTGAGATCAGGATCGACAACCCGGAAGACTACACTGTCGGGGACACGTTGAATGCTGACTTATTTGAAGAGGGTGACAAGATTGATATCGCCGGCACGTCCAAGGGCCACGGATTCCAGGGCGTTGTAAAGCGATGGAATTTTGCGGGGGGGCCCAAGACGCATGGGTCCCATTTTCATCGGCGCCCCGGTTCGGTAGGTAACTGTGTCAAGCCGGGTCGTGTCATCAAGGGGAAGAAGCTTCCCGGCCAGATGGGCTCTCGCCGCACCACTGTGCGGGGACTTCAAGTTCTTCGAGTCGATCCGGAGCGGAACCTTCTCATTGTCAAAGGTTCCACGCCTGGCGCGCGCGGGACCATTCTTGAATTGGGGAGACGTCATGGCTGAAGCGAAGCTTTACTCATTTGCCGGGGCGGACGATCCGCAGACAACGTCGCTTGACGATCGAATGTTCGCAGCCAACGTAAACGAAGACCTATTGTACCGCGTTGTGCGAATGCAACTGGGCAATCGTCGCCAGGGAACTCATTCCACCAAAACCCGCGGCGAAGTCAGTGGCGGCGGCCGCAAGCCGTGGCGTCAAAAGGGTACCGGTCGCGCCCGGGCCGGTTCACGACGATCGCCGCTTTGGGTCGGAGGCGGAACGATCTTCGGCCCCAAGCCTCGATCGTATGAGTCCAAATTGACCAAGAAGATGAAGCTGGGCGCGCTGGCAGCCGCTCTATCTGATCGCGCTGGCTCCGGAAACGTTGCATTGATCGACCAGATTCAGTTCGAAACGCCGAGAACCAAGGCAGCCGTCGAACTGCTGAATCGTATGGAGCTATCGGGCAAGACGCTGGTTGTTGTTGCGACGACCGAGTACAATCGTGCGGTCAAGAAATCGTTTACCAACCTCCCCAAGGCCAAGTGCATCGCCTGTGGGGGGGTCAACGTTTATGACATCCTTCGTCACGACCATCTGCTGATGACGAAGAAGGCAGTAGAAGAACTGACGGAGAGGTTTTAGCCATGGCAAGGTTCGATTATCACGCGGACGTTCTGCTTGCTCCCATTCTTACTGAAGAAACGTGGCAGAGGATGGAAGAGAGGAAGTATTCGTTCCGCGTAGCATTGGGTGCGAACAAAATCCAGATTCGTAAAGCCGTCGAACGCCTTTTCGATGTCAAGGTCGAAAAAGTGTGGACAGCCAATCGCAAGGGCAAGCCGCGACGGGAGCGACTAAGCCAACTGCACGGACGGACTCCGCGCTGGCGTAAAGCGATCGTACGGTTGGCCCCTGGTGAGCGAATTGAAATCATGAGAGGCTAGGAACATGACGCTGAAACGATATAATCCAACGTCTCCGGGACGTCGCCATGCAGAGCTTCCCGATTTCTCGGAATTGTCCGAAGTTGCACCCGAGAAGAGCTTGCTCCGGCCGATCACGAAAACCGGCGGACGCAACAACCAAGGCCGCACCACGTCTCGTTTCCGCGGTGGAGGACACAAACGTCGCTATCGAATCATCTACTTCACACGTGGGAAGGAAGGTATTCCTGCCCGCGTTGCTACGCGTGAATACGATCCCAACCGATCGGCATGGATCACCCTGCTACACTATGTTGACGGTGAGAAGCGATACATCCTGGCGCCGGTGGAGTTGGAGATCGGTGCCATGGTTGAATCGGGAGAAAACGCGGAAATCCGTGTGGGGAACGCGATGCCTCTGGCTCGCATTCCACTGGGCGCGGTCATTCACAACCTGGAATTCTCTCCCGGCAGCGGAGGAAAGATCGCCCGGTCCGCCGGGACATCGGCCAAGCTGATCGGCAAAGAAGGAAAGCGGGCACATATTCGACTCCCTTCGGGGGAGGTTCGCATTTTCAGCACGGCTTGTCGCGCCACCATCGGAGAGGTTTCGAATCCCGATCATAAGAATATCAAGCACGGAAAAGCCGGACGTGTTAGACATCTGGGTCGCAAACCGCACGTTCGAGGTGTGGCCATGAACCCGGTTGATCACCCACATGGTGGTGGTGAAGGACGCGCTCGCGTCGGTCGTCCGCAAGTTTCCCCGACTGGTGTGCTCGCCAAGGGTGGGCGCACGCGGAAGAAGAGGAAAAGAAGTACGGCCTTGATCGTGCGACGGGCCGGCAAGGGTCGACGGTAAGGAGAAGACATGCCCAGATCGACGAACAAAGGACCGTTTGTCAAGGAGAGCCTTCTCAAGAAGGTTCAGCGTGCCAAGCGCGGAGAGATTGACGAGATCGTCACTTGGTCGCGTGCTTCGATGATCATCCCCGATATGGTGGGGTTAACGATTAGGGTTCATAACGGGAAGCTTCACGTGCCTGTTTACATTGTCGAGAACATGGTAGGACACAAGCTGGGCGAGTTCGCTCCGACGCGAACGTTCCGCGGCCATGGTGGAATGAAGAGAAAGAGGGCTCCTGGCCTGACGTAGGGAGAAAGAAACATGGAAGCACGAGCTGTTGCTAAGTACGTACGCATGTCTACGCGAAAGGCTCGATTAGTAATCGACGCCATTCGTGGAAAGAATGTCAATGATGCCTTGCGTATCGTGCGGCTTTCCAGCAAAAAGGCGGCCCGGCCGATTCTCAAGACGCTTGAATCGGCCATCGCCAACGCCGAGAGCAACTTTGACATCGATGTAGATGAGTTGTATGTGATCAAGGCAACCGCTGATATGGGCAGAGCGCTTCGACGCCTCCGTCCCCGTGCGTATGGCCGGGCAGATATCATCCGCCGACCGACGAGTCACATTACCATCGTTGTCGGTGATAGGGAGAGTGAATAATGGGCCAGAAGATCCATCCGCTGGGTTTTCGCATTGGGGTCAACCGAAAATGGGTTTCCAATTGGTATAACCCCGCACTGGCCCCGGAGTACATTGCCGAGGATAGACGAATTCGGGACCTGATTAGCGAGCGATATCGCCGTGCCTCAGTGTCGGAAGTCAACATCGAGCGATCGAAAGAGGATCGTGTTTCGATCATCATTCGATCGGCTCGCCCCGGCATCATTATCGGCCGAGGCGGTTCAGAGATCGAAAAACTACAGGCAGCGTTGGAGAAGTTGACCGGGCGCCATGTCAAGGTGTCGATCCAAGAGATCGAACGCCCGGACCTGGAAGCTCGTTTGGTTGCCCAGGACGTGGCCATTCAGATTGAAAACCGCACTGCTCCGGCTCGTGTCATGAAAGAAGCGATGCGCCGGGTTATGGGTGCCGGTGCCGGTGGCGTCAAGTTCAAGGTGAGCGGCCGATTGGGGGGCGCTGATATCGCACGTTCCATCACCATGAAGGAAGGACGCATCCCGCTTCAGACGATTCGTGCTGACATTGACTATGGCTTGGTGGAAGCGCGCACGAAGTATGGAAACATTGGCGTCAAGGTATGGATCTACCGTGGCGACCATCCGCGCAAGAGTCAGCGGGAAGAGGTGAACTAGCATGGCACTTCTATTCCCAAAACGTACCAAGCATCGAAAGACTCATCGTGGGAAGCGCCGAGGAAAAGCCACTCGAGGAGCGAACATCGTGTTCGGCGAGTACGGCATCCAGTCCCTGGAAGCCGCTTGGATCACGGGTGCCCAAATCGAGGCCTGCCGAACGACCATCGCTCGGACAACGCAGCGTGGCGCGCGCATTTGGATTCGCATCTTCCCGGACAAGCCGATTACCAAGCATCCGGCTGAGGCGCGGATGGGAAAGGGAAAGGGTCCGGTGGACCATTGGGTCGCCGTCGTTCGGCCGGGAACGATGCTGTTCGAAATCTCCGGTCTGGGCGAACAGCAAGCCAAGCGAGTGCATGAATTGGTTAGCCACAAGCTGCCCATTCGGACGAAACTGAAACAGAGAATCGTTCTTGGAGGAGAGGTATGAAGGCTACGGAATTGCGCGAGTTGACGCCTGATGAGCTTGTGCAGAGAGAATTGGAGCTCAAGCGAAGGCTCTTCAATCTGCGATTCCAGCGCGCGTCCGGAGAGCTCGACAACAGTGCGGAGCTGAAGAAAACGCGGAAGGACATTGCGCGGGTGATGACCATCATCGCTGAGCGCACGGTGGGGGCGAGCGGCTGATGAAGAAGACGAAAATTGGTCAAGTTGTCAGTGACAAGATGACGCAGACGATTGTGGTGCGGGTGGAGGAACGAAAGCTGCATCCGAAGTATCGAAAACACATCCGCCGCCACGTCAAGTTCCACGCGCACGATCCTCAGGGGACCGCCGGTGTCGGCGACATCGTGAAGATCGAAGAATGCCGTCCGTTGAGTCGCCTGAAGCGTTGGCGCCTGATTGAAGTTCTTGAGCGAGCGGAGGGGTAGCCATGATTCAGATGCAAACGATGCTTAAAGTGGCCGACAACTCTGGCGCAAAGCTTGTTCGCTGTATCAACGTGCTGGGACCGTCCAACCGACGCCAGGGTGTGATCGGGGACATCGTGGTTGCTTCGGTGAGAAAACGGCTTCCCACCAGCGATATCGAGAAGGGTGAACTTGTACGTGGGGTCATCGTACGCACGCGACGGCCCTATCGACGCAAGGACGGAACGTTCGTGCGATTCGACGACAACGCGATCGTATTGATCAACCCGCAGGGGGAGCCAATTGGTACGCGCGTGTTCGGTCCGGTGGCGCGTGAGCTGCGAGACAAGAAGATGATGAGGATCATTTCGCTCGCACCAGAGGTCCTATAGGAGAGAGCGGTCATGAAAAAGGTAAAGAAGGGTGATCGAGTTCAGGTAATCGCAGGAAACGACCGGGGGAAAATCGGTCGCGTACTTGCCGTCTATCCTGAGCGTGACCGTGCTATCGTCGAGAACGTGCACATGATCACCAAGCATCAGCGAGCGACACAGAGCCTACGTAACCGGGCATCGTCCAACGGGAAGGAACGATCAACCTGTCAAACCTTCTGCCGATCTGTCCGGAATGCGATGAACCGACGCGTGTCGGCTTCGTGGAAATGGACGGGAAGAAAATGCGGCGCTGCAAGCAGTGCGGGGAGAATTTCGAATAATCATGTTGCGCGAACGTTACGAAACAGAGATTGCTCCGAAGCTAAAAGACGAACTCGGATTTTCCAATGTGATGGAGATTCCGCGAATCGTCAAAGTCACCGTAAACATGGGGGTTGGAGACAAAGACAATCCCAAGGTTCTGGAAGGGGCGGTCAGCAATCTGACCAAGCTCACCGGACAGAAGCCAATCGTCACCAAGGCCAAGAAGTCGATCTCTGACTTCAAGCTGGTTCAGGGCGATCCGATCGGCTGCAAGGTGACACTGCGCCGGGATCAGGCCTATGAGTTCTTGAATCGTCTGTTCAACGCCGTGTTGCCGGGGATCCGCGATTTCCGCGGTCTGTCTTCATCGGCGTTCGACGGACGTGGCAACTACACGCTTGGTTTGCGAGAGCAGCTTTCGTTCCCGGAGATCAGCTACAACGAGGTCGTGAAGACCCAGGGAATGGATATCACGATCGTGACAACGGCAAGAACGGACCGGGAAGGTTATGCCTTGCTCAAGGCGTTGGGCTTCCCATTCAACGATTAAGGGGGCGACATGGCACGAACATCACTGATTGTGAAGAGCAAGCGATCGCCGAAATTCAGTTCGAGGGGATACAATCGATGTTCCCTGTGTGGGCGCCCTCATGCCTACATTCGTGATTTCGGACTTTGCCGACTCTGTTTTCGAAAGCTTGCGCATCTCGGGGAAATCCCGGGCGTAAAGAAGGCGAGCTGGTGAGATGATTCCTTATCCGATTGGAGATATGTTGACCAGGATTCGAAACGCGAACTCGTGTTTCCATCCGTCCGTATCCATGCCGCACTCGAAGATGAAGGAAGCGGTCGCCCGAATCTTGGAGTCCGAAGGATACATTGTAGGGTTTGAAGTCGTGGAAAAAGAACCTCAGCCTGAGCTGAAGATTCAATTGAAGTATCAAGGTGAGCGGACAAACACCGTTTGTGCGATCAGTACGATACGTTTGGTCAGCAAGCCGAGCCGCAGGGTCTACGTTGGGACGGACGCTGTCCCGCAGCCGCTGGGAGGGATGGGCACGAGCATTATCTCCACCTCGCAGGGCATCATTTCCGGCAAGGACGCCCGAGGTCGCGGTATCGGCGGCGAAGTGCTTTGTGAAGTCTGGTAGGGAGAATCGAAGATGTCCAAAGTAGGCAAAGTACCTATTGCGATCCCCGATGGCGTGAAAGTAACTGTCGGCTCTGATTCATTCTCGGTCGAGGGCAAGTTCGGCCGTCTTGAACAGATGTTCCGTCCGGACATGGTACATATCGCCACTGACGGCGGGGAGGCAACTGTCACGCGTGTTAAGGAAGGCAAAGAATACCGAGCTTTTCATGGGTTGTATCGCAGCCTGTTAGCAAACATGGTGCGCGGCGTGTCTGAGCGTTGGGAGAAAACGCTACTTGTCCGTGGACTGGGATACCGCGCGCGACTTCAGGGAACGACCCTGATCCTCGATCTGGGTTACTCCAATCCGATGGAGTACGAGCTTCCCAAGGACGTGGAAGTGGAAGTCCCCAATCCGAATGAAATCATCGTACGCGGAGCAAACAGGCAGGTTGTCGGGCAAGTGTCGGCGGAAATCCGCAAATTCCGAAAGCCCAATGTATATGACGGCAAAGGCATTCGTTATCAAGATGAGCAGGTCATTCGGAAAGCTGGCAAGCTGGGTGGCCCAGCTGCTGCATAGGGGGAATGAGATTCATGGCAAGGTTTAATCGTGCCGCGGAGCGCGTGAAACGACACAAGCGTATTCGGAAGAAGATTTCCGGAACGTGTGATCGTCCGCGTTTGTGCATCGCCAGTACGTTGCGGCATCTCCATGCGCAGATTATCGATGACGAAGCGAGAGTTACTATGCTGCAAGCCTCGACGCTTGAACGGGCGCTCTGTAATGACCTTCGCGGCGCCAACATTGCCGCCGCCGAGAAATTGGGTGCGGTTCTGGCAGAACGTGCGAAAGAGCACAACATTTCGTCCGTCGTTTTCGACCGAGGCGGGCACGCCTATCACGGCGTCGTCAAGGCCTTCGCCGAGGCCTGTCGTAAGGGGGGATTGCAGTTCTGATGCATCGCAATCAACGTATTCAAGATGAGTTTGAGAATGAGATCATCGATATCCGCCGTGTGAGCAAGGTGACCAAGGGAGGCCGCAACCTCAGGTTCCGTGTCACCATGGTCATCGGCGACGGGAAGGGCCGCGTTGGCGTTGGCATAGGCAGTACGACCGAGATTCCGCGAGCGATTCAGCAGGCCATTCGAGACGCCAAGAAGAGCCTTGTCAACGTGAACATGGATGGCGATACGATACCTCATGAAATCATGGGCAAGTTCAAAGCCGGCAACGTATTGCTGAAGCCCGCGTATCCTGGAACCGGGGTCATTGCCGGGACAACGGTGGGCGCCATCTGCCGCCTGGCCGGAATCAAGGACATATTGACCAAATCTATCGGAACGACCAACCCATTGACCCTGTCCAGAGCTGCATTGAAGGGGTTGGAGCAACTGCGCAGCCGCCAGGAGATAGAGCAACTTCTTGGTGTGGGCGCGGCCACTCAGGAGGTAGAAGAAGATGCGGCTTGAAGATCTGCACCCCAGCAAGGGGGCCAAGCATCGAAAGAAGCGCGTCGGCCGAGGATACGGATCGGGCCTGGGCGGACACGAGTCCGGCAGAGGTACGAAAGGTCAGAACTCCCGCTCCGGCGGGGGAACGCGCCTGGGTTATGAAGGTGGACAGACGCCCATCTGGATGCGATTCCCTAAGCGCGGTTTCAAGAACTACACGCGGGTGGAGTATGCCTGTGTTAACGTGGATACCTTGAACAACCTGTTCGATGCCGACGACGAGATTACGCCGGAGCGACTTCGTGAAGGCGGCTTGGTGAAAGGAAGAATTGAACGGGTCAAGATCCTCGGTCGAGGAGAACTGAGCAAGCCTCTTGTGATTCGAGCCCACCGATTTGCCGCGGAGGCGGTGCGCAAGATCGAAGAAGCTGGAGGAAGGGCCGAGGTGATTTAGGCATGTGGGAGAAGTTCGCCAGTCTGTTCAAAGTTCCGGAACTGCGCAAGCGAATCCTGTTCACTCTAGGCGCAATTATCGTCATCCGACTGGGAACGCACATTTCCGTTCCCGGCGTGAATTTGAATGCGATCGGTGCATTCGAAGAGGGTGGATTGCTCGATTTCATGAACATGTTCTCCGGCGGTGCCCTGCAGCGCTTTTCGCTGTTTGCACTGGGCGTAACGCCGTACATCAACGCCTCGATTATCTTCAGCCTGCTGACTTCGGTGATTCCCAAGCTCAAGGAACTGCAGCAGCAAGGACGCGAAGGACGACGAAAGATCACGTCCTACACGCGTTATGCCACCGTTGGCCTGTCCATCGTTCAAGCCATCGCTTTCTCATCGATCATTCGAAGCGCGTTTCCGGTCGATGCCACTATATGGTTCTATGCCACCACGATCATGTCGTTGGTGACAGGTACGATCTTCTTGATGTGGCTGGGAGAACGCATCACTGAGAACGGAATCGGAAACGGAATCAGCCTGATCATCATGATCAGCATTCTGTCCCGCTTCCCTTCCAGCTTGAATACGCTATGGGTGGAAATCACGACAGGCTCGACGCCGGCCTATTGGGGATTGGCGTTCATCGTATTGCTCATCGCGGTGGTCGCGGGGATGACGATGGTGCAGCAGGGACAGCGGAAGATTTCGATTCAGTACGCCAAGCGAACGATGGGGCGCCGCATTTACGGCGGACACTCGTCGCATCTGCCTCTGCGAGTGAATCAATCAGGCGTTATCCCCGTCATCTTCGCCACTGCCTTGCTGACATTTCCCATCACGATCTTCAGTGCTTTGAACTGGACGGCTGCGTCGGCCTATTTCTCGCAGGGCAGCCTTCTGTACATCATTTGCTACGTCATGCTGATTTTCTTCTTCACATACTTCTACAGCTCGATCGTGTTCGACCCCAACGATATCGCTAAGAACATTCGCGAAGCTGGTGGATTCATTCCCGGCGTTCGTCCGGGCAAACCAACGGCCGAGTACATCACCGGCATCCTGGGGCGCATGCTGTTGGTGGGGGCTCTGTTCCTGTCTACGGTGGCGGTGTTGCCGTACCTTCTGTCTTCACTCAGCGGATCTAGCACGATGTTCTTGATCGGCGGAACTTCGCTGCTGATCGTAGTGGGCGTCGGCATTGACACCCTGATGCAGATCGAGACGCATCTGGTCATGCGCCACTACGAGTCGCTGACTAAATCTGGCGGCTTGCTGGGAAGGAGAGGCTAGTGGCTCTGACTCGCATCGTTCTTCTTGGTCCGCCTGGTGCGGGCAAGGGAACCCAAGCCAAGCAGATCATCAACAAGCTGTGCTTGGTCCATTTATCAACCGGTGACATCCTGCGCAACGAAGTGTCTCGTGAGACTGAGCTTGGCATGACGGCGAAGGAATTCATGGATCGGGGCGAATTGGTTCCCGATCAGTTGATCATCGATATGATTCGCGGTCGCATCGAAGCGGCTGAAGCGGGCTTTCTGCTGGACGGATTCCCACGCACGACGGCTCAAGCCGAAACGCTGGGCGAGTTCTCTACCATTGATGTCGTGCTTAACATCGCTTTGCCACGTAAGGAAGTCGTTCGGCGCTTGACAGGCCGACGAGTCTGTCGAGGCTGCGGTAGAATCTACAATTTGACCTTCAATCTCGCGGAGGGTGAGACGACTTGCGCTGCCTGCGGCGGTGAGCTGTACCAGCGCGATGACGACAAGACGGAAGTTATCGCGAATCGGTATGACGTTTATGAGAAGTCGACTGCACCGCTGATCGATTTCTATGAAGAACTTGGAGTTCTGCGTACGCTCGACGGATCGCTTGGATCTGAGCGCGTGTTCTCGGAGATCATTGACATCCTGACCGCATGATCGCGCTGAAGACGCCGGCCGAGATATCCATCATGCAAGAGAACGGGCGCTTGTTGGCCCGGATTCTCTCTACTGTGTGCAAGGAGATTCAGCCTGGGCGTAGTACCC
>Ga0114923_10001016_pt1 | contig 19823 bp, 27 predicted proteins | sample SumtaG_FD_89578 | JGI IMG/M metagenome (GOLD analysis project Ga0114923, IMG submission 89578) | Deep subsurface microbial communities from Indian Ocean to uncover new lineages of life (NeLLi) - Sumatra_00157 metaG | ecosystem: Environmental > Aquatic > Marine > Oceanic > Sediment | place: near...
CAGCATGAAGGTCACGGTGCAGCGCTTCATCCATCCCGAACTTCTCTGGGTATCGCTGACGCAATTTATGGATGTTTTTCTTCAATATCTCAATCAGCGGTTCATCTACTGCGTTAGCACACTCTGCAATGTACCATTCAAGATCACCGAGTTCTTCCTTGAAATTAACCTCGTCAATCTTTCCACTGGAAAGACAGCCAATCACAGACTCGGCTAATTCGCCGGCTTCAGTACACACACCAGTAACGCCATGTAGCTGACGAGCAAACTCCTTGAAGGTTAATGTTTCCAAGATAGATAATTCGCTAACCGGCTTATCGGGGGAAGTCACTTCACGACGCCTGTTAATGATGCCATTAACCTGCGTCTCGTCCCCGTAGAAAATATACCGCTTACACTTGTCTATTTCAGCACAAACCTTTGCTAGTTTTTTGAAGTGAAACATCAACAAATCACTAGCAAATGCCGCACGCGCAAGCAGTTCAGCGCTTGGTTCCTCGGCAGTTGCAGACGTAGCACTAACTTGTTTCTGGTAATTGTGAACCGTCGTTGTGCGCTGTCGCACATCTGTCGGCACCTTCACTCTCTCCAGGTTTGTCGCTTCCTTGATCTCGTCCACTGCTTTACTCGTTGTTTCGCCTGTCTTGGCAGTCATGGTCTTGAATCTCCTTAAAGAGTTCAACGTGTTTAGTAAACTTGATTGGATCGTCGCTCCCTATTACAAGCTCCCCTTTGTCGACTAATACCTTAACCTCCTCTATTACACTGTTTTTTGATATAGCCAACAGCTTAGTAGCACGCGAGACTAACACGTGCCATGTTATGTACACATGCCCCTGTTGCATTAACTCACTCATTACATACTTAAGACCCTCGCGTATACGCTGCGGATTCGCTGCCGGTATTGCCAACATATCTGCAATCTTACACACAGTTAAAAAGCCAATGCCATCTACCTTTACAAGTGAGAAACAATCTTCCTTTACCTTGTCGGCTGCATTGTCACCAAAGAACGCTAAAAACTTGCCTACTTGGTTTTGCGTCAAGCCAATCTCATACAATTTACCCTTCTCTAATGTGCCATCCCTTTCGACCAACACCCAATCTCGCAATGCCTTAGCTTTGTCGTGACTTAAATGTGGTACATTAACTAATGCGTCGGGATCTTTTGCTATAATCTCCAACGCATCAGCGCCGAGTAGATATGCTATATCGGCAGCACGCTTTGGACCAATGTCCGGTGCCTCGTTCTTCAGGTAGTTAATCAAACCGTCAACAGTGCGAGTATTAGTATACTCGAACTTTTGTATCTGAAACTGATTTTGATTGTACTGGACATTCCACTGGAAAGTCCCAGTAAGTATATACACACCACCGACTACTCTTGGAAACAATACGCCCTTTGCAATAAATGCGGCCTTGGTTTGTATACCAATGAACTTGCAAATAACAAAACTACTTTCGCTTTTTTCCCATACGACACGATCTAACACAGCCTCGGCTGTGTATACTTTATTAGCAGGAAATGCACCTTTCGTTTTTATTTTGTCTATGCCCATAACGCTCTCCTATTTGAGAAGTTCATCCCAATCATCCTTTGGCATACTATCACGCAGCAAACGCAATGCTTCATGGTGACGATTAACAATCGTAGACACGCTGCAATGCTCAGCATTTGCAATCTTAGAATTGTTCAACCCATAAAAATAGTAACCATAGATTACTAGCCATAGGTCTTCACGGTTAGCCTTAAGAAAAAAGCCATAGATAATTTTCTCGATATCCCTGACAGCACTAGCAGGCAGATCGCAGTGCTTATCAACAACCTGGCTAAGAACACTAACATCACCATCACCATTCTCACCAGATGTTTTACATTGATTGTAAACACCAGATTGAAAGAGCGGATCAGTAACAATGCTTCGCAGTTCTTCTCCGTACTCCGTGCAGATTTCGTCATCTGTAGGATTACGATGTAGCTTATGTTTCAGGGCAGCAATAAGTGGCTTAACTTCACGGCGGTGCTTAGCTATAACTCGCGGATATTCCTGCAATCTACGCAAGCCATCTAGCATTTCGCCAATCATTCTGGAACGCAGCCATTTACGAAAAGGCACTTTATACTTTGAGTCGAATCGCCGCATTGCGTCAAGGGCACCAACCATGGCACAACTTCGGAGGTCTTCCCTACTAGTGAGAGAATAATCCGGCATGCGGCAATAAAAAAATATATCTGCTATTGAATAAACATACTCACGAATAGAAAAAATCAAATACTCTCTTGCTGCTTTATTTCCATCTGTGTAGTACGCCTTAACTAACTGATCTTCACTTGCCGTTTTCAGGTCTAGCGGGCTGTCTGCAATTCTGTGTTTTAATATAAATGGTGTAGGAGCAGATCGCACCCGCCTCCTTGTGGGGACAGATGACTTCCTTGACATGATAGAACCTGGGGGTCTGGGGGAACCATTGATATGCTGCTATTACGGGGACATAAAAAATGTGCTCGGTGCAGTGCGGTGGGAATCCGCACTACACCGAAACACGATAAAGACGTTAGCCAGCGGCAGCATCGCCCCCAGGCGAAGCACTGGTTTCGTCCTTCTTCTCAGCAGCAGCTTTAGCGTCTGCTGCTTCTTTTTCCGCCTTCTTCTTGGCGCGTTTCTGTCGTTCCTCTTCCTTCTTCTTGAGGTCGTCAGCCCACGCCTTGGCCATATCCTCCATGAACGTGTCTACACTTTCCAGTGTAAACCCAGCCGTTTTCTCGTAGTCCGGTTTCGTAATCAACGCGGTTACCGAGACACGAATCATGGCCAGGTCTTCAACGAGTGTAGTTTTTGTCTCGCCATCGGCCGGTACAATCTTACGCAACTTACGAAGCTCTGTCATCTTGTCGCGCATGTACTTCTTCATAGCCTGATCGACCTTCTTGGAAGCTGATTGCGCTTCCTCTTCAGCCGCAAGCTGTTCATCGTAAGGCTTGACTAGCCTGGCGAGAACTGTGGTTGAATCCTGCATCATCCACTTGATCGTATCAAGCCGCAGGCTCCACTCGCCTTTTTCCACTTCAGTCTTAGCATCCTTGAACTGCTGATGGAAGTACGGGAGGTACACCTTCTTGAGTTTCTGGGCACGAATCATGCTAGCTGCACGTTGCACATTTTCCTCAGGAGCGCCCTCCTCACCGCCTTCGCCGTCACTCGGTTCGCCGTAACGAGACTCAACCCGGCGAACAAAGTCGCCAATCGTCATCGTAGCCGCAAGCTTAGCGGCAGCGGGCCATTGATCTTGTGGCACCTGATACATGATGGCACGGGCATGCGAGAACGAAATCTCGCCGTCGTCCAACATGTCCTTAATCAGATCAGGAAGGTCAAGAAGACGCAGGTGTTGAGACACGGCCGTATCGCTGATACCCAACAAACGAGCAACGTCCCTCTGCGACAGGCCAGCAACTTCGTCACTCATGGCCTGTTTGAAACCCATAGCCTTTTCCAGCGGCTTCAGATTAGCACGCTGAATGTTCTCGATCAACTGCGCCAATTTCAAGCCGCCGTGAGTTTGCGGCTCAATGACCCGACATGGCACGTCATTGAGGAAAGTGGGATCAGTTTCACCCAATTCAGCCAGTGCTATTGCACGTCGGAAACCAGAAACCAAAGCGTATCTCTTGCCTTCCGTTGCTTCGGTTGGTTCAACCTCAACAACATGAAGTGAGGTAAGGATTCCGCCGACCGCTTCGATATTGGCCTGCAAATTCGCCAACTCATCTTCATCGTACTCTTCTCGGATGTTACTTTCAAGATTAACGAAAATCTCATCCAGATGCATACGTGCATCAACCGCTGTTTTAGCTAAGTTGCGCATTGCATCTTCCGCACTACCAGTGGTACTCATTGTAAAAGTCTCCATAAAACGGGGTGTTGAAATTTCCAGTGGCAATTGCTGCGCAATTAGCACTGCAAACTGCCTTGCAGTTTCCAGTGGAAAATCCACTAAAAATATCCGAAAAAACTACCTAAAACTTGCCCTTGTCCTCTCCTTTTCCCTCTCCCTCTTCGCTGCCTGGCGGCTTCTTGAACGGATCGTCGTCCTCCGCAGTAGCACCTTCAGCAGCACCTTCCGTATGTTCAGTGCCAATTTCAGCACTGTTAATCAAACTCTCTTGACGCACTCTCCCAAGGTCGGGATCGGCCAACCACAAAGCAAACTGTTTGATCGTTTGATCTGCCTTATCGTTAACTGCCGTAAGCGCCGGACCCTTAGCAACCTTGTAGATGTAGAACGTCGAATCAGTATTGCCAACCATCCGTGTTTCCACCTTGGTGTAGAGCCAATAAGTTCTACCCCAATATGGAAGACCACTCATGCCGTGCTGCTTACACTGAGACACAAGATTCTTTCCAGTGGAAAACGAAGTTCGCGTGAACGTCGCAACAATAAACGACGACTTAGCAGCACCGGTAACGAAATCCAACACTAAACATAACATGTTAATGTTAGACGTAACAGGAGGCTTGTCTCCCTTATACGTACCCACTGGTGACCACACGCCCTCACGCACACGAGGATCTCCTTGGTCGAGAGTCTTCCACTCCCACATATCGCCGCCGGGCTCCTGTTCGTCCTTCTTGATCCATTTAATGTACTCAGAAGGAAGTTTGAAGATCGGCACGATAAGACAACAGTGTATCGGAGACAACTTATCAGCTTCCACCTTACCCGCTAGCCATGGTGGATTCACATAATTAGTATAAATCTCGCGACTGATGTTGTCAACAATTTGCCCCTGAACGTAGCCCATTTCCTGACCAGTAATTTCCGGTGACTGTGGCTGCATAATAGCAAGCCTAGAAATTTGCAACTCCGATTGGTCAACGTTCGCGTCAATGGCTTGTTGAATTAAAGCCATTTCTTCCGCGTCTGCTACAATGGCCAATGCACGCTCATTCTCCTGCACAGTAATCTCCGTGCTAGCCGGTCCTTCTGGCTTGTCATCTTCTGGCTTGTTGTCCTCGCCAGCTTGGCCGTTTGCCATGAGTTTTACTCCTTCTTTCCAGTGGAAATTAAAGATTAACGGTTACAACCATTTATATCGGCAAAGAGTTTCTCTTATTACAGGTACTTCTGGTACTAGCCGACCTTCAGTCGTATACCCACCAAAGGTGGCTAGCCGACCTTCAGTCGTATATTAAATGCGAAGCGTTTGCTAGTCATTCAAAAAGCTAAACTACTTTCTCTGTTGTGATTATAGTATTATACCATAAATCACTCCGCTTGTCAAGGGGGGGCCTCTGATAATCCTACAATACCCAACGAACTATTATGTGACCACGATGGAATGTTAAACTCCACCACTTCAAACTTTCCAGTGGAAACATCCAGCACTTTAGAAGTGCTGCCATATTGCTTAAGAAATAGCAGCATTTCATTGTACCCATCAGCCAATGGCACCAATGCCATAAAGTTACTATTAGGATATATCTGTCGTGCCCCATCAAGCAGAAGCGTCCCGATGCCAGACCTACGAAACTGTGGATTTACTGCCAGAAAAAACATTGTAACCGTAAAAGAGGCATTTGCTTTACGTTGTGCCTTAAATGCAATGCAACCAATAATTGGTAAACGTTCCTCATGCGAATCGCGCATAGGATATGCAACCAACAAACAACCATCACCGCGCATGACTTTAATGAATTCCTTTTGTAGTGTTGAATCCACATGCAAGTAGTCATACTCATCAACTAGCACTGCGGCCTCTTTGTATTCTTCTTTACAATCAGCAACTCGAACCAAACAAGATGGAAGATCACCCGCAAAAAAATCAGACACTTGCACGATACTAACACACCTTTCTCGCTTGCAATCATCACCCATCATAGCAACAGCCCAGTTCAATACAAACGGAAATATAGTACCGTGTTTGTTCCAATACTCTTCTATGCCATTATCAAGTATATTAAAGTATTCCTTCTGTGTCAATGTCTTCCCGTGTTGCGGCCTATACGACACAACCATTTTCGCTGGCCTCCCAAGAAACTCGCCATGACAATGCGGCTCGCCACACAAGCGCACTACCATCCACCAATCACGAACATCTTCAAGCGGATGTATACGTACATAAATAGCGTCTAGTTCTGGTTGCTTTGCATTAAAGCGTATCCACGTAGTACCCGGTAAAGCATGTTCCCTAAGCTGCCACGGTAAACCGTCGATAACCATAATGGAAATTTTTCGTATCATTCTGCTACCTTGCATAAACGAAAGCCTGTCTAATCCGTTATTAGTTTCCACTGGAAATACAATTGGTGATGAAATATTTGCTATAAACTGTGAATAATTACGAAAAAAAACATCAGAGGTTTTTTCGATATCCCGTATCGACACTACTCCGTGTTTCTTCATTATCTTCCTGAAGCGCAGCCCCAAAAGCAGTCTTCTCCACGTCCTCTGGAGTCTCACTAGCTTTATCTGTATTTTGAACTTGAGGTTTAGAAGTAAAGATAGGGGGCCGCCCAGGGCGCGCACCCTGCGGTGACCGCCCAGCCTTGCCAGCACGCGACATACGTGCAATGTCAGAAATTCTGATATTAGTTTCTTCATCAGATACGCTCCCTGTATCTTTTTCATCGTCCGGTTCCACGGGATCGAGAAGCTGAGGGTCTTGAAGGTCTTTATTTTTGACACTTCTAGCAATTGCCCGTAACCCAGACGGTAAATCGTTAATGAAAATTACAATAGCATCACTACCAGCGACACGCATGCGTTGTCCATAAGTCAACACGTGATCGGCTTTGTGAAACACATGCTTCAGGATATCAGTCTCTGCGCGTGTCATTTCACCTGATAATAAAGGAGGTTCACGCTCTACCTTTTCCTCCCTGTATCGACGATTCAACGCAGACAGTACAGTATTGACAAAAGCACGCTTATGCGCAGACCTGTGTACAATAATTTCGCGTATCTGCGGCATCGTCAAGCCGCCGCTCCATGCCTGATACAACTCCACGAACTGCATTAACGACAATTCTTCAGGTGGACCTTGCCGTTGCTTAATCTGACTTTGATCGAAAGCCACCTTCAAGATTCCATACACATCCATAATCGCAAGGTAATCACCTTGAGTTCGTGACGGGTTAATCTTCTTACTAATGCGGCGAAGCGGCACATTAAACTTCCACATTGATAAGACTTTTTTAATAGTTTCAGTCGTCACAACGGGCGGCCGACACCGTATCTTAATCTTACGAGTTTTTTTATTCATCATTTGCGGCATTGGCCTGGTTCCTTAAGACGCACGTTAATAGTTGGTATCTCAAACTGCGGATTAGCTTCGTGTCGAATTTCGTCTATCGGTTCCTTGCCGTTGACACCACCGTATAGACGATCCGGCATGTTAATCACTAACCCCTTTACATTAGATACGTTTACGTATGCATGCACTACCCCAGGCGGAATAGTAACCAACGTAGGTTTGAACTTGCCGACAAGCCGCTTGAAAGGTGAAGATTGTTTGTAATTATCGGGATTACGGTTATCCCAGAGGTACAACATGAAGTCTCCCGGCCCGGCAAATATGAAGCAGTCTGTCTGTTTAGTATGCTCATGCGGCCCACGTGCTAAGCTAGGATTTGTGAAAGACATATAGACCATGGCGGGTTGCGGAATACCCACCAACCAATCAGACCGAAAAATTTCTGCTAATGTGCCTCTATGATCCTTGTGAGTTTCCAGTGGAAAGAACCTCACGCCCTTCATTAAGCAACGATCCCATGACTGTTGTATCTTCATCCTTCTCGTTCTCCAATCTTAGCATCGCTATTTTCTTTAACACACCCCTAGCAGCCCTGAAGTCCTCAACTATCAAGTCGAATGTCTGTATCAGATCATACAAACTATCCAACGGCGCTGACTGTAGTGCCGCCTCGAACCGCTTGGTAGACATGCCCGCAAGTCTCTGGGATTTAGCACGGCAATATACCAGTGCAAGTTCTAAGTTGTTGTAATCTCTCTTTGCATCATGTTTGTCCGGCATAACAAGGCTCCAGTCACTGTAGGCGAGTGTACAACCTCCGGTTGTCCAGTCTGGTTTAACAAATTAAAGAGTGGAGCGACACAGAGACCGCACGACTCCGTGCCGCTCCATCGACGATAGTGCTTGGACACTAAGCGTGTCACCCACTTCACACGCTATTCGCCGATACAGCGCTGTCTCTAACTTTTCTTGGCGACGAGCTTCGACATTGCCGCTCGCTTTTGCTGGCGTTCTAGTGTCTCACTAACGCCACGTCGCGGTCGCTTGAAGATTGCTGCATTGTGTGTGGTGATACAGCCAGTAAACTCCCAGCCTTCAGCACCAACGTCGTCCAGCCACGCTTCAAGTTCCTTTTCCTTATTCGGTGCCTGTACTTCACTAGGCACGTCTAACGCAAGATACTCCCACATAGAATCACTCTCCTTTAACAGAACAGCAGTTAAGCCCCAAACGCAGAACGTTTGCTGGCAGTAGCGGAGCTACTGGCCCCACTCAAAAACGTCGCCTCTTTGCCTCATTTAATGCACGCTTAGTGCGCTCGTGGTCCCGCTTTTCTTGCTCAAGCCCAAGCGCAGTGATGCCGTAAAGCCTGTCAGATGCTTCCACTAGCCGGTTTAACCAGTGAATTCGACGCCATGCTATGATGATAGTCAGTATGTTTAAGACACAAACTACCCCAAAACTAACCAAAAGCACATTGTTTCGGTAGAAAAGCAGGCAGCTTTGAATAATTTCCACTGGAAACTCCGTGTTAAAATGGGTAAACTGTGTAGGATTTGTTATGATTCAACAGATTCCAGCGCAGATTCTATTATATCTTCTGGAATCAATGCCAGAACCTTCAAGAGTAATGTATTTTTCTTACGTTGTGCCATTGAATCCAGTATGCTTGTAACCATTATGATAACATTAGCAAACAACACAGTCCAAAACATACCCTCAAATGACCATTCCATGGTATCACTCCTTATTCCAGTGGTTTTACATGCACTTTATCGTCAGTTGCAGCCCAATGTCGCTTAGGATGCTTACCAACCGTGAATTCTACCATAGCAAGATTGGCGATATCGCACAAATGCTCAGTGTTGCCGGTCTCAAGGAAAAGTTTTGCTCTCTCAATAAGCGATTCAACGTTTGCTCGATGGTTGCCGGTCCTCTTTTGGTCCTGAAGGCACCCATACCTAAAGGCTCCGAGTACCATGCGATTAGAACAGAGTCGGTAGAACTCTGTATTCCACTGTGCCTCGCGTAAAGCGGATAACTTGGCAAGCCTGTGAGTGACATCATGTGCATGTACTCCTGCCTGTTCAAGAACATGTTCTCGAATCGGGTCGTGATCGTTCTCTATTCGCATATCACTCCATCCAATGGACACAATCCTCAGTATCACACCTACCGTACACGTGTCCGTTCGTTGCATGGTGAATCCAATGAAGTTTCTCTCCGCAAATAGGACATATTACGCTGCCTTTAATATTTTTCCCTTTGTTGTCTGTCTTAATCTTCTCGATAACAGGAAAGATTTTCTCAAACCGATCTACACCCTCTTGAATCAAAGCAGCTTCCTTGTCAATCTCATCTTGCGTGGCTTCCTCGTACAACTCGCAAGCATTAACGAACGGACCAACGTTCCCTCCGTCGCAAGGTCGCCTCATTGCCCAGCCAGCATTATCACCACCAACATGCTCACGAACATCGACACCAGCAAAGCACAACTCGTCCATGGTACTGACTGAATGTTTACATCTATCTTTTCGTAGGGCCATGGGATGCTTCTATTACATTGTGGCTATATCTTTGTCCAGTCGGATTGGGAAATATGTGAAACTCACGCGGTATGATGAATCCGTATCGCCAATCATCTGGTTTACCCAACAACATGTCGCCAGATGGATGTGGGTCAAAGCGTGGCTCGCCCTTGTAGCCCACGATACTGTGATCGCAACTGCCACGCGGACTTCTACCGCTAATCTCATGGTATCCAAAGAATCTAACTAGCTCGTCACGCAAGTCTCCACGCAGTAGCATGTCAATATAGAATAAATTCTTATCAACCAACCATTCATTGGTTTCTTCACGCCAGTTTTGATAAAGGCAGAAGTTAGGCACATCATTTAAGTTTTCTTCAAGCAATGATGCAATCACCGCCGAAAAACAATTACCTGTCTGCCCATATATGGTTTGTTGTGTTGGTTGCATTGTTTTCTTTCCAGTGGAAAGTATTACTTGTTAAGTGAGTCAATAGTTCTGTTTAATAAACTCAATCGCTTCTTCGCCTTTAATGATTTCTTCAGGGCTGAACTGCACGTAAGCTTCTTGTATTACTCCGTGACCACAACATGCATTCATTACACCAGGCAATGTTCCTATACATGCATCATAACCATCTGGCGTCTTTGGATTATTGCACTGCCCACATGTTCTATCGCTACCGATAGTTGGCTCTTTAGTGTCGACAAACCGCCACTCATTATCTATATATTCAATTTCATGGCCACGCCATAATGATCTACTCATTAAAGTCATTCATCAAACGGATCAAGCGTACCATAGACCATTGCCTTCTCTTCAGTCAACTCGTCAATGTCAGCCTCCACACCACGAACACACTGCTCGCGGTAACGACACCAGAAGTTACACTTCTCACCTGGGTTGCGATAGAAGACGCCATTGCGAATATTTATGCAGATGTTAATTACATCGGCCATGAATATCTCTATCGCAGACGGCGAACGAACTGTCTTAATGAGCCCCGGCCCTTTATAGTCTCCTTTTTTGTAACCATCCTCCCATTTGGGATTGATGACTTCTCGAATGACTTTGCGACCGGTTATTGATGAGAACTCCTTCCTTTTAAGAGGGTCTTTTATCATCTTCGCGTAGCGATCCTTTGTGCGACGTTCGTAATCACGCATCCATATAAGCTGACTTATTTCTGGATACTTCTGCGGCCACTGCGGCGTACCGATCTTGGCCTCGCATGCTTCACATGGACCATTGTAGACACGTTCACCTTCTGCGTCATACGTCGGGCGACATGCTTCGCATGACGGCACACCCCACTTCATTGCAGCAGAGTATACTGTCATCTGAATGTCAAGATCAAACTCAGTACGGGACGGACGGAACGCATCTTGACGAAACTTAATGTCCCGCAGTGCAAACACGCCATCAGGGTAATACCCACCCTGATCTATCTGTCCAGTAAACATAAATGTTTCGTTGGTAATATTGCCGTATTCGTCCAGAATTTCCACTGGAAACTCTAACACGAATAACTGTTCATGTATCGTCGACATGAACTCGGTGTTTTCTTTTTTGGTTTGATACCCCTGAATCAACGTAACATACCCCGCAGACATTTCATCAAACTGATCTTGTATACTACCAAAGCTAGGAGCGATGGATGGTAGATGTGTCGCCTTGTCGATCTCTTCGTAAAATGTCGTCTCAAATATTTCAAGGATTTCGAGTTGCGACATTGCGAAGTTTTTCTTCTCATGCATGTCGTACACTACAGCATGTCCGGCTGTGCCAAAGAACCCAGCCATGAAAGGCTGTTCCTCTTCAAGCTGAAGAATCCACCTGTACAAAGACATCTTCGGGCAGGTGAGATAATCCTTAATGAACGACTGCCGGAAGTGTAGGCGGCGTGCTGCCGCCAACACTGAGGGGTGTAGTTGTTTTACTTGAAGTGGCATGATATTTTTCCGTTTGATTGTTACTCGACGTATGGCCAAACCCACACTACCACTGCTAAAGCGATAGCAAGATGAACCACCACGATTACCGCGACTATTACAACACGCACGCCTTCCGGCATGTCATCCATTATTCACTGTCCTTTGTTTTACTTGGAGTGGCATGGTATTTTTGGAATCTCCTTTTCTGCATTTTCCTTAAAGGCGTAACATTGCTGTGGACGTAGCATTTTAGAAAATCCATCTGCAATAAACTCAAGCCAGTACACGCAGGCAACGTGGTCCCACATTAAGGTGGCGGCGACTACCTTCATGCCTAGCACGACATACATTGTGTCGCCGACCATTACATAAATCTTATCCAGCGACCGAGGAAAATTGATTAGCTTGTCCTGTAGTCCCTGGTTTTGCAGCGTGAGTTCTTTGCACTCTTCACATTTAGTAAGCCATTTCTCCTTGAAGTTCTGTGTGCGATTTTTGTGATATGTATAGCTGCGTGATAGCCGTTTTATTTCCAATTGAAGTTCTGCTTTGGTTGGCATGGTTATTCCTTTTGATTGTTGCCGACAATTTCTTCCTTGATGGCATTCTGTTTTTCAGCGTAGCATTCATGCACTGCGAAAGTGCATGAAAACTTAGAACTTGTCGTGCCTGTGAACATCACGAAGTATCCGCGAATAGATTCGTACTGCACAGTGCCTTCGAGTATGCAGCCTCGTATCCGTTTGTACACCACGCTGCATGTGCCCGGTGCTTTGTAAAAACCGTCTTTGGTTTTGGGTAATTGGTTTACCACGCGCCGCAACCGCTCCTTGTTGCCGCGCTCCGCGATAAGTGCTGTTAACCAGAAGTCAAGCTGCTTGCTTTGCCTAGTTACAATTCCCTTGTAAGCAGCACGGCTACGAACAAGGTATGCAACTTTACGTTCTAGTGTTTGTTTAGTTAACATAGCTACTCATCACCTTCCTCGGGCGTATCCTCGATTGCTGTACTTGTTGGCATCGGAGATGGCACCATCTCTAATGCCGGGTGCGCACCTTCGGGTGGCCACACTCTAGGGACATCATCGGGTATCCATAGTTTTGGGAAACGTGGCGCTGGACGCCCGGAGGGCTGACACCCGCCTACGGCGGCTGGACGCTTAGTGGTAGTGAATTGTGGTTTGAAATTCCTAAAACAAGAATCGCTGCCCTTGTAGCAGTGTAAATCGTTTCGCACTTTCCACTGGAAAGAAATAGCGCACCATGGCAGCAGACAGATATATAAGGTTCGCTTGGAGACGTTCCAATAGTAACCAACCCAACCATCATACCATGCGAAGAAAAAGCGAATTGTGAAAGGTAGTTTGAACATTATGTCCCTCTGGCTTTCTCTGCTACCATTGCCGCACGACGGCCTGCTACCATTGCCGCACGACGGCGCGCTCTTGTTGATGCTGTCTTACGACGGCGTTCTTCCATATCCTCTGATGCTTCTGCTGTTGCTGCCCAGCGGCGTTCTTCTTCTTTTGACAATATGTTAGAATCCAATATATCCCCACAAGCATCTGCCTCATTCTCTTCTGTCGCCTCATCCTGTCCTGCTACATTGCAGCCCTTAAAGGTTGGATAGGATTTCTCCGGCAGGCTATCGTTAATGCGCTTCGCTAGTCTACTAGCAATACCCTTGAGGTATTCCATAGAACCTTCATTTGGTACATTCAACAACACTGAAGGCGGAAGCCACGCTTCGTGATTATAATGTACCTGATTGATGGTGTGATGCCACATAATAAAGAACAACCTTGTACTGGGCTGGTAGATTAGCGATAGTATACCAGCCTTAATAAGTGGCACCGCAAACTTGTAGATAGTAAGCGTCTTAAAATCTATTGTGATACTATCTCGGGCTCTTTGTGACATCCCTGCAAGAATAGAGTCCTGCTCAACAGAGACGTGAACATGATGTACGTCCGTGTCGCCGCATTCTGGACAAGGTATTTTTTCTGGTGAAGGTTCTTTTTCTGGCGCTGGCATCGAAGATGACACCGGCGAAGCCGCTGGCTTACACTCGCCTACAGCGGCTGGCGTATCTTCCTGAGTCTCCTCTTCTGACGGCACATCTAACGAACACCCAAGCACTGCCAACCAACAGTGTTCTGTAATATTAAAGGAATAATACGGTGGATTAACAATTGGTATTTCCTTAACACCACTATTCCATGATAATATGACATCGCGACTATTAGTAACGATTGCCCTGGAAGCGTAGAAACCATTTGTATCAGTAGTAAATGGAGCAGCGCGGGAGTTCTCTGTAACATCCACAAGACTAGCCACGTAAGCCTTATCGGGCAACTTAACGCGAGGCAGCCTTTTCGCCATGCCGTCCCATGGACCCTGCCGAAACTTCAGGAGTATATCACCTTTGGGTATGCGGTGATACAATAAGATATCGGCTGTCAAATCATTGTAATCAGGAAAGTTCGGATGCGCACGCTCACCTGTGGGTTCTGGTTCCGGTGATGGCTGGGGGCTTTCCTGTGCTGTCTCTTCCTGTACAGTTGGTGATTCTTCATGTAGTTGCAAACGTTTTGGCATTGCCTCCCCTTGTTGCATGGGCCGCATGCAAACCCACCCGTCAACGGGTGGTTCATGGAACAGCATGATTTCTTTGAATCTGCTCATTGGGACATCACTAAGAGTACGGTAGTACAAATGTACCGACCGGCTTACGATCTCCCTTATACCTAGTTCGCGCGTGAGTGGGTCAGAGATATAATAACCCACACCATGGTCACGCTCCTCTTGGTAGACTAATATGTCGCCGGCTTTAAGCCCTATCGTTGACACTTCCTTTGGGGAAGTAGGTGACGATCCCGGTCCTCCAGCAAAAAATAACTTCATGGTCTCACTCCTTTTAAGTTTTGGTTGGTTTAAGTTTCTCGGGTAAACTTTCCACTGGAAACTCGTTGGGGTGAAATTTATGTAAATCAAATTTTGCCACTATATCCCAGCCATGCTTCTGACCGACAATAAACGGATCACCCAATAGGCAATACATGTCAGTGTCTTTGAGTGGAATTTCTCCTCCTTGTGCCCCATCACCGAACCATTTAATAAACCAGCACCCGTTGGTTTGGTCATACCCTATGAATGTGTGTCCTACATTTCCGAGGGTATCACAAAAACCAAGGTAGATGTTGATTACATTTTTGCGGATTAAGGCTTTATTGCACACAGGTTTATTCCTCGTTAGTGGTGTTGTCTCCCTCTTCCTCTGAGTCACATTTTCGCTCGGCGTCCTTAACGACGCGATTGTACTCTGATAACTTAACACACTCCAAGGTGCCGACTAGCTCAGCTAATGTTAGATGAAACTCTGTCTCGTGATAGTGCAGAACTTGAAACAGCGCTTCCTCTAATGCTTGGCGACCGTTTTCGCTCATTGGCTTAGCGCCTGTATATTTCTTCTTAGCGTCTCCCCCTCATTAGAGGGGTGTAGATCATCGAACAGTACGGGTATGCGGTTTTTCATGTCGCATAGCAACTCATCCATCTGTTCGCTCATCTGCGGGTGAGCGGCTTTAGTTGCGCGAAGAGAGAAGATATGCCGCCACTCCCGCATGTTAGCAGTGTGGACAATCTCCGTCTTGAGGTCAATAGGCAACACGCCGCGTGCAGTTTGGGGTGGGAGACCTTCCTTGCGTAGTCTCTTGTAGGCAATTTCACAATTCAGTATTGCATGCATCCAGACACAACAAGAAATATCACTTCTCAATCCACAAGAAGCAATGAGGCCATCCAGGCCATCGTGGCTACGAACTTCAATCCTGTTTAAGCCCAATGAATAAAAGCATGGTGGGATTATGAATTGAATATGGTCGCCGGCAGAATCCTTTGAATAGTCGCAGTACCTCGTAGACTCTTGTGAGTAAGCGCAGAGGCGATGTCGCACTAACTCATGGGTGAAACCACGATTCACAATGAATCGCACCGTCAAGCTTTCGTGTTCCAGTACAGAATGGTGGCCAGACTGGATGATCTTTTTGATGAACTTCTGCGCTGAGTTGCCGGTGATCTTCGCTTCGGATTTGTAGCAGGTTCGACCTGCGGCCTCTAGGTGTTCGAGAACCTTGTCGATCTGAGTGGCCGGTGTGAGAATTCGGTAAGAAGGCTTAATGAGTAGCATTGTGGGATTTCCTTGTTTTATGGGCAGCGAAAACGGTTTTAGTTTCCAGTGGAAAGAATGGGTCTGAGTAAACTAAGAAACAACGAGAAGTTTCATTTCCTCAGGGTGTTCCTTGAGGTATTGCAGTAGCTTCTCTTGTGCTTCATTGCTGACGACTGTGCGTAAGGTTACATACGCGCGGCGAGCATCTAACACATTTTTGCGGGTAAGTGGCCCATCCTCAAAGAAAACTTCATCGAAGATATCAATAAAGTCTACAAGCGCTTGTTCAACCTCTGTCTTGGGGGGTGGCATTGCGGTATCTCTGTCTTGGGGGGTGGTTAGCGATCCTGGAAATCAAACGCCGGATTCTTTACATTGAGCGTAAAGTTGACATCGGGACATGTTGGGAATAACTGACCAGACGGCTCCAGGAAAGTCCAGCCTCGTGTTATTCCAGTAACCAACAGAGATAGTAGTACGGTAAGGTTAGGGACTATCATCTGCGGTGGACAAGAGATAAGACGGGCAAGTCGTGAGAGCGCGTACCAGTTCGCAGGTTGGTCTGGTTCTGATACTAACTTTTGGCTAAATGACACCTGCGCACGGTAGATGTATACAATAAAATCTCTATCAACAGTTCCCCATTCTCCTTCTGGAGGACGAATACATCCCATGTATTGCGGCCATGTACCATTCAAGCCGGTCTCCTCGCTGAGTTCCCGTATTGCAGCGTCGACAACTGCTTCACCCGACTCGACATGACCACCCGGCAGGTTGAGACACCCAGGGTGATAAGGCGACAATTCAGGCTTGCGCACCAGCAAAACGTGCCGCTGCGAATCTGAATATTGATGTGGGATGGCATGCACAAGAACCATCTTTTTAGCCTTGTCGCTAACAATTGGCAATAAAGCTGACGATGGTTCTTTTTTAGTAGTGTTCAGTTCAAAAACAGTATCAACAGACATGAGTTATTCCTTTGTAGTCAAGGTTTACAGTGGAAACTATACTTCCTCATATTCAAGATCGTTTTGTTCCGCTACCCAGCGGACTATTTCAACATCAGCAATGTCACCTTTCTCTTCAAACGGAAATGGTAACGAAACGAAAACCTTTGGTATCCACGTCTTACCCTTTGAATTTCGCGAGTGTAGCGGCATTGTGGGGGGGCCAATAAGGATAGCTTTGTCAGTTTCGCAAAAAAGCTTACGATTCTTAACGATAACAAAGTCCTGGTTGTCTTGCGACATGTTTAATCTTTCCAGTGGAAATTAAAATCCAACCTGACTAGTCAGACAATTATTCTATAATTGTTTTATATCAGTTTTTGGTGTAATGGATGCAATCTTCAAAGTAAAATCATCATTATACTTCTCAGCGAAAATTTCCGCAGACTCTTTGAGCGCTTGTGGAATAGCAAAACTGCTTTTTTCAAAAAACTCCACAACGCTTTTCGCAGAAATGTGGTATTCATTGCTATCAGGCATTTGCTTGTAGACCGCAAAGTACCCGCGCCGTATCCATTTGTAAACAGTTGGTGCTGAAACTCCAGCCATTTCCCCTATATTCGGCGGGGTCACAACACCCCTTTTTAAGTTGTATGCTAAACTTCGCCTTGGCATACCATTCCTCCTGAAAAACTTTCCTGTGGAAACTCTTGCTGTTTACGCTATTACCTTTATATCGACTACTATTGGTACTATATGATTTTTTTCAAAAACCTGTCAAACATGAGTAAATGTTAAATTAGGTAATTTAGTTAAACTGGGGTGTGTTAATGTTGTTATCTACTATAACACCAAAAACTCCAATATCTTACCTATTTTAACAATACGCAACACATACCCACAGACAGCCGAGAAGGGGTCTTGCGGCGCTTGCTGGGATTGACAATAGAATCATACCTTAATGAACAAGAACGGCCAGAAGAGCTATGCTTACTCGCGTATGGAGACATAGCAGCTATCCATCCCCGGCCGACAACCACCCCGAAGCCCAGTAGTGTAAATACCTTGAATAACTATAAGTTTACAGTGGAAATAGCTTCAATAGCTTTAATAGCTATAATAACTGCAATCTACTATAACTACAATAGCTATAAAAGATTACCCATTGTGTTGGTAACCCTTAGAGTTACCGTTGGTAACTCTGGAGAGGGTTAGAGCGACCCATAGTCATTCCAGTGCAACCGCCCCCCGCTATAGTATGGTTACCACATCACATGCAGCTTGCGCAGATTCCCCAAAGGGCTGTTTGCATTGAATCCACTTATAGGTATATATACCAAGAGGTTACGTTAAAAAAGGCAAATGTTCAATTCAGGTTTTATAGACTTACGTCTCCGCATGTCATATCGCATTCACGTTAGAAGCCCTTTACAGATAAGGCTTTGGGTCGGCAACTGTGCGAGAATGGGGCAAAAATCGAAATAACCGCACAGTATCACGTTTCTTGGAAAATCGAAAACGCCCTCGGTATCATAGCTAGCGCAAGGGAGGCAAACTGGAGAAAACTGGTAACCGTTTAGTAGTAATAACTATCACGTTTTCACTACCATAGAGGTATGCTCTTAAACCCAGCCTGTACAAACAACCATAATATCCTAACCTACCCATCCTAGAAGAAAAATGAGTTTTTGTTATGAAAATGCAAGATGACGATTTATTTACCAAAACACAGAATTATACCCTTAACATTTACATAAGTCGTTACTATCAAAGGGGTTAACAACGTGTACATCGTATCCTGAGTCACTTTGATTTCGGAGCTAAATCCTTTACAGGTAAGGGGTTGCGGCTGCGCAATTGAAAAAGAAGTCTTTTCGATCACAATTTACGTAAGTCCGGTTTCTGCGATGGGGTATGTGGGCACCCGTAGTTATAAGTGGTATTTGCTGTCGCTATAACTATAAGACAAAATGACGTAAGTCTTTACACTGTAACAACTTAGGAAACTTTCCAGTAGACTTATATCAATACCCCCCAAAACTTAAGTCCCTGCCACCCAGAGTATATATGGAATTTCGTAACTTGGGGATATCTGGGTAACAATAAAAGATCGGGTACTCTAAGGGTTCTGGGTAACTTCGTAAGATACGTAGTTTATATACGTTGTGGTAATCTACAAAGACTACGCATAGTGGAAACTCTTTCCTTGGAATTGGGTATTTCTAGTGGAAAGTCGGCATTCTGAGTGGAAAGTAAAACGCTTGGTCGAGCAGGAAAAACTGATTTCAAGGTGTTTTACCGATTGTTTCCAGTGTAAAGTAAAATAGGCATTCTAAGTGGAATAGGTTATCTGTATAGGAGTTTGACGGGTTTCGGATTTTTTGCAGGAATGATTGTGCGGGACCACTGGTGTGCGTCCTCGCTACCTGTGGTTTTCCATAGTCGAGGGGGGGTCAAACCACAGAAAATTGTGTATTTACGGGTTAATACACAGAAAATCCGGGAAAACCACATTTTAGAGAGGAAAATCTGTGGGTTTACACTGTAAATACGTGTTAGAACCACGGTTTCGATTGTCTTCCTTGCTGGGGTTGACATGTTCGTGAGATTCGAGGACAATACGGCCTTTCTAGCAGTTTGCACGGAGGCACAAATGCACTTCAAGCAGCACGGAAGCCTTGCCTATCGGCGTCAATCGGCGTTGTCTACTCGTTGCCCGGTCCCGCTCTCCATGCAGACGACCATGGGCCCCTCGCTCCCTGCCGGCGACTCTTCAATCTAATCTAAATCGCGTTGCGACTTACTCCATTCTAGTGGCTGTCGTCAACCCTACTTGCATTAGTGCCGATTGCCTCCCCTCTCGCCTATAAGAGACAGCCCCGCGAAATCATCATCTGTGGTTTTACCACGTATCTACTCGACAAGACCACGTCTATCCACCTGTTCACTACTATTCATTTGTCCTAGTGTACAAAGCCCCCCCGCATG
>Ga0114923_10001017_pt1 | contig 19823 bp, 18 predicted proteins | sample SumtaG_FD_89578 | JGI IMG/M metagenome (GOLD analysis project Ga0114923, IMG submission 89578) | Deep subsurface microbial communities from Indian Ocean to uncover new lineages of life (NeLLi) - Sumatra_00157 metaG | ecosystem: Environmental > Aquatic > Marine > Oceanic > Sediment | place: near...
TACGCCCGGCAGTTTCTCGGACAAATGGAGAAGCCGGATGTCGACTTGATTGAAGGCCTGTCTCCCGCCATTTCCATCGATCAGAAGACGCGATCGCACAATCCGCGATCGACGGTTGGGACGGTCACCGAGATATACGATTATTTACGTTTGCTGTACGCACGTATCGGCCATCCTCATTGCCCGCAGTGCGGAGAACCGATTTCTCAGCAGTCGGCCGAACAGATCATCGACATGGTCATGGCTCTGCCCCAGGGGACGAAGATTCAAATCATGGCTCCGATCGTGCGAGGCAGAAAGGGTGAATACAAGAAGACGTTCGACGAAATCCGGCAAGAGGGGTTCAGCCGAGTCCGCGTGGACGGCGTGGTGCGAACCTTGTACGAGGAAATCGAGCTGGTCAAGCAGCAGAAGCACACTATCGAGATCGTGGTCGATCGCATGGTGGTCGAACCGGCCAAGCGATCGCGTATCGCGGAATCCATCGAAACGGCTCTCAAGCACGGCGGCGGATTGGTCAATGTCGTCACCGGAGGCAACGAGGAGCATCTCCATTCCGAGCACTATGCCTGTATCAACTGCAGTATCAGTTACGAAGAGTTGTCGCCAAGGATGTTCTCGTTCAACAGCCCGTTCGGCGCCTGCCCCGTGTGCAGCGGACTCGGTTATCGTAAGGAGATAGATCCCGAGTCGATCATCGACCTCCGTCGCGGCGTGATGAACGGCGGCGTTATTCCATTTGCTAACACGACGAGCGCTTGGTACAAGTCGCAGATGACGGCACTGGCCGAGATGCTGGGTGTCGGGCTGAATCACCCCTTGGGAGAGATTCCCAAGAAGAAGCTCGACATCATTCTGTACGGGAGCGGTGAGAAGCAGCTCACGTTCCACTACAAATCCCCAGCGGGATACGAGCGCACTATCGAGCGCCCGTTCCGGGGAATGGTGCCGACCATGGAACGGTGGTACCGCAATACGTCATCCGATCACTGGCGAAGAGAGCTGGAACAGTATCTGTCCACGCTACCTTGTCCCGAATGCCACGGTGCCCGACTCAAGCCCGAGATGCTGGCCGTCACCGTAGACGGACTCAATATCCACGAAGTGACGGCGCTGTCAATCCGGGCCGCACTGACCTTCTTCCAGAACCTGGCGCTGTCCACGCGAGAAGAGATGATAGCGGTCCAGATTCTGAAGGAAATCAACGCCCGGCTCGGATTCATGGTGTCCGTCGGATTGGATTACCTGACGCTGGATCGTCAAGCAGGAACTCTGGCCGGAGGCGAAGCACAGCGCATTCGCTTGGCCACTCAAATCGGAAGCCAGCTGACCGGAGTGTTGTACGTGTTGGACGAACCGTCGATCGGACTCCATCAACGTGACAATCGGCGATTGTTGCAAACGCTCAAGGGGCTGCGTGATCTGGGGAACACGGTCATCGTGGTGGAGCACGACGAAGAGACGATACGGGAGTCCGACTTCGTTCTTGATCTGGGACCCGGAGCCGGCGTTCATGGCGGACGCGTGGTCGTGTCGGGAACGCCAGAAGAGGTGGAAGCAAGTCCTAAGTCGATCACCGGGCAGTATCTGTCCGGGAAGTTGTCCATTCCAATACCCAAGATTCGCCGTAGGGGCAACGGACACGTTCTTACAGTGCTTGGTGCCTCGGAGCACAACCTGCGCGGGATCGACGTGGAATTCCCGTTGGGACGGTTCGTGTGCGTGACCGGCGTGTCAGGATCGGGCAAGAGCACGTTGATAGAAGATGTCCTCTATCGTGGTGTCGCTCATGAACTGCAGCTGGCGACGCGGAGAGCCGGGGCCCATGACGAGATCGTGGGGATTCAGCACGTCGATAAGGTGATCGAAATCGATCAGTCGCCGATTGGACGCACGCCTCGGTCCAACCCCGCTACCTATACCAAGGTATTCGACGATATCCGGTCGCTGTTTTCCAAGACCCCGGATGCTCGACTGCGCGGGTATCCGTCCGGTCGATTCAGCTTCAACGTCAAGGGCGGGCGCTGCGAATCGTGTCAAGGCCAGGGACGAGAAAAGATCGAGATGCACTTCCTTCCTGATATCTACGTTCCTTGTGAGGTATGCAAAGGCAGCCGATACAACCGCGAGACGCTGCAGGTTCGTTACAAAGGGAAGTCGATTGCCGACGTGTTGGCCATGTCGGTGGAAGAGGCGTTGACATTCTTCGAGAACGTTCCTCGAATTAAGCGTCGCTTGCAGACCCTGTTCGACGTCGGCCTGACGTACATCACGCTGGGACAACCAGCCACCGAGCTTTCCGGCGGCGAGGCGCAGCGCATCAAACTCGCCAAGGAGCTGTCCAAGCGCGCAACCGGGAAGACGCTGTATATCCTCGATGAGCCAACGACCGGATTGCATGCCGCCGACGTGCACAAGCTGCTCGAAGTGCTCCACCGGCTGGTAGACAGCGGAAACACGGCCATTGTGATTGAGCACAACCTGGACGTCATTAAGACGGCGGATTGGATCATCGACCTGGGGCCGGAAGGCGGGGACGGTGGCGGTCTGGTGATTGCAACCGGAACCCCGGAGGACATAGTGGAAATCGCCGACTCGTACACCGGCCAGTTTCTCGGTCGAATCCTCGGGCTTCCAGTCGCCAGCGACTCAAGCCTTTCCTAGGAGAATGCACGTAGGCTGCGAATGAGAGGAGCGTCATGAAGCAACGATGCATGAGATGGATCTTCGGACTTGTCCTTGTCCTGTCGCTGTCAGTTTCGGCCGCAACACGGACCTTCACCACCTATTACAGTTGCCTCCCCGGCACCGTCACTGCTGTCGTCCTTACGAATGCATCGGTATACGATTCCGAAGAGGCGTTCACGCTCACGCTGTACGATGCCGAAGGGACGCTGCTTCAAGTCATTACTCGTGGATTGGATTCCTATCAATCAATCGTGCTCTTCCTGAACGACTTCGTCGAAGAACCGAATGAATTCTCTTGGGGTTCGCTCAACATCGAAGCGAATCTCTTGCTCCAAGCCGGGCTATGGCTGGGAACGGAAGCTGCATGGGTCTCAGTCATCAACCTCCAAGCGCAATCATTGTCTACCGAGGGGCTTGACGTGGTCTACTACTGGTACGGTTCCAATTATGCCAACACGGAGAAACGACGCACCGGAATCGGCGTCATCAATCCCGGGGATGACACGATTGCCGGCACTGTGTACGTCTATGATGCCTCAGGCGAATTGCAGAACTACAGCGATTTCACGCTGTCACCGCATCGGTCAGCCTATTTCAATCCGGAGACCGTGTTCCCCATTGACAAGGAATTGTGGGGATTGATCGATATCCGCGCGAATTCCCCCATCGTCGTCGTGAGCGAGTACTACGATGCGGGAGGGCTGCTGTTGGATGTGGACGTCATTGATTCGGTTTACTACCTACAAGTTCGGCAAGAGGAAGGCGGGGATTCGTAATCGAATCCCCGCAACTGACATGCGAGCCGATGGGACAGCTACTCTCAATTGTCGATGGAGATTGAGCCGATTGCATTGTCGATGCCCCCGCCTTCATCGACGATAGTCAATGTGATGACATAGGTCCAGGACTTGCTATAGACGTGAGAAACCGACGCTCCCGATCCCGTGCTTCCATCACCGAAATCCCAGTGATAGGAAACGATCGAACCCACGGCGGGAAGAGACGCCACTCCATCCATCGTAATCTCCTCCCCTACCTTTCCGGTGGCGGCAGAAGACCAGTACTTACTGGTAATGATGGCCAGCGGTTTAATGTCACCGCAAGTTGAGAGGTCACCGTCGCCGTTGCTTTGTCCAGGCAGGACGCTGACTCCCAGATTCGTCTGGCCCGTCGCGCCTGACTCGTCCGTCACCGTCAGCGTAACCACGTAATAACCGCCTTGCATGTAGGTATGTTGACTCGTTTCCCCGGTTCCCGTCTTCCCGTCTCCGAACTCCCAATGATAGGACACGATGTCGCCCTGAAGATCGTGGGAGCCCGCGGCAGTGAAGATGATGGCATTGCCAGGTAGCGGTGTAGCGTTGCTCACCGCGGCCTGCGCGATCGGAGGTGAATCGGTCACCACGATGGCGACTTGCTGCGTACCCACCGCTCCTTCGTCGTCGATCACCGTCAGCTTGACCAGATACGTTCCCGGATGGGTAAACGTATGCGTGGTCGCGCTCTCTATCGCCGATTTCGTACTCATCGGATCGCCGAAATTCCATCGATACTCCACGATCGTGCCGTCGTCGCGGGAGTATTGAGCATTGAAGTTTACGTCAAGCGGGGCACTGCCTTCACGAGGCGATGCCTCGATGACGGCATGCGGAAGCTCGTTGACGAGGTCGTCGAGAATCTGTTCCAGTATGCAACCCGACAGGAATAACGGTGCCACTGCCAGCGCCAGCACGACCAGCCTTCTTGCTCGAATCACTCGTTTGACCATGGTATGTCTCCTGTGATGTCGGCGTAGCACGGTTGTCCGCCGATGACGCACACCTTCTCCACACGAGTCGTCGTACCACCGTCGTTGTCCGTGACTGTGAGCACGACGTTGTACGTACCGGCATAGAGGTACTTGTGCTGGACAGACGGGCCAACGGCCGTTTCGGTGTCTCCAAAATACCATTCGTAGGAAACGACTTCCTCATCATCGAAGGAGTTCGTCGCGTCAAAGGTGATGGTTTCGGAGGCACTGACAACCAGTTCGTCCTCCATCGTACTTCTCGGGGAGTAGGAAAACTCCGCCGTCGGCAGTGGATTCAAGGCTTGAATGCTCATCGATGTCGAGGATGTTCGTCCGTCGTCGTCAAAGATCGTGAGGGCGACTTCATAGACACCGTCCTGCTTGTAGATATGATCAACGACCGGACCGGTGCCTGACCCACCATCGCCGAAGGTCCACAGATAGGAGACGATTCCCCCATTCGGGTTGTAGGAGAGTGTTGCATCGAAACTGGCCGTGAATGGAATGACGTGCTCATCCTCTGAAGCCGTGAACATCGCTTGAGGGTTCGTCAATTGGACCTTCATACACCCCGAAATCAGTACCGCCACCAAGCACATCGTGGCCAGTAAGTAACCTAATTTCCGCCGCTTCATTGCAGTGACTCCTTTCCTCCGTTTAGGGAGAGATCGATGTTGATCGAAAACATGAATTGCACGGCAAGACCGCTCAAACTCACCGATTCGCTTTGCCCATCGCCGTTCAGGTCCAATCCGATCCCTTGCGAGGTCGCAAGCGAGTCAACTTCGGCCGTGCGATAGGTAACCCGTGTGCCGATGGTGAGCCAATCGAAAATGGGATAGTTCAGCGAAATCCCCGCTTCCAATCCGAACGTTCCGCCGGTGAAACGGCCTTCCCCTTCGGGCGGCAGGCCGGCAATGACGTCCGGATACTCGGCCGGGATTTGGAAGATTACGTTGCGATCCAAGATCGTGTAGAAGTAGCCCACGCCCCCGGTGGCTCCCAAGCGAAGCTCGAGATCGACGAAGGTGACGTCTCCGCCCAGTACCACTCCGACAACGTGTGAGCGATACGACAGGTCGATCTGTGACGTTTCGCTCCCTTGGTAGACGCCGGTGGTCGCACTGGACGATCCCATGTATTCAACGTGGGCACCCAGAGCGAACCAATCCGTCAGCCAATACTGTTCGGCAGCGGACAGATACAATCCTGTGCGCATAGAAGGCATTGGCGCGACCGTGCCTTCGACATCAGGATGAACGTCGAATGTTTCATTCAAGTGCTCGATCAGGTCGTTGACGGCACCGATCGATTCAGTGAACGAATGCAGAGACGTAAACGAAGGTCCGGCTCCGAAACCCAGTTCGAGCGGCCCCGCGATCCCCGCGACCTCCATTAAGACAATTCCTAAGAGTACAGACGCTAGCCCTTTCATCGCTTCCCCCTCTTCTTAAAGGTCGATGAGCCGGGCATGAAGGGGTCCTCGGTGCTCTGGGAGCCCCGCACACCACCCGGTGCCATGAAGATAGGCGCTACTCGCACCGTTTCGAAGTGCATCGACGGTGTTCGCAACCGACGTGTTTCAGGGGGGAGTGGGACTTACGTCCCGGAAAGACAAGACCGAAGTTTTGTCAGAGCGGTTCCGATGTCTGATGAGCTGACATCGAGATGGGTCACCATGCGGATTTCCTTGCCATCGCTTCCGAGGGCGTGAGCAAGGACCCCACGGGACTTCAACTGCTTACACAGCTCAATCGCGTTGAACTGGGGACGCCCGATGACGGCGCCATCGACCGTGAAGTACACCAGATTGGTCCAAGCTCCTGTTGCCGGTGGTTGAGCTTGAGGGCAAGACAAACCATCGATCTCGGCAATTCCGCGGGCGAGGACGGTCGCGTTCTCATGGTCCTCGGCCAGCCGATCGAGATGATGATCGAGCACGTACAGCCCGGCTGCCGCCAGAATGCCGACTTGACGCATGCCGCCGCCGACCAGTTTGCGCATGCGATGCGCTTCACGGATAAAATCACGGGATCCGCACAGTACCGAGCCAACCGGCGCACCGAGACCTTTAGACAGACAGACCGTCACCGAATCGAATGGCTTGGCCAGATCGGTTACTGGACAGTCTAATCCAACGGCTGCGTTAAACAGGCGGGCTCCATCAAGATGCAAGATCAAACCGTGTTCCTCGGCCAGCACCGCCACCTGATTGCAGTAGTCGGCTGTCAGAGCAATGCCACCGCAGCGGTTGTGGGTGCTTTCCAACACGATCATCCGCGTTCGCGGCGCGTGTGGGTCGTCGGGATTGCGCAAGGCGAGTCGGATCCGTCCGAGATCCAATGTCCCGTCGTCCCGATTGGGCAGAATATGGGGGTGGATTCCTCCCAGAGCCGAGCTGCCGCCTGCCTCGTAGAGAAAGGTATGCGAAAGATCGCCGAGGATGATTTCCTCGCCCCGCCCGGCGTGCGCCAGCAGGGCAACAAGGTTGCCCATCGTACCCGAAGCAATGAACAAGCCGGCTTCCTTGCCGAGTGTCTCCGCCATCCGCTCTTCGAGCCGGCGAACGGTGGGATCTTCACCATAGACGTCATCCCCCACTGGAGCAATCGCCATCGCCTGCCGCATGGCCTTGGTGGGTCGAGTAACCGTATCGCTCCGCAGGTCGATGATGTTCATGCTCGTTCCTCCTGGTTGTTGTGGGTCATGTCTAGTGTCGCCATCCATTCTCACCAACGAGTGGTACGAATCGACACGCGCACAATATCTCGCGTTCGGACTTATTTGCATGGTACACAATTCGCACCAGTTCCTGGCAGTGCCGAGTGCCAATCGGTCCCACGAAGATCCCACCTTCGGTCAACTGGCTGAGAAGCCTTTCCGGTGCATGAGGCAAACTCCCGGTGGCCAGGATACGATCGAACGGAGCTTCGGATGGCAGTCCCAATGTACCGTCCGATACGGAGCAACGAATGGATTCGTATCCAAGGCGTTGGAAACGAGCATCAGCGCTCGCGGAAAGCGTCGTATCTCGTTCGATCGTCCAAACGTTGGCGCCCATTTCCACCAAGACAGCAGTCTGATATCCTGATCCTGTACCGAGTTCCAGCACACGTTCTCCGCCCGTCAGCCGCAACGCTTCGGTCATCAAGGCCACCATGTATGGCTGTGAGATGGTTTGTCCACTGCCGATGGGAAGAGGCCCATCCGCATAAGCATCGTATTGGAACCCGGGCGGAACGAACAGGTGACGCGGAACTCTCGATATCGCACACAGAACGTGAGTATCCTGGATGCCACGATCGCGAAGATCCCGTCGGACCATCGTTTCGCGCTGTTCCTTCCACTCACGTTCGCTGTTCACAGTGACTCACCCCAGCACGGCCGTAGAGTTTACACACTTGGGGCTCAAGGTCATTCTTCGCAGGGTTCTTCGAAGTATTCAGCGAATGCGCTTCGCGGCATTCGGCGACTACTGTTCGCATGGAGCTTCGAAGTATTCAGCGAATGCGCTTCGCAGCATTCGGCGACTACTGTTCGCATGGAGCTTCGAAGTATTCAGCGAATGCGCTTCGCAGCATTCGGCGATTACTCCTCGCACGGTTCCTCGAAGTAATCGGCGATAATGCGCCGAGCTTTGGCCAAATCCCTTGCCCGAACCAGGAGGCGCACCTCTGCCAATCCATCCAAGGCCATCGGATAAAGGGACGGAGGGGCATGCATCATCATGTTGACGGGGATGTCGAAATCCTCGATCAACGTCTTTATGAGCTGCGCCTTGGGCTCTCCCCACACCTTGTGAGCAAGAACGAGATCGGCGTTCAGATCCTGCTCCCGTTGATCAAGTAAGTAATGGGTAATGGTGATGGCGTGACTGGTATGAAGTGCCTTTGCCCCCAGCGAAATCCGGGGGAAGTTGACTAGCAAGGCTTGGTCAGTTTCCGTGAATTCCGTGTGATCTGACAGAACAAAGGCCGGGTTGTCGGGGAAGGCACATGTTTCTGCCGGCTCGCCGTCTTCATGGAGCACGACCGGCACGGAATGTTCGAGCAACAAACCGTCGATCACATCGGACAAACTTCGCCGTGCTACGAAAATGCCCGGCGTGCTCTGCACTTCTTCGTCCGCGGATGCATCCGCCAGTGCCTTGAGAGCATGTTTGATCAAGGCCGCCGTGGATCGCTCGTCCGGATTGAGCCGCTTCACCCGCTCCCCACTGATCCGAATATGCACGCTGTTCTGCAGCAGCAGGTTCGTTTCCACGTCCCGGCGAATGCCATGAGAAAGGAACAGAGTTGCTCCAATGGCTCGGCAGAGTACGTCCAATCGTCCGGCGGCTCCGGGAAGATCGTTGAGTGTGAAATCCGGTTCAACGGGGGTTCTGTGCCCCAAAATCAGAAATCGTCGCATGCCTGGAGTCTACTTCCGTTGCCGTTCACGATCAATGCAAGGCGGAGGCATCCGCCTTGTGTCAACCGGATCAGGGACGTACGCAGACTCAGTAGGTGATGGGTTTCCCCTGCCGTGTGGTCGTGGAACGTGTCGAGAGTCCCGCAAACGCAGTAGGGTCATGATGAATCTATTGTGGAACGAGTGATAGAGACGGACAGAATTTCATGGAACTGACGAAACGCACCTCGAGGGGGAGACCATCGTGAATGCTCGATATCTAATCTTTGGCATCATCGTCCTATGCTTTGCAAGCGCTGCCCTCGGCAGTGATGGATTCACCGGAAGCTGGCAGGCTGAGATCGGCATCTCCCCACGACTGCCTGTTCCCTTCCACTCGTTTCAATCCACTCTCGATGTGGGCCTTAGTCTAAGTTTCGTCACCATTTCCAGCATTTCCGATTTCCTATTCGATGGATGGTTATGGCAGGAATTCGATCTTGAAGTCGACCTGTCCATCGTTCACTTCGACGGGCAGATGCTGTTCGAGCCGCAATCGGGATCCTTCTTGTATGCACAAGGCCATCTCAGTTTCGATCTTGGGATGGTCACCCTGGGCGTCTACGGAGCAATGACCGGCCCCACGCAGATCGATCCCCTCAATTTCGGCTGGGTGTTTAGCATCGCCGGCGACATCCTGCCCGGTATGGTCACTTTCGAGAGCAACACGTTTATCGGTGCCGATCTGTCAGAAATTACGTTCCATGCACCCACCACACAGACTGGTTCGATACTGATTTCGAAAACCTTCCTGACCGACCCGACCATCGATCTTCCGCCGCTATCATTCTCGGGACAGGAACTCAAGTTCCACGCTCTCGCATTCGGATGTATGGAGATCGACAGCATCACTACGTTTTCTAAGATCGGATTCGAGAGCCAGGCAATCGAGCTTTCGTTCTTCAACATGTTTGGGCTGCCGTTCCGGATGACGCTCGACATCATCTTCACCGTACAGACCAAGAGTTACGTCTTCACGCCTTCGTTGGAAACGGAGTTCGGATGCTTGTCGGTGTATACCAACCTGTTGCACACCGGCAACGCAATCACCGGCGTAGAGATCTACGGCATTGCCTTCCGGCTCACGATTGCCGGAGCCACGTTCACCAGCATCTCCAATCTCAATACCGCCGAATATGTGATCACGACCCCCGATTTCGGCTTCCTGGTCGAACTGGAGACAACCGCGATTACAGAGGGCCATCTCTATTACCCTCAGGAATACTGGGAGATCGTGTCGCTCGATGTCGATATTCCACCGTACGGCTCCGGGTTCTCATTCTCGGTCGACACTTTTTTCAGCACATCAACAGGACTATTGTTCGACTGGGCGAAGAGCACGATGGGCGTGACGTTGGCTTTGGGCACGTCCGTGTCGGCGTCAAGCGCAATTACCGTGGACATCACCGGTTTTACCGAATGGAGCTTATCCGTCCGCGTCTCCTGGTAAGCACTCCAAGGACCCCATCCGAATCTCGGATTCTTGGCTACCATCGACCGACAAGGAAAAGGACGCCGAAGCATCTCCGTTTGGTGGAATCTGGCGGACGATCTTGGAAGTGCTGAGTGGTTGAAGGCTGAGGTTCCGGAAGCCCTCCATGTGTCTTAATGTCAAGCTATGGAATGAGTTCGAGAATCGTTCCTTCTGGTATCCCCTGGCGGACTGCTTTCGAACCGGCAGTTGAGCGAGTTCGAATCCCCAGGCTCCATAGGAACCGGAACGTATCCTTCAGTCGGTGGCTGCAAAGGCGGAGTGTTAGTGCGGTAAATGAGAATCCTCTCTAGTGCAGTTTCAGAAAGCACTCACTGATCTCGCACCCAGTTCGTCAAGCTTGCCAACTCCGCCGCATTATCCGACTGGACCCGATTCGAGGAGACTTCGGAAGTCGCATGCCGACCCTCCTACCCTAAATGCCAGTCCTGTCAATTTTGACATCATCCTTGGACCGGATTTAGGGGTGAAGGTCAACCCCTTTGCAGTACCTATTCGATCTGTTTCAACAACCATGCCATGTTCTCACCGAGATCGGCCGGTCAGCAGAACGTTGGACCTAGGTTTGGCGCTGGGCAGGGTTCCGGGTGACACGACACTCGCCTAGAGTGTTTCTCAGAGTTTGCACTTGTCACGATCGTCCACCAGTTTCTGCTGTCGCGCCCGTTGTACCTATACTCACCCGGTGGAGGGAACGCAATGGCGAGAGAGAACGCAACAAGCAGTGAGGAAACATTAGATCCTGTCGACTGGGAGTCCATTCGGCTGCTGGGACATCGGATGATCGACGACATGTTCGATTACATGAAGAACCTGCGAGAGAACCCGGTTTGGCGTCCGGTTCCGGAGAGAGCGCAGCTGCAATTCGAGAAGCCTCTCCCGCTTGACCCCCAACCTCTAGAAGAGGTGTACAACGAGTTCCGTGAGCATGTCCTGCCCTACGCACTAGGCAACAGCCATCCGCGATTCTGGGGCTGGGTTCTTGGTACGGGAACCCCGATTGATGCTCTCGCAGACTTCCTCGCGTCCGCCATGAACACCAACTGCGGCGGGGGAAACTATCACAGTGCATACTACGTCGAGGCATAGGTCATCTCTTGGATCAAGGACATGCTCGGTTATCCGCAATCGGCTAGTGGTGTCCTTACAACAGGCGGCTCGGCCGCGAACCTGATAGGTCTCACGGTAGCCTGTAATGCCAAGACCAAGTTCGATCTTCGCAGCGATGGGTGGAAAGTTGACGATAACATGGTCATGTACGCCTCACAGGAGGTTCACTCGTCGATACAGAAGTCGGTGGAGCTACTGGGCCTTGGCAGTTCGTCACTGCACGCAATCCCAGTGGATGAGGCGTTTCAGATGAATCTGGATGCGTTGCACAGTCGGATTGCCGAGGATCGCACCCGTGGGCAGCTTCCATTCTGCGTCATCGGGGCCGCGGGGACGACAAACACCGGTGCCTTTGACGATCTGAATGCGCTGGCGGACTTGTGCGAGCAGGAGAACCTGTGGCTGCACGTCGATGGCGCGTTTGGTGCGTGGGCAGCACTCAGCGAAAGTGCGAAGCATAGGGTTGCTGGAATGCAGCGCGCGGATTCCCTCGCGGTCGACCTGCACAAGTGGATGTACATGCCGGTTGAGATCGGTTGTGTTCTTGTTTCCAACCACGATCTCCATCGAGAATCGTTCGAACTGACTCCCGCATATCTCACTCACGGCGGTGGAGGACGTGGAATCGCAGGTGGAGACCAACCCTGGTTCTCCGAGTATGGCCCCCAGCTTTCCAGACAGTTTCGTGCATTGAAGGCCTGGATATCTCTCAAGACTCACGGAGTCAGGAAGTACGGCAGACTGATAGAGCAGAACCTCCGCCAGACAAGGTATCTCGTCAACCTCATTGAGGCGTCCGAGGAGATGGAACTGTGCGCACCGGTGCCCCTGAACATTGTCTCTTTCCGCTACGTCAGGGCCAACCTGGATGAGAAACAACTCAATCACCTGAATGCACGAATCGTCGTAGAGATCCAAGAGGAGGGAAAGGTTGTCCTATCGGGCTCGCTGATTGAGAGCAAGTATGTGCTTCACGTTGCGAATACAAACCACCGCACCCGAATCGAGGACTTCGACGTTCTTGCGCGCGAGGTGCTCGATGTGGGCAGGAAGATTGCCGAAGATGTGGGCCGCGAGCGGGAAGTACGTCCCTGAAGGGATTAGTGTCAAAACGAAGATCCTCGCAGGATTGCAGATGGTTTGGAGCCTGGGGGGGCTGGTAGAGCCGCACAGTTAGCCGCTTCGTGGTGACTTGAGACACCTCTTCCTATCAGGTGTATGCATCGGGCCCAGAGGCGGAGAACCAGGGATGTGAACCAAACTGGTTCCGAGTGACTGGTTCGCGACGAATCACATACCACTCACAGCCTCTTGTGACCGACGACAGGTATTCTCTGAGCATGGGGCCAACGCGCAGGATATGTGGAAACCAGCGAATCGCGGCGGGAACGTTCTGCAGCACGTGCGGATAGACAGCTATTCGCAGGATGCAGGACTGGTTATCGACAGGCATGATTCGCCACGAAACGAGGGACGACTTCCCGCCACGCCTACCGATCTCGAGGTCGTAGCCAAGCCCGTCGATCCATCGACAGAACCTGCGCTCAAAGACCAACCCGCTGAGGCAGTGAACCTCATCCCGAGCCCCTTCGCCAGGCCACACCTGCACGGGGTTCTTTGCACAGAAGGGATGGCAATGCTCGAGGTTGCCCGGCATCGAGATTACCTCCCAGACCTTCTCCGCAGGAGCCGCGATCGGCTGGGCAACTGCCACTGGCCACTTGAAACTTGGTTTGGGATCATCCCACTGTGGCATGACTAGCTCCTTCGTTGTGCACCTGGCAATTGACCTTCATCCGGTAACTGGACCAAGGATAACATGAAGACGACCGCGATCGATGTCTTCCAGGAGGGGCAACGACCTGCGGGAACAGAGGTTATCTGGAGAAAGGTTTCCTCTGCGCTTTGGAGCCTGGGTTGGGTGCGGGATGCGTCCGTTGACCGTTAACTGATGATGGCTAGGTGAGTTCCTGCTGCTGCTCCGGCCTTCTACTCCGCCTCCCGAGACAGGCGGAACCCGCAGGCCTCGATCTGGTCGAGGAGAGCGCTCGGGGTTGGAACCCACTGACCCCACCTGCGGCCCATGTGCTCGGTCCAGCTGTAGTCATCGAAGGTGAACTGTTCCTTGCGTCCTCCCCCGAGCGGGATCATCGCCCTGCCTTTCCGGTAGTAGTCCTGGGAGAGGTACCCGTCGTCCATGACTTGCATCGCCTCGGCGATCGCCTCTTCGGTGAACTCCGGGTAGCGATCCTCGAACAGCTGAAATGAGAGGGGATAGCGCGGTCGCGGCGAAACTTCCTCGGCAGGATAGCCCATCACGAGCTGAATGCACGGGAAGACACGTGACGGGAGTTGATATTGCTCGATGATCTTCGTCGCGTAGTATGGGGCCCCACCTAGAAAGCAACTTCCGAGGCCGAGGCTCTCGGCGGCGATGACCATGTTCTCCGCCATGAATGCGGCGTCCTGGATTCCATACAGGAGTGTCAGCACATCGTTCGTCTTCCAGTCCCAGTCACGGACCTCAAGGATGCGCTCGAGGCGATGGACGTCGGCGCAGATGGTGAACAGAAGAGGGGCGCGGAAAGGGTTCTTCGCACGATCCCTGGAAAGGAGTACGCTCCCCAACTGGGCGGCGAATGGGGCCTGCTGTCCGGCCCGGACGATCGTTTCGATGATCTCGTCCGATGGGGGATCCTCCCGGTAGGTCCTCACCGACTTGCGGAGTATCATCGCATCAACTACGGGATTGCTGAGCATTCGGTCTCCTTTCAGTTCCGACAGGAACTTGGCTCATCGTACGAAGAGCTGGAGATCTCCGCAATCCGGCGCCCGAGCTTGTCGATTAGACTAATTCTAGAAGTGGACCTATTTCAGGAGCAGGTCAAGAACCAGAGCGGAGCCGTCACGATGCGCGTGCGAGGGGTTGGCTCATTCAGACCCTGTGGCATGCGACCCAGTGCTCACGCCCTACCTCAACAAGCTCAGGTTCCTGACGCTCGCAGTCATCGTGCTGGTGGGGGCATCGTGGGTGGAACCGACAGCATCCATCCGGGAGCTCTACCCAATCGGTATCAAGCTCCTTAATCATCTGCTCCTCCTGTGCCCAGAACTCGCTTAGGCTTGAGGCGACCGCGATGAGCGCTCGTGTGTAGGGATGAATCGGGTTCGCAAGAAGCTCTTCACGCTCTGCTGTTTCCACGATCCTCCCGTTGTAAAGCACGGCAATACGTTCACACATGTACCGTGCGAGAGCCAGATCGTGCGTAATGAAAAGGGAGCCAAGCTGCATCTCATCACGCAAGCTGCGCAGAAGATTCAAGATGCCGGCTCGAACCGACACGTCCAGCATGGATGTCGGCTCGTCTGCAATTATGAACTCTGGCTGCAGAATCAGCGCACGCGCGATGGCAACTCGCTGTCTCTGCCCTCCGCTTAGCTCGTGCGGGTACCGCCTCACAAGTTCCATGGCCGGAACCAGCCCCATTTGCTCCATGATCGCCGTGATCATACTCTCTCTCTGGCGCTTGTCTCTCGCTAATCGGTGCACAACCAATGGCTCGGCGATGATGCTCGACACACTCTTCCCCGGGTTGAGTGACTCGTATGGATCCTGGAACACCATCTGCATTCTGCGCCTGGCAAGCCTAAGAGCCCTGGCATTCATCGAGGTCAGCTCAAGGCCATCGAAGAAGATCTTGCCTGCACTTGGATTAATCAGCCGTAACAGCAGCATCGCCGTGGTTGTCTTTCCGCAACCACTCTCGCCGATGAGACCAAGTCCCTCTCCCCTGTCAATGTGGAAACTGATGCCATCTACCGCGAGGACCGGCTTTCGGGCTTTCGCGCGCATACGCGCGAGAATACTTGACCTCGTATCAAAAATCTTCTTCAGCCCGAGCACTTCTATCAAGTGTCCGCCTGCCTGGGGACTAGTGCTTGGCATCTTTCCTCCCCCCGAACCGATCTGCGAAGTGGCACGCAGCAAGTCGAATCCCTCGAGACGTCTTCAGCACCGGCTCGCTCTTGCCGCACACATCCTCAGCGAACGCACAACGGGGGTGGAACATACAACCATGCGGGGGGTTGATCATGTCCGGCGGAGAGCCGGGAATGGACTTGCACGCCGCTTGTGGACCGTGAACTTGAGGGATCGAGTGCATCAGACCTTGCGAATATGGGTGAACAGGCAGGTCAGCGAATGCCTTGGCTTCAGCCAACTCAACCAGCTTCCCGGCGTAGATGATGGCAAGGGAGTCGCAGATGTCCAGAACCAGCGGAAGGTCATGTGAGATCATGATGATCGCCATGTGCAGGGACCGCTGCAGCTCATCGATCAGACCCAGGACCTGTGCCTGAGTCATCACGTCAAGCCCGGTGGTGGACTCATCGGATATAAGTAGATCCGGATTGCAAACGAGAGCCATCGCAATGCTGACTCGCTGTTTCATTCCACCACTAAACTCGTGAGGGTAGTCTCGGATCCTCTCCTCTTTGATTCCCACCATCTCCAACAGCTGCTTCGTCCTGTTCCAGGCTTCCTTGGTCGTCACGCGTTCGTGGGCTCGGAGGGCCTCGGCAATTTGTTGTCCAATCTTGAAGACAGGATTGAGGGCATTCATCGCGCTCTGAGGAATGAGAGCAACGTCCCTCCAGCGAATAGTCCTCATTTCCTTCTCGGTCTTCTTTGTCAGGTCAATATCCTTGAGAAGTATCTCACCGCTCACGATCCTCCCGGGAGGGTCGATCAGTTTCATGATTGATAAGCCCAGTGTGGTTTTCCCACACCCGGATTCGCCTACCAGGCCAAGCATCTCGCCTTCTTGGACAGCAAGACTGACCCCGTTGACTGCCTTTACTTCCCCAAGAGAGGTGAAGTAGCTCGTTGAGAGATCTTGAATGAGGAGGAGGTCTTCGCTCATGCTATCGCCCCCTCCTCAGCCTCGGATTGACCGTCTCCTCAAGAGCGTACCCGGTGAATGCAAATCCAAGGACCGCAGCGGTGATCAGCAATCCCGGCGGTAAGATCCACCAAACCCAGGCACCTGTTAGAAAGGCGCCGCGAGCTTGAGCGTAGTACAAGATCATGCCCCAGCTCTTGCTCAGTGGGTCACCGAGCCCGAGAAAGCTAAGAGAGGCCTCAATCAGAATCGTGGAGCGCGTCGCAAGAATCAATTGCGCCAGACTTATGGGCAAGACAGCAGGGATCACGTGGTGGAACAGAATATGGCGGACGGTCCCCCCGGTGGCACGGGCAGCAACGACGTGTCCACGTTCCTTGAGCGACAGTACCTGGGCTCTGATCACACGCGCGGGGCGGGCCCAGATGATAACGCTGAGGACAATCACGAGATTCCAAAAGCTGGGGCCAAGCACCGCCGACATCAGAATCATCAGCGGGAGGAAAGGAATAACCAACACGACATCAGTAATCCTCATCAAGATACTGTCAACGATTCCGCCGGAGTATCCGGCCACCACCCCAACGAGCGTCCCAATGGTCATTGCTATCACGGCAGCGACAAAGCCAAGGCCGAGCGATATTCTCGAACCGTGCACAATCTCACTGAAGAGATCCTGCCCAATATCGTTTGTTCCAAGAAGGTGGCTGGCACTCGGCTTTTCAAAGGGTTTGCCTACTCTCTCATAGGGGTCATAGGGGCTAATCTGGTTTGCGAACAACGCGATGATGACGAAAGCACACAGGATTCCGAGACCTACGACCCCGAGTGTATTGCGGCGGAACGTTCTGATGGCCTCACGTAGCCTGCTAGTGCTCACGGCTTGGCCTCCTAACTCGTGGATCTAGGAGTGGATAGATCAAATCAGAAATGATGTTTGCTCCGATCACCGTGATCGAAATTACAAGAAACGTTCCCTGGAGGAGCGGGTAGTCGCGTGCGAGTGCAGCCTCGTACATCAAGCGCCCGATACCCGGATAAGCGAAGACAGTCTCGGTGACGATGGCGCCCGAGAACATGAAGCCTACATTGAGCATGAACGCAGTGGCGACCGGCAGCAGCGCATTTCTCATCGCATGCTTGTAGACGATGGCTCTCTTCCGAAGCCCCTTGCTCCGAGCCATGAAGACGTAGTCCGAACCCAGCACGTCAAGCATCGAGTACCGCATGAGTAGGAAGTTGCTGGCCAGGGTTAGCAGGACCAAGGACGTGACCGGGAGTATCATATGTTCAAGGACATCGAGAACCAGTCGAAACCCGGTGAAGTCGTCCCACGGACTTCGCGCGCCGAAGATTGGGAGTACACGTAGTTGGACGGCAAAGATGGCCACAAGAACCATCCCCAACCAGAAGGACGGCATCGAGCTTACCGCCATCGAGGCGCTGATCGAGATGATGTCGGCTTTTTTCCCCCGTCTCCAACTAGCGAATGTACCAAGGAATACGCCCAGAGTAGTCGAGAGAATCAGAGCGGTGCCCGTGAGGAGGAGGGTCCAGGGCAGGCGCTTTGCGATCATCTGACTGACGGGCTGGCTCCAGTTGTACGAGTACCCCAGCTCGCCCCGCACCAGGTTGCTCAAGTAGCGTACGTATTGCTGGCCGAGGGATCCGCCCAGGCCATGTTTCTCAACGATGGCATCCCTGTCAGCTTGAGAGAGCAGCCAGACGCCTTCCCCACCGAGCATCTCGATCGGACTCCCAGGCATGAGCCTCGGGAGAAGGAAGTTGATCGACACAACAACGACGAGTACAAGGATGTATTGCAGACCTTTCGTCAGAAGGAATCTTCGCATCGTAGCCACCCTTACCCAGCAACTGCATCGCCAAGCAACATCTTCCTCGGAATCGATACATTCGCGACCCCGTCAGCCTATCCTATCCGAGTGCCACCGAGGTTGAACCAGTAGCTTCTCATTGCGGGCGAGACCAAGGCCGCGGCTATGTATGCGCCGGACACATGGTCTCGCCCACTTGTGTGGAGAGTCAGTGCAACAACCTATTCTCCCTGGTCGATCATTGAGAGCTTGTCGTGGATGCCCTCACCCTTTCGGAAGACCCACGCATCGTGAGCGTCCGACTGATACGCGAAGATCTGATCGCCATAGAACAACGTGATGAACGGAACTCCGTCTGCAACGAGTACCTGGAGCTCATCCGCGATCCTCTCGAGTTCCGCCTGGTCACCGGTAGCGAACATCTCGTCTACAAGCGCGTCCACAGCCGGATCCGAGAAGCCAACAATATTCAGATATCCAGCGTCCATATCGCTATGCCACATCTTGGTTGGACCCCAGGGTGTGAACATCGATGGCGGGGACCATCCCCAGATGCCAATCGCGTAATCCCGACCGTTGCGAACATCGAAATCGGGCCACGTTAGAGCCACTTGTGACGTCCACTCCATTGCCTGCGCGGGAGCGTTTATGCCGATCTCCTCGAACCAGGTGCTGATGATCTCCGCACTGCGGATTCGGAGGGCAGTCCCTGCCCGGCAGAGAATCGGGAGCAGTATCTGCTCGCCGGCCGGTGTCTCACGCATTCCATCCCCGTCAACATCCAGGAAGCCGAGGTTGTCGAGGATTGCATTGGCCGCATCGAAGTCCTGCTCGTACTGCTCTGTCGCAGGATTGAACCACGGGGTGGCTGGATGGTAGTATCCCATGTTGCCAACCGCACCGTATCCCAGAAGGAGCGTATCGACGAGATCCTGCGGGTCCACGGCATAGGCCAGGGCCTGGCGAAACTCCCTCACGCTGAGAGGATAAAGCTCGTTGTCGAAGACCAGAATTGTGGACCTGAAACCTGGTCCGGAGGCGATCTCCAAGCCATCTACGGCTTCGAATTCCGCAACAAGCTCTGCCGAAAGCGCAAGCGTTGTCGCATCGATGTCGCCGACCTTGAGCGCCGTGAACATCGCAGTTTGATCGAGTATTACCGGCATGATGACGGTATCGAACAGTGGCTCTCCCTTGAAGTAGCCGGGATTGCTCTCAAACCTGTAAAGTTCCGCCTCGCGGTAGGTGACCAGTTTGTACGGTCCTGTTCCAATGGTAATCGCGGGATCCAAAGCGTTGTCGGGATCCGTGATGTCCTTCCAGATGTGCATTGGAAGAATCGGGATGTCCGCCAGATCGAATCGGAACGCTGGGTCCGCTTGCTTCAGGTGCATAACAACAGTGAGGTCGTCAACGGCCCAAACACGGTCGACAGCCCGTTCAATCGGCCCCTGGAAGCGCCCCATCGGGTATTGCACGTAGTACTCGTAACTGAACTTAACGTCGTAGGCCGTGAACGGTTCCCCGTCGTGCCATTCGATGCCTTCGCGGAGTTTGAA
>Ga0114923_10001018_pt1 | contig 19811 bp, 17 predicted proteins | sample SumtaG_FD_89578 | JGI IMG/M metagenome (GOLD analysis project Ga0114923, IMG submission 89578) | Deep subsurface microbial communities from Indian Ocean to uncover new lineages of life (NeLLi) - Sumatra_00157 metaG | ecosystem: Environmental > Aquatic > Marine > Oceanic > Sediment | place: near...
CCCGCTTATGGTGCCCACTGCAAAACCATAAGCAAACCCGATAAAGCTGCCCAGGAACGATACCCTATAACCAATAAAGTACTGGCTTAGGAGCCTCAAGTGGGAGCCCACCGGTTCGCCGCCTTTGATGACAAGCCAGTTGGTTGCGATGAATATGCCCAAGCCGAACAGCAGGCCGAGGGCCAAGCCCAGAACCTTGGCATTTAGCAAGAGGACGCCGCTAAACAGCTTTTCTTCATCCATTGAATCTCTTTTATCCTTTGTTTTCACATTCAGATCTCCTGATATTGCCAAAAGAACTACAGATGATCAAAAAAATCCCTGAGTGTCAGCAACTCAGCCTTCTTTTTCACACGATAAACGTACAAGGCAAAGGAAAGGTTTCTAAGATAAGCAAATAGCCAACCGAATAAAAAGCCCCAGAATAGACTATAACAAAAAGCAATAAGGGCCCCTTTCAGCGTCACCGTATAGCCCACAAAATACTGCGCGAGAAGCTGCAAATTCGGACCCACTACTTCGCCGCCCTTTATAACCAACCAAACGGTGGCCAGGAAAACGAGCAGGCCTGACACAGATCCTACAGCGGTCGCAAAGGCGAACTTATCCATCCTGGCAAATGTCCGTGTGAGGATTTTCTCGGTGATAAGCTGTTCGGCCTCGACTTTCTTATCTTCTTCAAGGTATTCTTCCTCTTCCATTACTTCCCACAGGTCATGATTTGCACCCAAAATATTCTGTGCCGCCAGTATCCCCGTATGCATCGAGTGGTCCATATTGTTGTAACGATGCATTCCGTTGCGGCCTACGGTTTGGAGGTTGTCGATGGTCCCGAGAAAATCCCTGATCACTTTGAGGTGCTTGTTATACCCCTGGTTGTAAATAGGATAGGCGTTAGTCTGGCGCACCACAAAACTATCTATGACATCATCAGGCTCGGCAAGCCCCAGTTCGAACAACTCCAGAGAGGCCATATCTATCAACCCGGCATCGGGCATTGTCCAGATCTCGTCGCCTTCATTGCAGAAATATTCCATACCCACACTCGTTTTTTTGGGGTCGGGAACCATGGCCGCACTCCAGTTCTTGAAGTTTTGAATACGTCCTACCCTGACATCCGGGCTGTGGACGTATATCCACTGATCCGGGAAAAGATCCTTTTTGTCAACAATAAGTACCACAATAATAAAGGCTCGATAAGAGAGTTTGTGGGCAGCTTCAGGTATATTGTCCGGTACTTTCGGCTCCATCAAGGTCACGAGCCTGGTTATGGGGATGCTGGAAACGAGATGTCCAACGGGAATTTTCACCGTTTCATCGCCCTCGACGCAAGTAACACTTTCTATGCATCCATTATTGTATTTTAGGCTGGTAACCTCCGAGTTGAGCCTTACCTGACCACCTTCCGCCTCAACCGCTTCTTGAAAACGCTGCCACATCATCCCAGGACCCTTTATAGGATAATGAAATTCGCTGATCAAGCTCTTGGCCTTTTGGACGCCGAAAAGCGCGTTGGACACAGCCGCCATGAGCGACAACCCCCTGATGCGTTGGGCTGCCCAGTCGGCCCGGATCTTGTGGCAGGGCATGCCCCATACCTTCTCCGTGTATGTCTGAAAAAAGGTCTTATACAAGCGTTTCCCAAAACGATTCGATATCCACTGCTCAAAGGTTTCCTCTTCGTGGTAAGGCCAAAACTGCGCCTTAAAATAGCTTAGCGGGATCAGCAAGCTCTCAATGATGCCCAGGTTGAAAAGAGCGTTAAAGAGACGAAGGGGATAGTTGAAGAAACGGCCCTGATAATAGATGCGCGATATGCGACGGACCTTGAGAAAATCCTCGCCCAGCATCTCCTGCCAGAGCCGGTTAACTTTTTCGATTTTACTGAAAAAGCGATGGCCTCCTACATCAAAGTAGTAGCCTTTATAGGTCTCTGTGCGTGCGAGCCCTCCGACCTTGTCAGCTCTTTCAAGGATAATTGGCCGAATACCTCCTTTGACGAGCTCATATGCTGCGGCAAGGCCAGCGGGACCGGCTCCTATTATAACAACAGATTCATTGGTCATCGGTAATGTCAGTCGATAGTTGTGAGTTGTCCGTTGCTAAAAAGCGTTTCAACTGTCGTGGCCACGGTTACTATAGCTCAGATGCCGTGGTCAGTAGTCCGTTGCAAAGAATAACTGACCATTGACCACTCCTCCTCATGACACTAATCTTTTGATCTGGTGCCTGGCAAATCCGATAGAAAAAGCCAGGCCGCTGTAAAAAAAATAGAACCAGTGCCAGGGGATTGTCTTTACAGCAAAACCAAGACCGCGTTTGTCTTTAAAAAAACGGTAAAGATCCAAATTAAGCGCAAAGAGCACCATCATAAGAAAAACGGCAGGGACAAGAAGCCATGGCATGCACAATGCCCCCAACAGGGTTGAGAACGATATATAAGTAAATATAACGCTTACGCGGTTAGAGATTTTCAGGTTCAGATCGTCAACAAATCGGCCTTCACTCAGGATTAGACGGGTCCAGGGGAGAGCGCGATAAAAAAAATCAGCCCTCAAAAGGGATAAGATGTCCCAGCGCTTCAAGTGTTTGACCTTAAGTTCCTTAAGGAGGCGAATTCTGTAACCTGCCCTTTTGAGCCTGTAACCCAACTCTATATCCTCGATGGAGGGGCGGCAATACCCCTCGTCAAAGCCGCCCATTGCCAAGAATACCTCACGGCGGATCGCCCCGCAAGCGGCCCAAAAGGTGGAAGCTTCCTCGTTTCCAGCCTGGTGAACGTAGTGATGAAACAGATTCTTGTACTGGGACAGGAAATTGGTCTCAAATGGCTCGTCGTCATAGGAACCAAAAACTGCAGCTATGTCAGGGGTATGTTCAAAAACGGCCACGATCTGGCTTATGGCGTCCCGAGGAATGGTCACGTCAGCATCCACGAAAAAGAGAATATCTCCCTTAGCTGCACGTGCACCCAGATTTCGTGCCCGGCCCGGGCCCCCGGGCGTGGGTATTCTCAACACCTGCATACCAAATTCCTCTGCCAATCGCCAGGAACCATCCGAGTCGCCATCTGCCACCACGATAATTTCCTCGGGAGGAGGCATGGATGCCTCAAAACTCAAGAGACACCTGCGGAACTTAGCACCCCCATTGTGTACCGGTATGATTATCGAAATAGTTGGTTTGCGAAAGGAATGCATCGTTCGACAGAATTCCTCGCTTTGAGAAAGAATTTCTCATATCAACGCTAACCAGCATTATAATAGCTTTTTCACTCAACAACCTACTTGTTTTAGGCGAATTTTTCAAGGATTTATTTAGGACGTAAAGGCGACGATGCCGGTTATATGACATTTTATGAGTTATAAGAAATCGCGGGATAGCTTGACAGTATGAGAATTTCCTTTTTAAAATGACGTAGTTCACCTGAGACGGGGCACACTAAATCATGAAGCAATTTCATAACTTGACAAAGCAGTAGTGATCGATTAATAATAAATTTGAACGAATAAGAAGTCATTACTTGGCACCTCTAACATTCTTTTTGAGACCAGAAAGGAACTCTGATATGAAGAGACTTTTCAAGCTGAATGCTCTGTTGGTCGGGATCATGATCTTACTCCCTCTGTCGGCTGTATCTGCGGCAGAGGTCAAGATCGGGGTGATCGATACCCGGAAAATCATGCAGGAATCAAAGGCGGCCAAAAAGGCCAGGGCCGGTTTCCGCAAGGATCTGGAGGCCAAAAGGACCGTCCTTAAGAAGAAACAGAAGAAGATCCGGGCAATGGAAGAGAAACTGAAGAAACAGGGCAAGAAGATGTCCGCTTCGGACAGGCAAAAAAAGGCAGAGAAACTTGAAAAAGAGATTAAGGAACTCAGACGCCTCAAGAGTGATCTGGAAGAGGAGTTAAAGAAAAAGGATGTAGAACTCACACGAAAACTTCTCCGGGAGATAGGGGGGATTGTAAAAGAGTTTTCTCAAAAAGAGGAATATACGGTTATCCTGGAAAGGAAATCGGTAGTGGCTGCTGATAAGGCAATTGATATCACCGATAAAATTATACGGCTATATGATACCCTGAAATAATCCCTTTTGATTCACCACGGAGGCACGGAGAGTGCAGAGTTTATATATTCTCTGTGGTTAAAATCCAGAATAGATTTTCAGTCTGAAAGGTGTTTGTCTACATAACGGGCCAGGATTTCGGCCGTGGCCTTGGGGGGGCGAATCGCGAAATAATGGTCAATGATGGAATGGGCCATTTCATGGGCCAATATCCCTTCATTGAGGTCATCGACATTGATGTGTATCGTGTTGCGTTCATACAGATACCAGCCTCGAAACGAACATTTCTTTTTAAAGATCTCGTAATAGGCCGCGCGCAATTGCTTCTTGTCATGGTAGATATTAATGATAACCCTATTCGTTCTTTTCCGCATATCCAGTACCTCTTGTACCCTTTTAAATAAAGCATCTACTTTCTTCTTGAGCTTGTCCGTCAGATTATCAGCTGAGGTCGAAAACAGACTTTTAAGACCCTGTCGCGCCGAGTAATAAACCACTTTTTTGTTGAATTTTTTCAAGTCTTCCATGGTTTGGTAATGAATAACGGTATGTTTGGTTTCAATACTCTGCCAGGCGATATCGTCTGCTGATGTTTCTCCTTGTGCTATCCCGTATGGGTACAGGAGAAGTAGGCTTACACATATAAAAAACAGGAGTCTTCTTAGAAGATTCTTATGTGATATGAAGTATACTATGGTTAGTACCTTAAAAGTGCCTAAACTTTTTAGATTATGTATTAAAATTGTTTTCAATCTTTTGTTTTAGGCGACCCAACTCTTCAATTAACCCTTGCGGGGCATTTTGTTTGGAGGCCAATTTAAGGAGACGTTCCAATCCTGTCCGGATATCAAGAACCTTTTCATGCAGGCTCGCTGTCATGTTATCTATACTCTCGGCCAGTTCGGTTATCTGATCCTTTTTTCTGAGCCTTATCTTTTTAGTTAAATCTCCTTGCCCTATCTCTTTTATTTCTTTTTCAAATCGGAAGATTGGTCCGGCAATCTTGTGGGAAATGAAAAGGATAACGACTATCGCAGCCATGCAAATCAGCCCGAGTGTAATCAGGTTGGTGTAGATAACAGCGGGCAGAATGGCAATAGCCGTATTTTGTATGGTCAACCTGGAGTGCTGAAAAGAAGATGTTAATGTGTCGTGAGAAAAAAGAAAAAGCAGGCCGGTGGATATAAAGGCTCCCGCGAAAATAAGAAGACAGAATTTCAGTATAAATTTGAACTGGAAGTCCTTTTTAATAAAATAATGTGTTCTTTTATGAAGATGTTTGTCTTGAGACATGGTTGCCTCCTTTTCACTATTTATATAAGAGAGCTTCGTTGACCTGTATTGTGGATCTGTTTCTTAGATTGTTTATCCATTCTTTTAACATTGTTGTCTTTTTCTTTTCCTTGAGATCTTCAATAATCTTCTCCTGTAATTCTGAAAGGGGAGGAAACTTATCTGTAGATTTTTTCATATCTTTGTAACAGGTATCGATCTCCTCCTGAGAAATCACGATTCTTTGACAGATTTCTTTTCCTTTCATTTCCATCAAGTCTCTTATAAGTGTGGCTTCCCAGTGACGTTCAATAGCCCTGACGAATTTCTCCTTTCTATCCAACTTTAATCTTTTTGCCTCCTGAATAAGAAGCTCCTTTCTTATTAGTTCTTCCAGAAATTTCTTTTTTGCCTTTTTTGTCAATTTAAAATCTTTGTCAAACTCCATTTCTGCTGCAAGTTGACGTTCAAATCCGTCAATGGTGAGCTCGCAATCATTTATCCTGGCAAGTGTCTCGTGTTCCTCTGAGTTCTCTGAAGCGCAGCAAAAAAGGTTGAGGAATAAAGCGAGTACAAGTAAATAAGGGAAATTTTTTTTCATGACGGCACCGACCTCCATTGTAAGTACTAAAGAGAGCATGTTATTATGTAACGTTAGGCTAAATAATACAGAGATACTTGTCAGACGTCAAGGGGGATCTATTTTTACGGCCTATTTAGTAGTTGCTGGTATAGGCGTGTGTGTGGGGTGCGCGGTGTTGCTTTTTCGGGCAGGATGGAATATGGATATCGGAGTTTTACCATGAAAGCCCCTCAAGCCAAATTAGTATCGGACTATTTTGACTACTTAGCCAGATCCTTTCCCGTGATGTGTGCCGCCGATGAGTTCCACTTCCTTCCTCGATCGCAGAGCGCAAGCCGCTATTACGACAAGCTCGATGATCTCGATGCAGATGTAATCAATGAATCACTTTTAACGCTCAAAGAATTTCGAGATAAGTTCGACTCCCTGGCTGTTCATGAGAATGATCTCGAAAGGCTCATAGATCTTGAACTCCTCAAGGCCAATATAGCCGGGATTTTGACGGAGCTGGAGATCAAGGAATCCTGGCGTCATGATCCTTTACTCTATTTGAAGATAGCTTTCATAGGACTGGAGCACGCGCTGACAAAGCCCGCGTCAGGACCAGAGGAACGAACAGAAAGGGCATTGGCCCGTTTGTCGGAGATTCCCCGGTTACTGCAACAGGCCGTTAACAATATTGACGGCGTGCCGAAGACCTGCCGCCAGGCTGCGCTTGCCATGCTGACTGACTGTAAGGAATACCTTGCTCAAATCAACAAGGGTTCAGCCAATCTGGGTTTCGGACGTTTCACAGAAGGGTTGCAAGAGGTATTTTCCGCTCTGAACACTTTTGATAAGTTTTTGTGTGGTCTTTCTCCTTTTTCAGATCAACTATTTGTTGTTCCGGCCCTTGAGGCTACACTAAAAGACCATTTCCTCTCTGTCCGAAGCTTGCCCGAGGTGTTCCAGATCGCCGTGGAAGAATGGCGGGAAAATCTGGAGCAATTAGAGAAGCTTCAAGCGAAGATAGATCCCGGAAAGTCATGGAGGGACTTGTATCACGATTACTGCCCGTCGGATGTTGAGAAAACAGACACCATCTCCCTGTATCAACGTGAAATAGAACGGCTTGGCAGCTTTTTCCGGGACCACGGCTTCGGGGAGGTTGACCGGATCTCTTTGTTGGAGCTCTGTGAAACACCGGCCTATCTTCGGTCTGTGCGTGGTTCGGCTTCTTTTAGCGCAGCCCTTAGCGCGGATGACAGGGAGAAAGACTTTTTCTATATCACGACTCGCCTGCCGGGCAACAGAAGCCAAGAAACCGGAGAGCTACTCAAGAAGAGGCTTCATCGCGAGTACAAATTTCTCGCGGCCCATGAGACTTTTCCGGGACACCACTTGTTGGATTCGATTCGAAGGGGGCTGGAAAATCCGGTTCGACGTCAAATCGAATCACCTCTTTTTTACGAAGGTTGGGCTTATTACGCTGAATCTCTCTTGACCGAGTACGGTTATATCGATAGTCTGATAGAATGTTTAGTCGACTGCAAGCGGAGGCTATGGAGGGCCGCAAGATGTCAAATCGACGTCGGCTTAACCATTGGTATGCTTACCGAGGAAGATGCCATGCGATTGTTGACAACAGCCGGATTTGCCCCGGAAGAGGCGGATAGACAGGTAGATCATTTTCGACTTAATCCCGGCTATCAATTATGTTACAGTTTAGGCCGTTATGAAATTATGGGGTTAAGAGAGACCTATGGTGTTCGCATGGGCCGGGATCGGTTTCACAGACAGCTTTTGAAAGGGGGGGAGCTGCCGTTTAATTTGATTGAAAAACGATTTGAAGCCATGGAACTAAACTGAAGACATAGAGACTTACAAATGAGAACCTTTCCTACTCGACATTGGTTTGGGCACATGATGTCTTTTCCTCTATTCCGAGTCTCTCGGGCTGGTGTTTTTTGCAACTTATCTGTGAGGGCATTCCTTGCCCCCTCCGCATTCTTCCGCAAGCGGAAGCTGCGGTCTCCCCCACAGATAAGTCACAAAAACACGGCGCCCTCCCGCCAGTCATTCCGGAAAAGACTTCATTGTGCCATATTTGTAATATTGGGTAATTAATGTGCTTTTTAGTACAAAAAAAGAGATAAGGAGGGTAGATTGAAAGAGTTTTTTGGATATCACTCAGAATGGAATCTCGGCAGCCCGGGCGGATGGGACTATCAGCGCATTACCCAGATAATCGGCAAGGCTGTCTGGGTAAAGCTCAATGAAATTCACCCGATCGCGGTCGATTTGGACCTTGACCATCCCTTGTTGTTTCCGGTAAACGGCTTTGTGGAGATGCTGGTTCAGGCTCATCGGGCTCGTGACGGAGAAGGCTCGGGGTTGACTGCGGTGGTGGCCGAGGAAGAGACCTTGGAAAGCGTAACGGAAAACAGAAACCTGGCCGAACGTCTCAACGCCATTGATGGAATTTCAGGGGTGTTGATAGCCCCACATGAATTAGAGCTGAAAGGCGGGCGGGTGTGCTGGCATGGTCGGCCGGTTTCGATTATTTTCATGGATTTCAATACTGATGTGCTGTTGGCTCTGCACCGTAAGCACAACTTGACCCCGCTATTGCAGGCTGTTCGAGAGAGAAGGGTCATCAACCCCCGAGGGACCGAACCGATTAATGTCAAAAGCATGTTTGAAGTCATCACGGGTCCTCATCGCAATCGGTTTCACGCCGATATCGTGCAACGAACCCCCTGGACGCGCCAGTTCTATCCGCGAAAGACCGATGGACCCAAAGGCAAAAAAATCGGCGATTTAATCGAGTGGACACGCTCTCACTGGGACGACCTGGTGCTGAAGCCTGAAAGAGGTTATTCCGGTAAGGGAGTGCGGGTAGGGCAGGTCAACAAGGATGCGGATGAGGCCATAAGTCTTGCCCTGAAGGAGGGAAATTATATTGTCCAGGAAAAGATCCCTCTCGAATTGTGGGCCGAAGATATCCCCACATTGAATCAGGAAAAAGGGCGGGTCGCTCTGGAGCGCTACCAGACAGATTTCCGATGTTTGATAGGGCCCAAAACCTTGTTCGGATTTTTGGGACGGTTTGGCCAGGTGCCGACTAACGTTGGAAGCGGCGGAGGGGTTCAACCATTGGCCGTGCTTCGCTCGGACATAAGCGTGCGCGAGGCGGTTGATCGTATCAATGAGGCCATTTTGGGTATGGAATACGGAGAGGTATTAGGGGTCGTTGAGATGCAGAAAAAAATGGCCACGGAGCACGACTTCACCTACTTGCTTGGTCCGATCAAGATCGCTTTGAGACCGAGAGTAATCACCACACGCCAACTCGAGTCCCTTAGAGATTATTGTCTTGACTTGTGGTCGGACTGTTTGACGTTGGAAAAAATGTGGCTCTCCGGCGAACTGGATGATATCGTCATGATCGAGGAAGAAGAACTTGAAATCGCGCGGTTGCAGCCTTGGGGCGGCTCTCCGGCAATCATTGCCTCGGACGGGCTGTTCGATTTTGGGGCCAATCCGGGGTCATCAAGAGGAGTATCTTAATAGTTTATATCTAAATAGACTATTATCCAGGCAGTCGCACACAAGCCGTCAAGGGGGATCTCTTTTTGAGGCAGGTCAATTCTCATCCTGCTAGTTAGTGGCAGAATGTAACGAACTTCACGAACCAGGCACACGTCAATGTGTCCTACAAGCTTGGTAGCCCGTTTGTAAATGGGTCAGGGCCATCCGCCGAATATGGTGCCGTTGAGAAAACTATCAGGCAATATTCGGTGACCTGATCTCAAAAAGAGATCCCCCTTGACGGCTTCCGCATAAATAATATTATAATTCTGCTTAGTGTTATGGACATCAAAGTAGATCCTGACTGGTGGAAGACTATGTTCGATGAGGTCTATCTCCTCACCGACGCCCGTTCGATTTGCGACGAAGAGATCACACGCCGCGAGGTGGACATTATTTTCGAACTCCTCCCGATCCTTCCTGAACATAGAATCTTGGATCTATGCGGCGGACATGGCCGTCATAGCTTAGAATTGTGCGCGCGGGGTTTTACCGGGTGCGCCTTGGTGGACTATTCTCAGTATCTAACCGATTACGCCATGAGGCGCGCGGCCGAGTACAATTATCATATGGACTTCATACGGGCTGACGCAAGAAGCACGGGACTCCCTCCCGATAGCTTTGACCACGTCCTCATCATGGGTAATTCCTTGGGTTACATCCAGGAACCCGCCGCTGACAGACAAATCCTGGCTGAAGCTATGCGCGTCCTGCACCCCGGCGGCCGGATCTTGATCGACGTGGCCGACGGAGCGGCGGTTAAGGATTCATTTAGCCCCAACGCATGGCATGAAATCAATACGGATATCGTGGTCTGCCGTCAACGCAAAATGGAAGGAAATACCATATATGCCCGCGAAATAGTTCTTAGCAGACAAAAGGGCTTGATTCGCGACCGCACTTACTCCATCCGTCTTTATGAATCCCAAACTGTCGGGGCGCTGTTGGAGGAGGCTGGATTTAAGCGAGTCAAAGTCCATGCCGACTTTTCCCCCCACCAGCGCAGAGGCGACTGCGGCTTCATGAACCGTCGCATGCTTGCGGTAGGTCAAAAGCCCTGACAGAGATCGAGACCTTTGCAAAACATCCCCTTTTGCCCAATCTCTGCGTCAGGCTCAGATTTTGCACGGAGTGAAGCTTTAACGATTTGTTTCTAAGGGCATGACAAACACAAAACGACTACCTTTCTGGCCATCACTTTCAACGCGGATTTTTCCTCTATGGGCCTCTACGGCCATCTTGCAAAAGGTCAATCCAAGACCGGCGGTGTAGGTTCGGGCATCTACGTTTTTTTGAGTTTGTACATATTTATCGAAAATGGCTTCCCTGTATCCGGCATGAATGCCCGGGCCGTTGTCCTTGACGAAGAATTCGATTTTCGATGATTCCAGGTATCGAAAGCCCGCCTCAATTGTTTCTCCGGGCGTGGAATATTGGATGGCATTGGCCAATAGATTTTGCAGGACTCGGAGCAAAACCCCACGATCTCCCCAGAAAACCTCATTGGTTTCAGAGGGTGAAAACTTTTCCACAAAATTGAGTTGTTTTGTCGTGCACAATCCGAACAGCCGGGCCAGTGCTTCTTTTATAAGGTCTTGCGGATCTATCTTTTCATATATCAATTCGAGCTTGCCCTCTTCAAGTTGAGCAACGTCTAAGAGATTAGATACCATCCTATACAATGTATCGCACCCTGTCTGGGCCGATTCGACATGTCGGCGATTTTCATCAGATACAGTATAGGAAAGAATATCAAGGTTGGCGACCATCTCGGAAATCGGCCCTTTTAAATCATGGATCAGCATATTGAAGAGGTCGGTTTTGACCTTTTCAAGCTTTTTTAGCTGAAGGTTTTTTTTCTGAATGGTCCGCCTGCTTTTTTTTAAAGATTCAGTAAGTCGCTGGTTTTCAAGAGCGCTGATAAGCTGACCGGCAATACTTAAGAGCATTTTTTGCTCCTCTTTATTAAAGATGTCTTCACCAATTTTCTCGGTCACGTTCAGTATGCCGATTACCTTGTCATTACGGATTATAGGCGCGATAAGAAAGGCGTTCTTCTCGTACTGATCAAACTTATTCTGTAAATCGGCACTTCCAGTCGTCTTGTCCACGTACAAAGGGGTTTTATTTTTTACAACCCAGGAAGAAGGTGTTTTGTCATCAAGGTGTTGTTTGAACCCTGTCAACTCAGGGCTTGTTGAGGCCACCACTTCGAGCGCCTTGCGGCCTTTCAGAAGCATGACCGACCCACGTGCGGCACGCATACAACTCACAACTTCGAGAAGAATGCGTTCAAGTTTTTGCTCGAATCCAAGCTTGCTATCGTTGGAACTATCACTAATAGCAACCAAAGTCTCAAGTAGTTTTTTGTCGTTTGTCATCGATCATCTCCTAAGTTAGACGCACTTTTTCAAAAGCTCCTTTGCTTTTTTGTTTTTCGGGTTAGCCTTCAATATCTTTTTCAACGATTTTTCAGCTCGAATCGGCCTGTCAAGAGCCAGGTAGACATTGGCAAGATGGAACTTAATGTCAAGATTGTCACTGTCTTCTTTTTCTGCTCCGGTTAAAAAGGATAAGGCCTTAGAATGGTCGCCGATTTCTTCCAGGGTTACTCCAAGTTTAAAAAACAGGTCTTTTCGCTTTGGATTGTCATTTATAATAGATTCCAGAAGTTTTGCACCATATTCCTTTGCTCCTTTCTCGATACAAAAGTCAGATACATCTTCTCGCAACACAATGTCGTTTTCCGACAATCCGATCGCCTTGTCAAAAACTTGAACGGCCCTTTCATTCAGCTTCCTTTCGACCAGGATTTTCCCGAAACGAATCCCTCGGCTCAGGTGGCGGGGACTGATGCTCACCGCCTTGTCAAAGTACACGGATGCCTGTTCTATATCATTACGCTTCAGATATAGCTCTCCAAGATAATGAAAAGCAATGACGTCTAAAGAATTCTTCCGTGCGGCCTCCAATAGCCACTTTTCGGCCTCCTTCAGATTGTCTTTCTTAAAATAATAATAGCCCATTTCACGCAAAGGTCTCGTGGACTTTGGATTGGCCTCCATGGCCAGCTTGGTTTCACCGATCGCGGCATCTATGTCTCCATCGTCCTCAAATTTTCTCGCTTGTTGGAGATGAGAAACCATTGGAGGAGGGTTGTTGGCGTTCTCAATTACGCTGAGGACCTTGTCGCCCAATACCTTGACCGTAACAGGCTTCAATATATAGGCATCTATCTCTGATTCGGCAGCCTCCGCCACAAATTCTCTTTGCGCATATGCCGTAACCATGACCACCGGAAGGTCTCTCAGGGCCCTATCTTCTCGTATGCGGCTCAACAGGCCCGCGCCGGTCATAAAAGGCATATTGTAATCGAGTATTGCCAGGTCTACAGGCTTCTTCTTCAATATCTCCCAGGCTTCCTTACCGTTGCCGGCACCTAAGAAGATTTTCCCGTACCCAAGCACCTTCATAACATCACGGATCGTGCTGATCATGTTCGGCATATCATCTGTTATCAGTACGGTCATTTTTTTGATGTCTATCATGGAGCTGGTATCCTTGGGAGTTTATTTTAGGCGGATGAACGGGGGTTTCAGGGACTTGGTCTCCGGTCATTAACAACTACAGCCGCTTGCACATAAACTATTCCGAGACATGTTGGAGGAAATCGAAAATTCGGATCCCATGTGCGTGGTAATAAAATCGACATGGATAGGTTTCGTCTGTTCAAATAGTTGCCTGTTAATTATGTATGTAATACCGTTATCATCAAAAATTTCATCGTTTTCTTGAGGCTCATCCAGAGCCATCCCCAGGGTGGGTCCTCCTCACCCTCTACCGGAAAGAATGATCCTTATGGGAGATGGTTCCCCTCTATTCTTGAAAAATTCCTTTACCATCTTTCTTGCCTTTTCTGACACTTCAAACATTTCTCCCCCCTTACTGCTCCTTAATGCTTGTATTTCCACGCTGCTCATAGTTCTTCAATAGATCATTCGTTAACCTTATGTAATATTTAATAATACCTCTTAACATCCCTTTGTGTCAACAAGTTTCTGTTTGTTGTTCCCAAATCGATCGACGCGGTGGTTTACATATATCCCAACAAAGTGATACACTTATAAAGTAACTTAATCGAGCTTTCAAAAGGAATATATACGGCTTAAGGTCTGAAGCTATTATAATATGCCCGAATATTATCAAAAAACCTTTAAAATTATTTGCTTGTCATGCCTTGCGTTGTGCGTGGTTGCGCTGGGTTCTGGTGTTGGATGCTCCAAAGGTATCTTGAGAAACCGGTTAGATCCCGGGAAAAAATGGACTTGTGATAAAGACGCGGACGAAGCGATGCAGCGGCAAGATTATGCGGCCGGCATCCTTTTTCATCACCGGTTTTTGAAGGAGGAACCCGCGAACGGGCTTGCTTTGTACCACCTTGGATATGCTTGCGGACAGACAGAAAACCACATAAAGGAAGTATTTTATTATGAGAAAGCCATTGCCGTCGGATTTAGAGCAGACTATATCTTCTTTAACTTAGGCATGGCATACGGGGAGTTAAACCAATCGGAAAAGTCTATCCGTGCCTTTAAGAAGGCATTGGATATCAATCCCGGCGGTGCGAATAACCATTTTGGATTGGCCGTTGCTTATCAAAGAAGCTATGCCGACAAACCGGCGGAACAGGAATTCTTGAAGGTCATCAAAATCGACCCGGGGCACGTTGATGCGCGATTATACCTGAGTATGCTATATGCGGATATGGGTGAACAGCAAAAGGCTGTAGAGCAACTTCAAAAGATTCTGGAAATCGATCCGAGCCATAGAATGGCGCGCGAGTTCCTTCAAAGTATTAACAAGGAATAACGGCTCTCCAGAGGCCGTGCCTGATAAAGGGCTAACCAATAATATATGATTTGCGCTTTTTTCGTTGTCCTCCCAGCACCAGGCCGATCAGTAAGCCGCCGAATAGAACCAAAGCACCCACAGAAAGCCATTTGCTCCTTTTTGAAGACTTCAAACCCTTATTTTCCCTGGTCAGCGTCTGAACAGTTTCAATGAGTTGCTGGTGCTGACTGTCTGCTTCCCTGTGTTACTTCTTAATGCGGGTTAGTTTTTCTTTAAGCCGGGCGTTTTCCTTTTTTAAAGACTCGGCCTGAACTTTCCATGGCAGGCGTGTAACCAGATAGCGACTCAAGACCCATCCCTGCATGTAGGTTCTCCCGTTTTCAGAGAGCTGAACGCGACTCCAGCCATCTTGAGATTCCGAAATCTCCACAGGCAGACCTGAGGGAAGAAATTTAAGGATTTTGTTTTCAATGCTGGGTCCTCTACGGAGGCTTATCCTAAACGAATCCGTTACATAAGCCCTTTCGGCCCAACTCGTTTGCCCCATTAAACAGATGCCTAAAATTGCGGGAATGATAAATTGAAATCTTCTCATATCTTCTCCAAACCTTTGATTTTGTAAGATTATATTTTATAACAAAAAAAAGAATATATCAAGCCAATTAAAACTCAATACCGGATGGTTTTTTCTCACCTCTTTTTCGGGTATAATATAAATCTTTTAGTAACTGTTCGCTACAGAAAGCCAGGCCGCAAATATGATAATATGATAACGGAATTTATTAAAAAATACATTAACTCCCCGACATTGTAAATATGGGGTAATGATGTCTTTTCTGGAGTGACTGGCGGGAGGGCGCTGTGTTTTTGTGACTTATTTGTGGGGGAGACCGCAGCTCCCGCTTGCGGGAGAATGCGGAGGGGGCAAGAATTCCCCGCAGATAAGTTACTAAAAATACCAGCCCGGGAGACTCGGAACGAAAGAAAAGACATCATGACCCCAAACCAATGTCGGGTACAAAAGTTTCTCATTAGTAACAAGATTGAAAAGGGTAGTTTGTGGTGATCGGACGCCCCTATAACTCCTTGACACTCAAGACATTTTTTGATATTTTTATATAATATGAACAGGAGAGACTTTTTAAAGGCCGTAACAGCAGGCGTCATTGTAGCCGGGTTCGTCCCAGAGGCGCTGGCGGAGATCGTAAGCGCACATACTCATTCTCCTATCCCGCCCGAAAATTACGATAAGCACATCAAGGACTACCTCTACAAGATGCGGCACTTTGACGAGCGATATAAGGATGACTTCTGCCTCGATCGTGAAAGATATCAGCTGTTGGCATCCTCTCGAAGGAGGCTCAAGCGACTACAGCGGATCGTGGGCCATGGCAATTTCTACTTGTTAGACTTCGATGGTGCGCTCAAAATCGCCCGCAACTACTCCCGAGTGGGCCGGTTCACCAAGCCGGAACTCGATTTTCTGGAGATGATCTTCTATGAAGGTGCCGAACTCTACGGCTTTTTTGGTGAAAAACCCATAAAAAATCTCACGGACCGGATTCGGAAACGTGAGGTGGCCAAGGTCCCCTGCACAGGCAACTACCTCTACAAGGGCCTGCCGATTGAGATATACAAGAGACTCAAGAAGGGCGTGGGCGATAAGGTAATACTGACCTCAGGGGTGCGCAGTGTCATGAAACAGTTCCTGCTGTTTCTGGATAAGGCTTACAGGAGCAACGGGAATCTCTCTTTAGCCTCACGTTCGCTCGCCCCTCCCGGCTATTCTTTTCACGGCATAGGTGATTTTGATGTTGGGCAGGTCGGCTTTGGGGTTGCCAACTTTACGGAGCGCTTCACCACCACAAAGGTATACAGGAGGCTTGTGGACCTCGGCTACATCAAGCTCCGCTATCCGCAGGACAATCTGTTAGGGGTGCGCTTCGAGCCCTGGCACATCAGGGTCAATTCGAGGGCATGAAGTGCCGGCAGCTGCTGTACGGTAAACTAGTAAGACCTTTGCAAAACGTTCAATACGAGATTTGACCTGACTCAAAAAGAGATCCCCCTTGGCTGCCGACAGATAAAGTGGGTCGTTCGCTTCGCCCGGATGGGTGCCCCAAAAAGTTCATAATTACCGCTCAAAGAGGTTATGCAAAGGTCTCTTAGTAGATGTTTCCCGTAGTATCTTTAATAAGCATAGTCGAAGGATCGAGCAGTAATGCGTGATGATCTGAAGGCGCTGTTCCTCCCTTTAGGGCTTTTACATGGATCTCTTTTTCTATGGGCTGAAGCTGTATGGCAACCTCAAACAGATCAGCTATTTGTGAAAGAGGGGGCGGCATGCCGTCTGGGTCCGGCTTTTCATGGCGGTGTATGCGTACTGCAAACCAGACATGTATTGAATAATTCTTTGCGAGGATTTTTAAACCGGAAAGAGACTTTCTTACTGTTTCATCAAAAGGAAGTCCGTCAATCAGAAGCATCTGAGGAAAGAATATGCCCTGTTCCGTAAGATCGGTTAGTCTTTCTTCTAACTTGGGCACACTAAATCCATCGACCTTGAAGGTCATAATGAACCTGTGCGGCAGGATGGTCTCCCAGAGTTGGTCTGCCTCCTTGACGTTATATTTGTTTGCAATATTTTGAAAAAGATCTTCGTACCACAGGGAAACCTTTTTTACAGGGTCATCCAGGCTGATATGAAGGACGTTCTTGTTTCTGAGCATGTTGTTTAAGGCAAGCTGCACCAGAAAAGCCGTTTTGCCCACACCTGCGCGTGCCAGTACGGCACCGAATTCTCCTTCTGTGAGGATCTCTTCGGTTTCATGTCCCATGAGCCTCAGTGGATTACGGAGGATAAAATCTTTTTTAAGCATGTTGAGATTCCTTTGTTTAAGATAAATGACTCTATGCAACATTCTTTTTTTCTTCCGCCGCCTTTTTGGCCAATTCCTCTCTTATTGCTTGCGGTACCTGTCTGTAACTGGCAAACTCCATGGTAAACTGTGCCTTGCCTTGTGTCGCTGATCTCAGAACAGTTGAATAGCCGAACATTTCCGCAAGTGGAACCTGAGCTTCAATAACACACATGTGGCCTTCGTCCTGTGTACCTACAATCATTCCCCGGCGCTGATTCAAAGAGCCCATAACGGCGCCTTGAAACTCGGTGGGCGTTTCCACAACTACTTTCATGATCGGTTCATGAATAACCGGTTTGGCCTTGGCGTAGCCTTCAAGAAACGCTCCACGGGCGGCTGCGCGGAATGCCATATCTGAAGAGTCAACAGAATGTGACTGCCCGTCATTTATAACTATCTTGATGCCTGTAATCGGGAATTCCATTAAAGGCCCTTTTGCGAGGCATTTTCTGAAACTCTTTTCACATGAGGGGATGAATTGGGTTGGAATAGCGCCTCTGGTTATATTGTTTTCAAATACGAAATCTTCTCCTGCAACCGGTTCCATATAACCTGCCACCCGGCCGAATTGTCCGGCGCCTCCGGTTTGTTTCTTGTGCATGTAGTTGAATTCAGCCATCCTGGTGATGGTTTCCCTGTAAGCCACGCGAGGCGCGCCGGTAGTTACCACGGCATTGTACTCGCGGCGCATCCGCTCGATATAGACTTCAAGGTGCAGTTCTCCCATGCCGGAGATGATAGTGTCACCGGTCTCATCACTGACATATGTCTTGAAGGTAGGATCTTCCTTTGTAAAACGGGCAAGGGCCTTGGACATATTGTCTCCGGCTTTGTTATCCTTCGGGACAATAGCAAGAGAGATGACGGGATCCGGCACATGCATGGATGTCATTGTCAGACTGATACCAGGAGCTACAAAGGTATCTCCGGAAGCGCAGTCGATACCGAAAAGGGCACCGATATATCCCGCAGGTATTACCTCGATATCCTCCATCTGGTCTGCATGCATTCTGATAACCCTGCCGACCTTGACCTTTTTTCCGGTACGTACGTTTAATATGGTGTCACCCCTGGAAAGGGCCCCCTGATATACGCGTATGTATGTGAGCTGGCCATACGGCCCGTCTTCCAGTTTGAAGGCAAGGGCAACAAGGGGTTTTGCCGGATCAGAAGAAAGTGAGAGCAGCGCTTCATCGTTGTTTGTGTCAAGCGCCTGGTTTTCGACATCGGACGGACAGGGGAGCAACTTTGTCACAGCGTCAAGGAGGGGCTGGACGCCCTTGTTTTTGTAAGCGGATCCCATAAAGACCGGTGTCATTTCACGGGTAAGCGTTGCCTTGCGTATGGCGGTAATAAGCAGATCTTCGGTAACCTTGTCTTCGAGAGCGGCCTCGGTGAGTTCATCCGAAAAGATCGAAGCTGCATCAATGAGTTCCTCTCGCTTTGCGATAGCTTCTGAAAGAAGGTCCTGTGGTATATCCTCAATACGGACACATTCTCCGTTATCACCATCAAAATAGATTGATTTCATGGAGACAAGGTCCACAACCCCATTGAAATCCGCTTCCAGACCGATAGGAATCTGAACGGCCACTGAATTGTGGCCCAATTTTTCTTTAAGCTGATCAATGACCCGCAAGGGATTTGCCCCGCTTCTGTCGCATTTGTTGACAAAGGCTATACAAGGCACCTTGTACCTAGCCATCTGCTGGTCAACAGTAATGGACTGTGACTGAACCCCGCCTACAGAACAAAGAACCAGTATGCCACCGTCGAGCACCCTGAGAGATCGTTCGACCTCTATTGTAAAATCGACATGGCCGGGGGTGTCTATAATATTGATTTTATGATCCTGCCATTCACAGTATGTAGCGGCAGAGGTTATGGTGATACCACGCTCCTTCTCAAGTTCCATAAAGTCCATTGTTGCCCCTACACCGTCTTTCCCTTTGACGTCGTGGATGGCATGTATTCGCCTGGTGTAGTAGAGTATTCGCTCGGTAAGCGTGGTCTTTCCCGCATCAATATGGGCACTTATACCGATGTTTCTTACATGCTGAATGTCGTTTTTCACAGTGTTCTTTCCTTTGAACTTAATATGCAAAGCCCTCTTCTTTTAAAATAAAAATCCCCTCATCTCACTTTGCCGGACGGGGGGCCGGTTTTACAAACTATCTAGTTTAGAACGATTCGAAACTTGTAAAATAGATTATTAATAATTATTTTGTCAAGAGATTCTTTGAATTTTTTGGCCTTACATATTGTTGACGCATAACCACCCCCTTGACGGGGGAGGACTTGCCCTGTTAAATAAACTGATTAATCTCGTAATAATGACTATAAATACCGCACACCTCCCGCCTGGGGAGGGGAGTAACACCTAATGTCAGATACCTTGCAACTTACTGCAGGGTCATTCATTAACGGGCTGTTGTCCAAACAGGCAGGTTCGCAGATAGCCTCTGAAAGAGACGTCAAGGGGCATCTTTTTTTGAGTCGGGTCAAATCTCATCCTGCTTGTAAGGGGCAAAAAGCTCGGGTCTCACAG
>Ga0114923_10001019_pt1 | contig 19809 bp, 32 predicted proteins | sample SumtaG_FD_89578 | JGI IMG/M metagenome (GOLD analysis project Ga0114923, IMG submission 89578) | Deep subsurface microbial communities from Indian Ocean to uncover new lineages of life (NeLLi) - Sumatra_00157 metaG | ecosystem: Environmental > Aquatic > Marine > Oceanic > Sediment | place: near...
CTTAAACTTGTCGTCAGTCAAAGGTATAGCTATGTACCCACACAAAGCACCGGGGCCTCGCTTAACAATCCCCTTGAGACCGCTCTCGTCGTCTATCCATTCACGGTAAACAGTGGATGACGCTGTGGCCTCCCACTGTGCACCATTCAAATCTAGCAGTTTAACTACCATCGTCGTAACTCCTTTCGCCCGGCGTTGCCCTCCACGGCTCTACCGGGCTAGTTGTTGCCGCCGTCCGTGGCCGCTGGCGGGATTGCCTCTACAGTCGTTTCGTTGATATCGTAGATCACCTTTAGCTGCGACTCCACGTCGTCGATGGACCCACCGCGTATCGTGAGACTCTTGCTTTTGCCTGTGATCGCGTCTGTGATCTTCACCCACACGCGGGGTTGTTCTGGTCCTATCCGTTCAGCCATTGGTTGACTCCTGTGCCTGTAAGTGCATTTTGTTAAGCCAACCATCCATCGCTGACCACTGATTGGCGCATCTAGCGGCGTTGCATATTTCCATCAAAGCACGGTGCTCAGTTCGTTTCGCTTCTTCATGCTTGAAAACTGGCGGCATCGATGTCGCTGCCATTTGCTCTAGCTCGTATACGAGGCCGTCCATAACAACGTGAATGTAAACCCGTAGCTGTTCAGCCTCCATCTGCCACCTCCTCGCCAAGCGCCTCTGAGATGACTGCGCGGGCTGCACATAAATCGTGAACTATTCTCTCGTAGCGGCCGCCGGGGCTTAGGTATTCCAGTAATTCGCGCGCCAATGGCGTCATCGTCTGCAACGCCTCCAGCAGCTTGGGCCCTGATGCCATTAAGCGCAAATTGGCTGCTCTTTCCTTGTGATATGGAAACCTAATACCATTAGCTGTCGGCAAAATAGCATGGCCGATTATGCTGTCGTGGCAGCCTTTGCTTGTGGCGATAATAAAAGAACCATTGCCAACGATCCAGTCGTCGCCTGTATACTTCCGCCTGTCGTTCATCGCCCACCTCCCCGCACCGCCCGGTCTGCGAACTCCTCGACAGCAGCGCTAAACGTCAGCGTCACGGGGCCAGAATGATTCGCCAACGCCGAGGAGATGCCCCGCACCGTCATCGTCTCAGCGATGAACGTCCAAGACTCCACGGTGTCGCCGTAGTCGGGGTCTTCCACGTCGTCAGGCCACTTGACCACGAACAAGGCGGTATCTTCCATCGCGGTAAGCTCCTCTAGTGGTTGCTCTATGGCGTCCGCTAGGTCGTTGTCGCTGTAATCTGTGAACGCCTTGATCTCTGCCAGCGTGATTATGACTGGGGGGATTTGCATGGGGACTCCTTAGGATGTTGCCCAAACGATCGATATGACGAGGATTGCCGCGCCTTGGATGAACGACAAAAGCCCTAAGTCGCGGATTCGCCGTCTTAATGCCACGTCGCTCTTGGCGAGAGCCACGCGCTCATCAGTGGCCGTAAGGGCCGCCTGCAATAAGTTCTTGCTAACCTCTCGGGCGACGTCAACAGACTTCTTCGCTATCTCCATGTTCTCATGGACGGTGTTCACCTTGCGACGCAAAGACTGGATCGCCACGTCGTTGTCTATTGGGTTGGCTGGCATGATGTTTTCCTTACTTGCCTGTAATCTTCATAATAGAAGCAACCACAACCACGCCCAACAGAAATACCACGCAGACGGCGGCTGCTAATACAAGACCTCCCCATAACGGGGCGGTAATCCACCACCAAGACCAGTCAATTACTTCGGTGAGCTTGAGCGTCAAAAAGACCACGAACACCATGCCGCATAAACCAATGCCGCTGCTGCTATTGTTTGTCGTTGACATGTCGTCTCCTTTCAGTGAGTTGACATCATCATGTTACCAACACCATCGGCAATTGCAAGGAATCTCGCCAGTTTTATTGCAAGTTTTCTGGCGAAGATAGCAACGTGCGGCGCAAGTGACGGCACGCCAACGGGTTACGGCGGAAAGTTTTTTGCGTTCTCGTGGGTGTGATAGCAATCATCACGCTCTACATGCGCATATATGCGCTGTATATGCGCATGTACCCACAATCGCCGTAGGATCGCCTGTAAGGGCCGCCAGTTTCGGACGGGTAATCCCACGAAAAAGCCCCCGCCGGGGCGATGAACCGGCAGGGGGCGTGATGAAAGGAGTCTGTGGGTTACTTGACTTTAGCTTGTGTAACCCTATTGTCAACTGTAAAGGAGCATGCGATGAAGACATCTCTTATTTGTGCGTGCGGCAGTTACATGATTGCCGAACGTGTCGGCCGAAGTAATCTGGTCGGTATCCTAATCGGCCTGGTGATGGTCGGCGTTGGTATCGTGGTCATGGTGATCTTTCCATGTATCGGATGGCTCATCGGAGCTGTCATGATCGTCTATGGCCTGTTCCAAGGCGGTAAGTCACGCAAGGTCTGGCGGTGTCCTGAGTGCGGATCAATTATCGAACGAATCTAACGACAACGTGACGGCCGGAGTTTCACTAGCGGGTATTTTATTTAAGTCGTTGTTCCCGTGCAAAGCTCCGGTCGTCAAGCTGTGTTAGATGGCTACTAAGAAGAAACTGAAGTCATCACCGGTTATCAGCGTCACATCGTCTGCGCTGCATTTTAAGAAATCAATGCCAGCGGACAGCGTTATCGACAGCGCGGAGCCAGCGCCGTTATCTATATTCAACGTCGAGCCTGCGTGCAATACAAGTGCCGATACTGTTTTGTCCTGGCTGTCTCGTGAGAAATCAGCCTTGCCCGTCGATGTGACGATCAAGGAGTTAATCAACCCCGTCGAGCCTAAGAACGCCGTACCGCCCACTGTTATGACACCAGAAATCGCGCCCGTGCCGGTTGTCGTCAGTTCTCCTGCAGTCTGCGTGATGTTCGGAACTGCCGTCTGTAACAGGATCGTACCGCCCGATTGTGTCAGTGCTGTAATCGTTACGCCGCTAGCGATGTTCGCTTTGGAGTCGCCTGTGATATTTCCTTGGTGCGATACGTTGATCGTCCCCCACGTTGACACCTCTCCTGCAACAGTGGATGCAATGCCGACGTTGCCTTTCAAGACGTGCAACACATTGCTAGAGTTCACGCCCAATAACCTAATCGGCTCAAGGAATGTATCTGCCGACGACGTTGACGAGTTGGTGATAATTCCCGTATTCAGATCGGTGCCAAGGTCTATCTTTAGTCTGCTCGATCCTGCCGGTGCGCCAGAGCCAAAGTGTTCGCCGATTCGCAACGTAGCCGATCCCACTGCAAGGTAAGTTGCTCGGTATTCTGGCACGCTGGTGTCAGTGGTCGTCGCTGCCGTTGTAAACTGATCCTCTGGTAGCCCGATCTTGCCGGTGTAGCTTTGGAATATCTGAAACAAGGTTAGATCGACGGCACTCTGAGCGAACCCCCACAGGACATCGACTGTGTTGGCCTGGAATACAACCGTGTCAGTGGACACCGGCACTGTGTCGTCAGACCAATTTGTCGCCGTGCTCCAGTCGTTGGGGCCAGCGCTGGCGGTTGAGCTTGTGACAGCACCTATGGTACCTGTCCCACCGGTGACGCTTGACGCTGCAATAAACGGGACGCCAGCAGTCAACGCTGTAAGAGTCACAGTGTCTGTCGTGGCTGACGCAGAGACATTTGCAAAATATGGATCTGTCGATGCTTCCCATGCGGCGGCAAGTGCGGTGGCCGTGCCATCGGCGTCAGTCACGCCTATTGTGCTAACAGTTTTTAATCCTACCGTCAGAGTGTATGTAGTCGCCACATCAAATGCGGTAATTTGAACAGTATCGATTTGCGCGACTGCCGTCGCTTGTCCTTGCCAATGTTTCGTTGCCATGGTGGTGGTCCTTTATCCGATTCTTATCAGGTGATTGAGTTTGACTTTCCGCTTACTGCATCCGCAGGGTTTTCCAGTGCGTTTGGCTCGCTTGTCTGCCATAGCTTGTATGCGGGTGGCCTTTGTCACGTTTGCTATGGCGTCGCCCAGCTTCAGGTATTTGGGCGATCGCTTGTCGGGTCCACAGTAACACTGACATTGCTTACAGAATCCGACATGTGAGTTTGGTATACAAGCGTCGATGGCGCACACTACTTGGCTGGGGCGTTTGCCTTCGCGTGCGTGCTCGCAGTTTGTCCGTTTATGCGTCATGCTTCTACAATCGTTAATGTGGCCGTGAGATCGAATCCCAATGTTCTTGTGTATACGCCTACCGGCGTAGCTCCAACTAACTTACTGCCTCTCCACATGTCTCCTGAAAAACACGACACTCTTACTCGCCATTGGCTGGTCGGTATATTAAATGAGATGACAGTTGTAGCAGACCTTGCTAAACGTTTTCCGTCAATCGATAATGATGTAGATAAAGGATCAGGGTCCCATCGACATCTGCCATTCACAGCTTCATAAGCTCCGGCCCAAGCTGTTTCTCCAGAATCGTCGCAACCAGATGGCGCGCTTAGATCACCATCCTGATAATCTAATATTTGATAATTGATCACCACTCCGCCGCAAGTTCCACCGCTCAACACAAAATCAAGCCACGTTGACAGATCGCAAGGACAAGCAGGAACACAACAACAATCTTCATTGATTGCGATAGTGTTGCCATTTATAATTGGATGGCCATTATCGGTATAGACTTCAACCATCAGGCACACTCCGTAGTGTCAATCCACTGGCTTACGCCGCTGACGTGGACAAGAACCTGCGTCTTCGAGTCGTCGTAGCCGGTAAGGGTCGGTAGCCCACGGAAAAATCTGCCGTCTGAGTTAATGTCCAACCACGAAACCACATCACCGTTGCCGTCTGTCACTCCGCTATCGCCCACGAACGACGCCCATATCGTTGAGCCTGCAAACAACGTGCCGCCTGACGTTTGCTCTGGTACGTAGGCAGGTGTAATCAACTGCGTCTCTGCGATTGACGCAATCGTTGCGGTTCTTGTTTGATCGTCTGTAAACGCGAATGTGACTGACACGCCGTCTTTGTCCGGCAGCGTCTTGCCCTCAGTCGCACTGCGTTGCAGGTCTGGCGGGCGGGCGATATTCACATCACCGTCGGTGCCGGATATCGGCGCACATTGCAGGTAGTCGCCGAACACGGTGACGATGCGAAACTCTCGCGGTCGCTGTGGTCGTGTAATCGGCGGGATGACTTCTAGCGTCATCGTGTTGCCGATGGTGGTGGCAAGGATGGAATCGCTGCCCTCGATCTTGGGGCCGACAGAGCCTATCAGGTCCAACAGGTCGCGCCCGTCGAACTCGTCGCCTATGCGGATATCGGGTGGCTTGCCCTGGGTCATTTCGGTATAAGCTCAAGGTTGTTGAAGTCGATCTCGTCATACCATTCGACGATCTCAGATACCTTTGGAACGACAGGGCGGCCAGTGTCTGAGTCAGTGTGAACTACCTCGGGCTGCCAGCCGTCTTCACGGTGCTGAAACTCGAAGGTAAAACGCCACTTGATGGGTGATGACGTGATATCTACGACGTTGTAAGGGATGCCTGTACAGATCCACCGTCCAGGGTCGCCGTTATTCCACTTAACAGAGTTGATCCTATTGACGTAGATCGACGTAAAAGCGTCGGGGTCGCTGCTGGATCGCGTGTCGGCGATGCTCACCGATCGCTCCGCCACTCTCACGGGTATCGTATGGCTCTGCGTTTGGACAGTTTGCCGGATCACCACGCCGTTTAACTCTGTACGAAAGATCCTGCTGGTGGTTATCTGGTTGTCGTCGCGATCTACGGACGTCTGTTTATTGGTCGCAGTAGTGCTACCACGGATCGTCACGGCCGTCGGTGAGGTTGTGGGGTCAACGCGGTAAGCAAGCTCGATGCGTGCGACAGCAGGGCTGAGCGGTATAACGCGACGTTCACGCAGCAGCATCGTCGGAAACTGCGGATGGCTCTCGCCAGACGTCGGAATGCCCGGCGCTGCTAACGCTTCAGAAGACCACTGGATACCGCCGGCCAGACCGGTGACGACAGCGATATCGGTTATCTCGATGACAACGCCTTGAGCCTCGCGTATGCTGGCGCCTTCGATGATGTTCTTGATGACTGCGGCCATGGTGTGTCCTTATGGGCCAACCTGTAAGGTTACCGGTGCGGGGTCGCGTGCAAATGCTGCGATATCTGCTGTGTGTTGTCTTTGGGCTTTAATCTCTGCAAGCATCTCAATGATGGTCTTGCCTATTGGTGAGTTTGCAAACCCAGCGGAAAACGCTTGCGCTTGGCTACGTGTTTGAGTCTCAGACGCCACCTGTTCTGGTGTTTTTGGCTCTACAGGAAAACGCAAACCACGCGGAGCTCCTGCTGCAGCATCTACTTGACGAGTTGAAACAATCCTAGCATTACGCTGCAGTCTAGCGATTGTTTCGGACAACGATTCGGCACCACCTATTTGTATTATTGTGTCCTGTAATGACACCAACTGACGATTAAACGATTTTATAGCTGCTTCTGACCCTCCAAATCCTATTTGCAATTGGGTTTTTTCAATGGCTATAGCGACCTTGAGGATACCTTGTTGAACAGTCAATATCCCCAACAAAAAGTTGTCAAGTAATCCCTTGATAACCGACAAGATTCTAACGGTTGGAGTAAACGCTGCGTTTATTGACGATGCAGCACCGCCTCCACTAACTCCAAGATTGGTAAACGACACTGCGATAGCTTCTATAATTGGTGCAAGCTGAACAGTCAATTGATCGATTAGCCCACTGAACAACGTCTTTAATCTTGTCATTGCGTCGTTAGCATTTTCGATCTGCTTTGCTTCAACAGTCGTGATAGCCTTGCCGAATAGTTCGGCCTCTTTTGCCATGGCAGCCAATCCGTCTGCTCCCTCAGACAATGTGTTTATCAGTTTAACGCCTGCTCGTCCGAATAGGCTATAAGCTGCCTGCGCCTTATCAGCAGCCGTTGGTAATAGATTTATTGCCTCTGCAATTTCTACAAACGCTTTACTGGGCGCCTTATTAGCAAGGTCAACAGAGCTCAAGCCAAGATCATCTAGCGCGTCTTTGGCCTCACCAGTCCCTGTCTTTGCTTCACCCAGTCGCCGAGTCAATTGCTCAAGAGATTTGTCGAGCGTTGCAGTGCCCGCACCTGTTAATTCAGCGGCAAATCGTAAACCAGCTATTGCCTCTGTCGTATCGCCAAGACGTGAAGCCAACTTGCCTAGCGCGTCAATTTGCTCAGCAGCCCTCTTCGTCAATATAGCAATCCCTGTTATCGCTGCTGTAGCTGCGGCAGCACCGATCGCTGCGACTTTCAGACCAGCCTTGCCAATGGCAGCGCCAAACTTCTTGGCAGTCGCAGCCGCTTTCGCTAGCCCTGTCCTAAACTTCGCCGTATTAGCGCTGAGCGTGACAACAAGTTTGCCGATCGTTGCCATTATCCTACCCCTTGCCAATGTGGTCCGGTACTGTGCTGCCCGTCGCTCGTGCAAACGCTTGTATGGTTTCCTCTACAGTCATACGTTGCTCGTGCTGGCCCTCTTGCAGGCTCACAAAGAAGTCTTTGGCCTCCAACGCCTTTGATGCCTTGGACCTGGCTACGTTGGCGACAGTGGCCGCTACAGTGCCCGCTCGTAGGTCGTCCATCTGCGGCCCGAACGGCTCTAGATTGTAGTACGCAATCCACTCGCTAAACTCCGCGCTAGTCATCATGTCGCCAAGGCGGTCGGGGTGAACAACGCCCAACGCCAGGCACAATCGAAACATTAATCGGCGGCTGCCCCGCCTTCGCAGTTTCCCGCTAATTCCTCGACGTCGTCGTCGCTGATCTTGTTCAACTTCTGTGCAGCTGAGAACACGCGATCGACTGCCTTGCCGCTCTTGCGTGTCAGCTTGGCGACATCGGCATCGGTGAACATGCGACCACCATCTTCGTTTACGATACACACGGCCAAGAGCTTAGCGCGAATGTCTACCATGTTCATCTTTTTGCGATTCCCTAGTGGGACTATCGACGCCTCCCATGCGTCCCTCTGACGTGCGGTGATGGTCTTAATGATAACTGACCCGCCCCATTCGGGTACGTCCACCGTCTCGGTCACTATGTCATCAGCGTTCAAGATGTCGTCTTTGCCCAATACCTTTTTTGCATCTCCGTCGGTCATCGTGATAGCTCCTGTGTTAGTTGGTTACACTGCGTCGTCCCAATCCACGTCGCCCGTGACCTTTAAGGTGATTGTCGCCGTCAATGCTCCGTCAAGCTCGCCACTTGGCGAAAACCCTGTGACAAAAGCGCTGAACGCTGTCACTGTGGCGGCTGTATTTGCATAAGTGATCGTGCACGATTGCGCGGTTGCTGTCTTAACAAGATCAGCCACCACGTCATGAAGGTCAGCATCATAGTTAACGTTGACTGTCATTTCGCCGCCATCGGATAACACCTGTATGTATTCCCTTGACGTCGTTGTACTGAAACTGCTAACGTCAACGGTATCGGCCGTACTACTTGGCCCATCAAATCCAGTGACGTTGATAATCGTTGATCCGATAGATATTACCGTCCCTAATGCTGCTTGGCCTGCCATAACGAAGCTCCTGTGTTAGTTCGTTGGTATGGATTCAGTCGCAAAGACTGAAAATTCAATCTGTCTGGTGTAAGTTGGTTTCTGTGTGCCTGCGATCGGTGGTGCTGGTAGGTCGCGGTGACCAGTCGGTAAACAGCTCTGTATCACGACAGTGTCAGACGTGCCGCGAAAACCCGCGAGCTTTACACGCACTGCGTCTGATAAAGCACGGGCTCCCGAGTAGGTCGTAGCCACACAATCAAACTGGTAAGTTTCTTGGCCTAACGCTATACCAGACGACAAGCTGTGAAGATGGTCTCCCTCAACCTGCGTATAGGCGATGAACGGCAGTGCCGCACCCTGCATCTCCTGCCACGGGGCGATGCGGGCACCGACCAACGCACTGACACCCGCATCATTGGCAAGCAACGCCACCAAAGCTGTTGAAGTGTCAGCCATTTAGCGGGCCTCCTGCTTGGCGATCCGATCAACGTCCTTGAGAATCAGCTTGCCGACGATCTTGTTAGCCCGCTTGACGTTTCGTCTGAATGCTGGGCCCATGAACGGCTGTGCTGGCATACGGCCATGAGCGCGGCTGACGCCATTACGGGTTGAGAATCGTGCTGTGGTGCCAAACTCGACAAGGTGAGCATGGGGGGCTCTGCCATAGTTGGGCCTGATCGCCACTGCGGCAGGTGCTCCGGGCAACGTCTTAACCTGGATAGACCGGAATAGGACTCCACGATCTTTCGGGGCCAGGCTACGGGCCGATCTTTGTATGATCTTGGCGCCTTGGGTCAACGACTTGACCAACACAGGTATACGCAGACGTACAGGAATCCGCGACAGTGTGCGGATAAGACCCTTATCACCCGATATTCGCATACCCGTCTTACGTGCCATTATGCTGCGACCTCCTGGCACATCAGTTCGTATACCACGTTACGCTCGTCGATGTTCTCCACGCTAACGATATTGAACACGCGCGAATTGAATAGAATCCTGTGCTCGTTGGTTATCGTCAGGTTCCTATACCTGAGCGTCAGTTTGTGCGTTGCGATCGCCTGAGTCTGGCTGTTTACAAGCTGTTCAGTGCCGCCCGCACGTTCGATCATGGCCCACACAGTGCCGCGATCGATAGCCGCCCATGTCTGGATCATCTCGCCATGGCTGTTGCGTGCTTCGCTGGCCACCTGGATCGTTACCCGGTGGCGAAGCTGTCCAGCTTGTAACGGCTTTAGCACTTCTCGACCTCCGGTATTTTGATCTGGTTAATCAAGGCTTCCACAGATCGCGGCACATCGTTTATGCTGCCCATCACGACGGGCTCCCGTATCTCGTGCCACTGTCCGACAAGCTGCATGATCGCCAGCCGTGCGCGGTCGTCCACGCTCGCCGTCGTCGCGCCATAGCCTGCAACGAATGTGACTGTCACAGAGTCCAAGCCACCGCGAATAGCCGGCCAACTCTAGTTGAACTTCTCAACGATACGCCCTGGCTCGGTGTTTGTGTCTACGCTATAAACGTCCGTGGATAGCGTCTGCGAGCTTCCGGCGGTGTCCAGGTATGCGATCGACGTAACAGACGACAGCTTAGGACGCGGTACGTAGAAGATGTTGGGGAATGCTTCTAGCGTCCATGACCAAGTGGCGTTGATAAACTGGCGGTTGGTGCGGCCCTCGATGTATTGTCGGGCTGCCGTTATGTACGTGCCGATCAGGATATCATCATCCACCGTGCTGATCCGTAGGTGGTCACGGGCCTCTGCGTTGGTCACAGGCTCGATCGCAGGTGCTACTGTTTGTGTCAGGCCCATAGTTTAACCCTCTGGCGACTGGATGGCCGCCGTCTCGATCTTGCGGCCACGGTGTGGGTGTGCTCCTCTCCGTTTCGCCTTCTGCTGGGGCTCGATAACCCGCTCGGCGGCCCCGCGTTCGATAAGCAGTTGGCAGACAGGATCGCCAAAGGTGTCGATCACGGCGCCTGCCGGGTGCATGATGTACGGCTTTAGGAGTCTGATTTTCACGCTGCACCCCCTTCTTGGTAAGCGGGTATCGCTTCGTGTCTGCTAGTCCGGCCATATTCTCGCTTCATCCAATCGTTTATCCTGATACGCTGTGCGCACATATCCTCGTCAAACTCCACGACTGTCATTTCTAACTGGCCGACACGTGCGTCTGGCGCCAGGTACAACGTCTTGCCAGCAAGTCGCCATTGGTGCCAAAACCAAATGTCATAGTGCATCGATTCTTCATGGCGCCATGATCCGTTGGGCCCGGGCTCTGACTTGAACCACGGCATTGGCACCTCTTGGAGTGCCGACAGCCTTATAAGCGTTAAGCCAAAATGTGCAGAAGAAAGCCTGATTGGTTGGCCAGTGTGCCTAGCTTTCTTTACCCCCTGAATTGTCGCCAACGGGGTATCGTTGTTGCGCCGGACCTCATTTGACGCCAACGCATCGATATGCGGATACTGCGCGAACGTGCGTAGCATTTCATTTACGTGCCGTTCCGTGAAAACGGTATCGTAATCAAGCGTAAAGACCCATTCGACGCCTGCTGTAATCAAGTCCTCGAAAACATTGGACATGCATGGGCCCCAAAAGACACCATGGAACGGCCGAAACTTGATCCCGAACTTTCGGAATGCTTCCTCAAGGCAGCCATGGTGGTCATTCCACCCGATGCGAGGGATAGAACCCACTGCCGCTATCTTAGAAGTGATCGTGATATCTTTTGTGAGTTCTGGCGGTGGTGGTGGCGCTACGCCGTTGACTTCAACCTTGGGCGATAGCTCCGGCTGATCTTGTGGCTCGCTATCTACCCCTGCGTCTTGCGTAATAGCTTTTGCCTCAGCATCAGCCTCAGCCAATGCAATCGCTCTAAGCTCAAGCTCAGTCGGCTTACGCCCCTGGATATTCAAGCTGACAGGGTGCCGGTGGGTGTCCTTGACGTCATCAGACCAGCTCTTTAACTCCACAAGGCCAGCGTCCTCCATGAACGCTATCAATCGGTCAGCACACCAAACTGACTTGTGGTAGTCGTTCTCGTCCGTCTGACCGCCCATAAGATAAAAATGCCAAGCTGGGTCGTCATGGCTACGCACGGCGATCTGGTCGAAGTCAGGTACAGATATCCGCAAGATGCCGTTCGTCTCCAATGCACGGACCCAATCGTGTAACGCCTTTCGTGCATCGCCAAAGTCGAAGTGTTCGAGCAAGTGGCTTGCCCGGATCACGCTAACGCTATCGTCTGCGTAGTCCAGTGGGTACGCCTCTTTCCCGTTCTTGCGGTCGATGGATGTATATCCTTCGATTTCCGTAGGGCCAGCTCCAAGGTTTAGTTTGATCGTCATCGTTTTGCACCTCCGATGAATGGTTATGGCGCCCCGATGGCCCGGCCGCCGAAGCAAGCCGGGCCGTCGGAGGTGCCTAGGTTAGTTAGCCGATTACAGCGAAGCCGCCGCTCTGGATCATGGCCGCTGCGTTTGCTGGCTCTTGCTCTTTCCTGCTCAAGATGCCGATGACGCCCACAGTCACGTCGTCGTTAGTATCCCCTGCAGCCGTCGAGATACTGACACGCAGGAACCGCTTGCGACCAAGAAGGTTGATCTTGTACACGCCTGGCTTAGCGGACGTCAGATCCTCTGTCGCGCGTTCAAAGTCTGCATCAAACGTCGCAAAGTTCGTGACGACTGTATCGTCCGACTCAAGGAAACTGATCGTTGGGCCGTCGGCGTTGGTGTTCAACTCGGCCGAGAAGTTAAAAATAACTTCTGCGTAATCTGCTTGGATTGTGTCCAAGTTGGCTGTAATCGTCGCGCTGTTGGTCATCAATTGCGATGCAAGCACCTGCGATATCGTGGTTCTCTGTGCGTTAATCATTGTAAAAGCTCCTGTGCTTTGTGGGTTAGGTGCCGGTCTTGAGCGCGACAATCGGGCCGGGGTCGTTGGTATCACCAAGATCGTGGCTGACGATATCAAATCGTTGTGTGCCACGAATGGCGATCTCGTCCTCTGCGAAGTTCAGATGCTCGCTAAGGGCGATCTGTGTCTGCCTGCGGTCACCAAACATGGCCGCTTGTCGAAGGTCGCCGAACAGACAAACAATCGTATCTGTGGCTGTAACCTTTTGCATCACTTGAACGATGTTTACAGGGTAGCCCAAGAATGAAATGCCTGTTTTGTTGGTCAGATGGTCGACAGTGTTACCGCCAGCGGCGTAGATCAGCTTCTGCATTACACCGCCGAAAAACGCCTTAGAACAATACCACTCTGCTCCTGCTTCTGCGAATGTCGGAAGTTTGCCAACAACGTCGTTGAAGTCACCAAGCACGATAGCTCCAAAAGTGCTGCCTGTGCCCTGTGTGACGATGCCAGCGGTATGGTTCCCGTCGTCGATCTTGACAGTAATGCCCGTGATTCCGCCACTGGTGCTGATCCCAGTTCCGTTAAAGCCTACAGTGTCCTCCTCTAACGAGAACGCAAAGGCAATCTCAGACGCCAGGTTTTCAGCAAGGTTGATGATCGAGTCTTCGTTGAGTTCACTGGAATACTTCGTGAGCGTGCCTACCTTGCCTGCCGTCAGGTTGACGCGATCCCAACCCTTTTGACTTTCTGTAATCGCCGTGTTTTCACCGATCCAGAAGGTTGTGAGGCCGCCTGTGCGACGTGGGACACTGAGCGTGTCGGAAGTCATGGGGACTACGCGAGCCTTACGGCGAAATACGCCGTGCTGCTCACGTAAATCGATCAGTGTGGTTTCAAACTGATGAGGCACAAGAAAACCGCCAGCCGTGTTAACGCCTTCGGTTTGTGCTCGTTCTTCAGTTCCTTTTACAATTGCAATGCCGTTTTCTCGGCAGTATTCCTGCCCTGACCTGTTTCCGAACAAGGCGCCGAGAGCCCACTGGCCAAAGGCATATGCCTCATTTTCAGTCTTGAACGCTCGCAGTGCAGTACAACGACGCGCCCTAGTAGGCATAGGGAACTGTTGGCCTCCGCCATGCTGGATAACAGCCGTGGTGTGGTTCGCTCCCGTGCCACGATCCTCGGGCAGATCGGCGGACGTCTGACGTCCTGCGGTCGTTGCGAGGCTGTCAGAGATGGTCTTCTGTCTGGCCTCGTCGCCCTCACGCTCTTTGATCTGGGCGTTAATCTTGTTGATTTCATCCAAATGGCCGTCGATAGTCGAACGTTCCTCGTCGGTCAAAGACCGCTGATTGTCGTTCTTGGCCACATCGATCACCGCTTGGCTTGCCTTTGCAGCCGTTGCCAGTGATTCGCGTAACTCTTTAAGGGTCTTCATAATGCTGACTCCGGTTAGGTCGGGGCCAGCATCAAAAAAAACGCGGACCGCGACAAGGTTGTTAAATCCTTGCTGGTAGTCCGCGCTTGTGTACAAGCGTTTCGTGCCGTTACGTTGTCGTAGCTGGTTGCGTATACGCCCATGCCCATCGGCTGCCACAACAACGTCTATGCAATTTTCTACCTACATAATATCAACCTAGACGCGCGATGTCAAGCTCACGCTGTGCGTCGGATGTCTGGTGCTTGGGTTTTATGGACGCTCGGTATGCGTCTCTGCTGCGAACCGCGACGTCGGTATCAGGGTACGCAGGGAACGTCACCGGCGATACGTCGAACAGCTTGACTTCTAATAGCGTACGTTGTTCCTCGCCGTCTACAGTCTCCCATTTATCTGACACCACCTGGAATCCGAAGCTGGACCCGGTGATATCGCCACGCTTGATTAGCTCAACGACGTCGCGACCTGCGCTGGTATCAGGCACCTTGACGCGATACTTGAGGCCTTTCTTGTCCTGCTCAAGCTCCAGGGTGCCCGACGCTGTTCGGCCAATGGTCGATAGCCCCGCGTCGTGGTTAACCAGCGCCCGGACGTCATCGGACTTAATTGCGTTGGTGAACGCACCTGGCTTGATGAACTCGACGAACCCGCCAAGGTCTTCTGACGGCTTGTCGAAAACAGCGGCGTAGCCTTCGATAATGGGCCGTCCGTCTTCGGACTCCAATAGCCGAATCTCCGGCGACTTACGGGCTCGTGTTTCTCTTGTGCTAGTGATGGGCATATTTGTGCTCCTGTAAAGTGCATTTGTCGAAACCTTCGTCATCCCACATCCAATGGCCTTGAGTATATCGAAGCGTAATAGGGAGTGTAAGGATAAACACCATCATAACCGCACACGAACACAGCATAAACCAATCGCAGGGCTCAAACGCGACTTCGTCTGTTTTATGTGCCACGGTAGATACTCCTGTTTATATTAGGTTGTTGCTTCGGTTGCTTGGCTGTGCTCGTACCAAGTCAAAACAACCGCTCCTTTGTTTGCTGCTCCGTCTGCTGTGAATCGGACAGCGTACTGCGTGTCCGACTTCAACATCCATTCGGCAAGTGACCTAGCCTCGGGGGCAATCTTTGACTGTGAGCCAAAAGCGAAGAACGTACACAAAGATGTACCGCCTGCAAAAGTGGTGGGGTTTAATGCAACCCCGTCGTTGGCTGTGAATGTCGCTGAGCTTTGGTTTTCCAATATTATCGAGCTAGCGGGCGTTCCGTCTCGATTACGATTGAAAATAGTTAGCAGCGTACCCGATTCAGCATCCCACGTCGGGCCTTCGATAACCTCGATATGGGCTCCGACCAGAGTTGACGCCTGCGCGATCATGTGTGCCACTCGTGTACCCGATGGCGTTTTGAAAGCGATAACAATGGTGTCGTTATCGCCCATAGATTCGTCGGCTGTGCACACAGTGAACGATTCTCCCTCGTGGATTTCATGGTGAGACGACTCAATATCAACAATCCTAAAGCCATCTTCGCTGAATTCAGCCTCGATAACGCCGCCTGATGTTTGAACTGCCATAGTTATAACCCCTTAATCTGCCACGACTTGACAGACGCAGCCGTCGTGTAGTGGTGGGTGAAATGTATTACTGCCACGTTGGATTGGCTGTTGCGTTTCGTCGCCTTCCACTTCGTCTCCTGCCGTGACAAACGCCACGTCAACGCCGACAACCTTGCCGTCTAATTCTTCGCATATCGGGCAGGTGTCAGACCCGAACGTGACCCATCGGAAGGTCGTTACGCCCACAGACTTGTACGCCTGGCGGGTTATCGCCTGCTGTGACTGTGTGGACTCACGCTCTGCCAGCTTGTCAGGCCGTTTGTCGGACCATTCTTTGAGACGCAGGCCGATCAGGGCGCCTGCGGTGGCCACTGCTGGGATTGTACCGTCGGGTAGAGGTTCGGGCTCGGGGGGCTTCTGCCTCGTCCAGTAGGTTGATGATCTGGCCACGTGAGCTGTTGACGTATCGCTTGGCAAGTCCAGCGGTATAGTCAGCGTTGAACCGCTCAAGCTCTGGCGGCAGGTCGTCCGGTGTCGTTTGGCCACGTTCATCAGCGACATCGGCCAACAATTGATCGGCCATCGTGTCGATCACCGGCGCGAACTGTCTCTGCACATGTTCGTTATGCTTTGGATACCACTCATCAAGCCAATCGACGAAGGCGCCACGGCCGTCAGGTGCGTCGAGTTTGGACAGTGCACGTCCCACGGCGTTGACCTCACGCTTGACAGAGTTGGTGGCTGCCGCTGTGAATAGCCGTTTGTTGGACCTGGCGATCCTGTTTCGACCAGCGATCGATCGGCGTTGAACGTCGTTTAAGCGTGGATCGGTGGCTAAGTGTTCGATCTTGCGGGTAGATACGGCCGTGCAGCCACAATGATCGTGATTCTCACCATCCGCATCGGAGACAGTCAATTGTTTGACATCCTGTGTGTTTGCCAGTCGCGAAGACAGGAATCTAAGCCCCCTTGCAACCGCTCGAACTGGGTCGGTATCGTCGCCGATAGCGTTGGTAAACTCGTCTGCGGGAACCATGTTAAGCGGAACAAGGTAAACGTCGCCCTGGTCTCCGATATTGTCGAGCTCTTCAAACCCTCTGATGTCGTTGACAGACAGCCAGCCGCCCATGCGGCCGGTCTGGTATGCCGCGTATCGGGTCGCAAGATCGCCGCGTAACAGTGCTGCAAGCTGGACGAACCCGAAGAACCTTCGGCGATCTATCGGCGAAAGCAGTTTTGCATTGACCTCCATTTCAAACCGCTTAGCCCATGGGTCAATCGTGTCGGTGACAAACCATATTGCAAGCTGTTCGATATTACTGAACGTCGCCCGCGACAGGTCGCCGATCTTTGGCGGTGGCAGCCGATACAGGCTCGCTATCTGCTGGGGCGTGAATTGCCTGGTCGCTAATAGCTGGCTGTCCTCTGCACTGAACCCGTATTGCTGAATCTCTAAGCCTTCCTCTAACAATGCCACCTTATGAGCGTTGGACGTGCCCTGGTGGGCCTCGGACCAAGTCCGTTTTAGGTTCGCTCGGCCTTCTGGCTCGAGATGGCCCGGATGTTTTATAACCGCTGCAGGCTGCGCGCCATTGCCAAAGAATGTTCCAGCGTATTCCTCGGCTGCCATGCCTGTTCCGATCGCTTGTCTTGCTTTTGTGATCGGACTGTATCCTCTAATACCGTCGAAACCCAAACCCGCTATGTGGAAGACATCAGAACCCTGCAGGATTGTTTTATTCTGGTTCTTGTCAACGTGCAGATATTGAAGCGCTGTAACTCCGTCTTTACGAACCAGCTTGATGTCCTCAATGTGCGTGGGGTCCAGTATCCACAATGCAATCGGGTCGCCTGCGTTGTTGCGCTCAATCTCGGCAAAGCCATTGCCGTAGGTTAGGACGTGGCCCATGATCGTTTGACGGAAGTTGCCCGCCGACAAAATGGGGTTTGCCATGTCGTGCAGTAATGCAAACACGGGGTGAGTTCGGGCCTTCACCGTGCTTTCCCGGCCACTACTGTCGGTCACAGTCTCCATCACAAACATGGGAGTCTGTAGTAGCGTCTCACTGATAGCCCGAACGCTGGCAAACACCGGCAACAGATTTAAGGCCGTTATTTCGTTGACAGTCTGACCGGATGAAGTGGTGGGCCCGAGCAAGCCCAACCAAGCGGCGCGTGACTTGTCTAATGATCGCTTGAATAGGCCGGTGATATAGCTTTTGATGCTCATGGTATACCCTTATAGTACAGTAAGTCCGCGATCTTCGTAGATCGATCGCCCGCCGTTTGGATCGTTTGCAGTCGCCCTACCGATAGCCATGACCAGTGAAACAATACCGTCGATCTTGTTGGCGCTGGCGTCCTTGGGTTTCTTCGGCTTGATATTCCCAGCGGGGTCTGTGCCGACCATCATATTGGACGCCATCCAACGTAACACCGGGTGCCCAGCGTGTGATATCTCGGCGCCTAATATCAACCGCTCAAGCTCCTTGGTAGGTGCCGACATTGACGAAAACCCTTGGCCAAACGGCACGATATCAACACCCACGCCGCTCAATCGCTGGCGTAACATTTCCAGATTCCAGCGATCTGCGCCTATGTCGATGATGTTGTGGTCCTGGCCAAGCTGCAAGATGTCAGCCTCGATCGTACCGTAGTCGATCACGTCGCCCTCGGTCATTCTTACAAACCCATCCCTAGCCCATGCAGAATATGGCACGCGATCGCGTCGTTCGCGGTCGTCTGCCCTGCTGGCGGGTATCCAAAACGTGGGCAGCACCGCCCCCGATTGTGGCCAGTACAACACGAACGCACTAAGGTCTGCGATACTGGCAAGGTCAAGGCCGCCATAACACGGGCCCGACATCGCCTCAGCGTCGAACGTATCGCCGCATTTATCCCACTGTAGCATCCTGATGAACCTTGAATCTTGTTCAGTTCTCACGTTGAGGTGCAACCGCTTAAAGGTGTTCTCGTAGCTTGGGCTATCCTGCGCACGTTTGCACGCTGCTGTCAGATAGTCCATTGACAAACTGACGCCAAGGTTTGGGTTAGCCTTTCGCCAGACTGCAGGTGACGTCCAGTCGTCATCCTTCAACGCCTCGTATATGACTGGCAAGAATGAAAAGTCGCTTATGATTCCATCGCGGACCTTGCAGGCATAGTCATATACTTCGTTACAGATCGACGGGCGGTCGAAATCGGCGGTGGTTATAGAAGATTAGCGGCTGACGCCGGGCGCCCGTGGAAGTCTTGAACACGTCTACAAGATCTCTATTGGGCTGGGCGTGCAGCTCGTCGATGATGGCAATGTGTGTGTTGTAGCCGTGTTTGGTATTGGCGTCCGCACTGATCGCCTTGAGCACGCCGCCGGTTGCAGGGTGAGTGATTGCTTTTCTGAATACCTCAAGCTGCCCATCAAGCCATGGTTCGTTCTTCACCATTCCCTGAGCAGGGCCGAATACGAGCGTCGCTTGATCACGATCAGCTGCAGCGCAGTAGATTTCAGCGCCAAGCTCACCGTCACACACTAAAGACCCAAGCCCAAACCCAGCGGCAAAAGTGCTCTTTCCGTTTTTCCTCGGTACTAGCTCTAGGCATTCCTGATATCTGCGCCAGCCAGACGGCCTTTTCCAGCCTTTTAAGCAACCAACAATAGCTTTCTGCCAGTCTTCAAGCTCAAACGGCTGGCCAGCCAAGGCGCCTTTGACGTGTGTGATGCACTCAGGAAAGAACTCGACGGCCAGATCGGCCGCCTCCTCATCAAACCAGCAGTCACCCGGAACCATATTCCCATGGCCGTCGTCAAAATGACAGCCGACAGCGGTTGCTATGGAGTCGTAACCCGGTATCAACACCAATAGATCACGCCATTTTCTACTTATGACGTCGGGCGTTTTCTTAGCTGACGAGCTTGGGCTTGAAGCGGTCTTTATCACGCGGCTTATCCTTTGCCGCATCGCCTACTTTTACCCGCGTGCGGTCTGCCGGGGTCAGCCCGAAGACAGCAGCGAGATTCCGCCATCGCGTGAACGCCTCCTGTTTGGCGGTCTGTACCTTACGTATTAATCTCGTTTGTTCCTCTCTATTCTCGTTGGTTATGCCTTTTAAAAGACATATTTCTGATGCGTGGTGAGTCCAGAAGTCACCTATTGACGTACACAAGAGCGTCAATGCTGTGTAGTCGCCAGACGACAGCGTGCCCTGTCCGTCGTGCGTAGCAATCACGCGATGCCATTCCTCCAACGCATAACCCGACAACGACTCCGGTGGTGCTTCTATTTCGCCACCAGCGGACATTTCCTGCTCGCGATCTTTAGACAAACGGCTTCCACGTCGCTGTAGCTCTGCTTTTGTCTTTGGTGGTCGTCCTGGCTTGGTCATGGGGTAAAGCTCTTTAGTTGTTAAACGTGAGCGTAAAGC
>Ga0114923_10001021_pt1 | contig 19787 bp, 17 predicted proteins | sample SumtaG_FD_89578 | JGI IMG/M metagenome (GOLD analysis project Ga0114923, IMG submission 89578) | Deep subsurface microbial communities from Indian Ocean to uncover new lineages of life (NeLLi) - Sumatra_00157 metaG | ecosystem: Environmental > Aquatic > Marine > Oceanic > Sediment | place: near...
AGTTTCCCAAACCCGCGGCAATTTCCCATGCGAAATTTATCGTTAAGGGATGCAATACGGTTTGGGGTGCCGGGGCGCTAAAACGGCACCTGGAGTTATATGGAAATCAAGCGGCTGTCGTTTACGAAGAAATGAAAAACCAGGGGCCTGTTTTATATAAAATCAAAGAGACCCTCATGCGGGAAGAGACCTATTCGCTCCAACTTCGAGTGGAAACCCAGACAGGATGGAAGACCAAAGCAATCATTCCAGGTGCCCCGCCACTGGTCCCGGCCACCAATGTCTACCCTATTGATTTGTGCGATGTCCCGGGAGATACCCTCAAAGTCAAACTAACCCCTCCGGCTGCTTCCTGGATGCTGGACTACCTTGCCGTAGATTACGCGGAGGATTTGCCGGTAAAGGTAACGGAAATAAAAGCGGTAAAAGGTGTAAACAGTAAAGGAAAGGATGTGCGACTGAGCCTGGATGAGAATGATGATGGTTATGTGGAGTTAGCTCAAATCGGGGACCGGGTTGAATTGGTCTTTTCGGCACCGCCCCGCAGTGCCGGTATGGAACGTACTGTCATCCTGGAAACCAGTGGATACTATCATATCCGGTTGGAAGCCAAAGGCAACCCCCGGCAAGAGGTTCTCAAGCGCATCTATCGGGAACCCGGGTTTATGGTCCGATATTCCTTTAATGAGTATCTGAAATGGAAATAAGCAGTGACGAAACGAAATTTGACAAAGTTCAATATATGGTGAAATCTTTAATCATGAAATTTCAAAATATTTCATTTTTCGGAATTCGGTGATGTATTGCATGTTTCACCAACCAACACATTGAAATAGGGACTAAAAGAATAGTTGAATTCTTTAATATAGAGGATTTCAGCTTTTAGAACGCAGAATTTGGGCTAAGGAAGTTGAAAAAAAAGAGGAGATATTTTTGGTGTGTCAATTTTTTAATTTAACAAAACATAGATTAGGAGGTTTTTAAATGAAAAAGTTTTCAAAGAGCAAGCTACTAGGGGGCATTATGTGTGCCTTCTTCGGCATTGTCTTCATTGCTTCCCCGGCCGCGGCCCAGGACCACCTGTGGAGTCAGCGTTTCGGGGATTCGGATACCGAAGACGGCCGCAGTGTTTACGTCGATGATTCCGGCAGCGTAATCATGACCGGAGTCTTCCAGGGCACCGTCAACCTGGGCGGAGGAACCCTTATCAGTTGGGGTTACCAGGATATCTACCTGGCCAAGTACGATGCCGATGGCAACCACTTATGGAGTCAACGATTTGGAGATTCGACCCCGGACTATGCCTGGGGTGTCACCGCGGATGCATCAGGAAACCTGTACCTGACGGGTCATTTTTACAGCTCCATAAACTTCGGCGGCAGTACGCTAACCAGTTCCGGTTTGTTGGACATTTTCCTGGCCAAGTTTGATCCCAACGGGAACCACCTGTGGAGTAAGCGTTTCGGGGGATCTGGGTCTGATTCTGCATTCACTGTAGGTGTTGATGGATCGGGAAATGTTTTCCTCACCGGCAAGTTCCGAAATACAGTGGATTTCGGAGGCGGCCCCCTCACCAGCGCTGGAAACGACGACATCTTCCTGGTCAAGTTTGATACCAATGGGAACCACCTGTGGAGTCAGCGTTTCGGGGGGACCGACAGTGACGAAGCCCGCGGTCTCAGCAGCGATGAAGCCGGGAATGTCGCTATTACAGGTGATTTCCGGAATACAGCGAACTTTGGCGGCGGACCTCTGAGCAGCCTGGGACAGGAAGAAATCTTCCTGGCCAAGTATGATGGAAACGGCAGCCACCTGTGGAGTAAACGACTTGGAGGTACAGACTACGATGCCGGCCGCACCGTCAGCTTTGATAGCAATGGAGATGTTATGGTATCCGGGCGTTTTCGGGGCACGGTGAACTTTGGCGGCGGTGCGCTTACCAGTGCCGGGGGCGATGACATCTTCCTGGCCAAATACGAGGGCAGCACGGGGGCCCACCTGTGGAGCCGGCGTTTTGGCAGCGTTTGGGATGATTTTGTTTCCGAAGTACGTACGTATTGCGGTGGAAGCTCGATCATCACCGGGGCTTTCTGGACTACCCTGGACTTTGGCGGAGGTCCCCTTACCAGTGCCGGGGACGAAGACATCTTCCTGGCCAAGTATGATGGTGAGGGTAACCACTTGTGGAGTCAGCGAATCGGGGGAACAGGTCAGGACAGGGGGCAGTCTGTCGCCCTCGATCCAACAGGAGAGGTGCTCATCACAGGCTTCTTCCAAAATACCGTCGACTTCGGTGGTGGTTCCCTCAACAGTGCAGGCAGCATCGATATCTTCTTGGCGAAGTACCAGGACTCTCCTATAGTCGCAGAAGACGTCAGCGCCTGGATATTGCGGGATAGTTCCCTGATCCCAATGACAGGCAACATCCTGTTGGGATGTCCGCAAGGTGATTTAGATGCTCTCGTTATCCAGGTTGATCTGGCGGATGGGTGTTTCAGCGGGACGGTGGCAAAGGAACGTTTATCGATGTCGATGCCGCTAAACGGTAACGCCGTGCTTTATGCTACCCACCCCTCCCATTATAGAGCGGATCACGATGCAAGGCCTTCGAACGGTTACCTTACGACATTCACGCGGCATTGGATCGGCGGCTGTGGCCAGGACGAAATCGTGATCTACCTGGATGGTATCGAGATAGGGCGAGTGAACATCGATGTAAGAAGCCCCGACATGGTGACAAGCGGAGATTCGGCCCGCATCGTCGATATCCTTGACTTCAGCGAGTTCGCCATGCACTATCCCTCCTGCGAATCCGGTTCAGGGAACTACAGCCCGTGTTGTGATTTTAACGCCGACGGCTGCGTGGACATAATCGACTTCGCCATCTTCAGCATGCACTACAACCATAGATTGGAATGGTGGTAAAAAGAAAGGTTAAATAGTGTCTGAACCGCTGATAACCATGATTAAATGATGACTATGATAAAGAGGAACGCTTCGTGCGAATTATAAAATCAAGTCCGAAGGACACCTTATCTTATCACAGCCCATCATAATCATCAGCGTTCATCAGCGGTTCAGACCCTTGTACGCACCCCTTCGCGGCTAGCTAAATCCCTATCCCGGGTTTAAATAGGTAACGGCAGCAAAAATCCCCTGTTCAAAACCAGCCAATATCTTTTTCTCATCCTTGGTCAAGCGCTGAACATCAAAGTCTTCCGGGGGATATATGATTTCTATACCCTTATATTTATTTTCCAACTCATCGAGTATTTGATTATATATTTCATGCCTGTTTAATAAGGATTCAACCAGGTGTGCGTATTTCAGTTCTTTGTAGTAACGTTCATACAAAGTCCTGATCCAGAAGGATTCCTCTTTTTTCCTGTAGCCTTTGGGCCGGGTACGAACCACCAAAATATCTTCTTCCTTGAAGCCTAAAGCCAGTGCTTTTTGATAGGGCACCGGGGCAAGAAGGCCGCCGTCTAACAGCAGGCGCCGGTTGTAATGGACGAATCCTCTATATAATAAGGAATTGCCGCTGTGGCTTTCAAAGCAATAAAGGGATCGTCTGTTTTAGAATCCAGGAAAATAGTTTCCGGTGGGGAATTTTCATTGACAGCAGTTGCCGTAATTAACAACGGACATGATTGCCTCAATTTTTTTACGTCCAATTTTTCCCTGCTATCGATGATGGTATCGATCATCCAGTCGAGATCGAGAATATGCTTATCCCGCCGGAATAGATTGGAATAGTGAATAAATTTATTGGAAAGAAGTTTGGTAAAAAATGCATCCCGTGCCAGGTAAATCTGGCCGGCCAGGTAAGCAGCGCCGGTTAACGCACCGGCTGAGGAGCCGATGACCAGTTTCCAGGGAAAATAACCCCGTTCGGCAAAGGCTTGAAGTACCCCTACCAGGAAAATTCCCCGCATTCCCCCGCCCTCAAGAACAAGAATTTTTTTCCTGGGAAACGATGGCCTTCTCTTAAATATGCCGAGCACCTTCTTATTTACATCGCTAAATACCTTAAATAGGGGCTTTATTTTCTTCACAAGATCATTTTAATAAAAAAAACAAAAAATTTCAATTTTCCTATTTTGAAACCATTTTGTTTGACAACAGGAGTATTATGAATTAAAATCAACCCTGTATATAAACGTTTTTTTTAAAAAAAAAGAGGTGAAATATGGCGAAAAAAGTTTTAGTCGCAACATTTAAACCGTTTGCCAAAGCAGCGGTGGAAAGTATTTCTGAAATTTCCCAAGAAGCCGGTTATGATCTTGTCTTGCTGGAATCTTATATCGATGACTATGATTTGATCCGGGCTGTGTCCGATGCGGACGCATTAATTGTAAGAAGCGATAAAGTAACACCGGAGGTATTGGATGCCGCAAAAAATTTAAAGATAGTGGTGCGGGCCGGCACCGGTTTCGATAATGTAGACTTACAGTCTGCCACAGACCATGGGGTGGTAGTGATGAATACACCGGGCCAGAATTCCAATGCCGTGGCAGAACTGGTCTTCGGCCTGATGTTGAACCTGGCAAGAAAAGCATACACCGGGAAACCCGGTACCGAATTAAAGGGAAAGAAGTTTGGCCTTCATGCCTATGGCAATGTGGGTGTGGCAGTAAATAATATTGCCAGGGGTTTCGATATGGAGGTTTATGCCTTTGATCCCTATATCAGCAAAAAAAAAATGAAAGCCGATGGCGTGAAACCCGTGGACAGCGCAGAAGAATTATATGAAACCTGCGATTATGTTTCGCTTCACCTTCCCAAAATGAAGGAAACAATCGGGTCCGTCAATTACGATTTGATGTCCCGGATGAAAAAAGGCGCCGCCATCATTAACACGGCCAGGAAAGAAGTGGTGGATGAGCCCTCCCTGCTAAAAATGCTGGAAGAAAGAGAAGATTTCCTCTACGCAGCCGATGTGGCGCCCGATGCCAGGGAAGAAATTACTGAAAAATACGGGGTACGCACCTTTTTTACTGCCAAAAAGATGGGGGCCCAGACAGCAGAGGCAAATGTCAATGCCGGTATTGCAGCCATCAACCAGATCATCAACTTTTTTAAAACAGGCGATACCACATTCCAGGTTAACAAGTAGAAACAGTCGAACCTAATGATGAATGATGGAGGAAAACGTGCAAGCTGAAAAAAAAAGCGAAGGGACGGGTGTGGAAATTGTTGCTTTTTCCAATCAATCCAGGCAGGATAAAAAGCTCCTGGGAAAATTTGTGGGTTTTCACTGGAAACACTACAGGGATGAACCGCAATATATACCTTTATTGGATTATGAATACCTGGGTTTCAAATTGTTGGGTATCCAGGGGTTCTTTGAACCCCGGAACCTTTTCTTTAAACACGCGGAGATGAGATTTTTTTTGGCATTTAGAGATAAAGAAATTGTCGGTCGCTGCAATGCCTTTGTCAATCATAATCATAACCGGCGCTGGCAAGATAAGGTGGGTTTTTTCGGTCATTTTGAAGCCATCGATGACCCCGGGGTTGCCGGGGCATTGCTGAGCAGTTCCATGGAGTGGTTGAAATCCATGGGGATGGATACGGTGCGGGGACCGCAAAATATGCCGGTAAATGAAGCCACCCCCGGAATTATGACCGAAGGTTTCGATTCCCGGCCGGTGATATACTATAACTATAATAAAAGATACTATGAAAAATTACTCCGTGATGCCGGTTTTGATCCCATCAAGCGGGTATTTTCCTGGGAAGTGGCGGTGATGAACCCCATGGAAGAAAAACTGCGGCGGGTGGTCCCAAAGATAATCGATCGTTACGATATCACCATCGAGTCCTGGGGGGAGCGGCCCTTTAAGGTGCGGAAACGTGAGATGCTTGAAATTTATAATGATGCCTGGGATGGGAATTTCGGTTTTATCCCTTTTGTCGAGGAAGAATTCAACGCCATTATGAACGATATGATGATTATCTTTGACAAAGGGTTGTTCCAGTTTGTGTATGTGAAAGGAGTGCCCGCGGCATTCCTGGGCTGTGTGCCCAATATCATTGAAACGCTAAAACCCATTCGCGGGTTTCGGAAATGCGAACTTTTGAGGGCTATCAAAATGCTTTTAACCAAACGGTGGATTAAAGGATTTCGATTGGGCTACCTGGGAGTTAAGAAAAAATTCCGACGGCTGGGCCTGGATGGGGTAATGATCTGGAAACAGAAAATCTACGCCCAGGAAGCGGGTTTTAAATATTCCGACATGGGCTGGACACTGGAGGACAACCTGAAAACCATCCGGATGGCAGATACGATGGGAGCCAAGCCCTCTAAAACATACACTATCTTTGAGAAAAAAATAATATAGACTGCAGTTAAGGAGTTCAGAATGATCAAAATGGGACATCGGCTGTTGATTATAATTATCATTTTCGTTTTTGGATATGGTTTCCCGGTTTTTGGCCGCGGCGCGGCCACCCTATATACGGAGGCTCTGCTGCAATGTGCTCTAACCATTAGTTCACACTCAAAAAATGAAAATTCCTTTACGCTCAAGTTACCTAACAACGATTTTGAAGCCGTGGATGCCGAAGGGTTTCCCACCCATTGGCATCGGGGAGGGAAAAAAGGTGAACCCGGCATAAGGGCAGAAATAGACGGCAAAAATGCCTATTCCGCGGAAAAGAGCCTGGTGATTTCCCACAGCCGGTGGGGAAAAAGTATAGTGGTTTCCGAGCCGCTGGTGCTGCAAGTGGGTCACCTTTACCGCTTGAGCGGTCGGGTAAAGACGGGGTCGGCCGTTACCCGGCCGATGGATCGTTACCCCACGTCGGTGGCTGCCTGTTTGACCATGGAATCGTTTCCTTTTACCAACCATTCGCCCAGCCTTGGCAGCACGTCCGGTTGGCAAAAGATAGAAACCCTTTTTATTGCCGCTGCGAGCCGTGACAGGGTGCGTCTCCACCTGGGGTACAATGGAAAAGCAAAAGGAACGGCCTGGTTCGACGACATCCGGGTAGAAAAGGTGGAAGACATTTCTGCTTATATCCCGGGGGAAACGGTCGAATGGTTTGGCCCGGCCTTCCGTTATACGGACAAAGGATGGATTTTTGTTCATATCGAAGGCAAGCCGTATCAACGGGGGTACCAGTACGGTTATTTGCTGGCGGATGAAATTGTGGCTTACATACAAAAGCTGGCGGTTCAGGCCAACGATGATAATCCCGCGCATGGGTGGCGGCAGATGCGGCGCATAACCGATGCCTTCATGCTGCGCAAATACGAAGAGGAATACCTGGTTGAAATGAAAGGCATTGCCGACGGCGCAGCCGGGGCCGGGGCCAAATACCAGGGCAGCCCAGTCGATTTGCTGGATATTGTGACCGTTAATTCTTCCATCGATATGGGGCAGATATGGAGCGCGCTGCGGCATACACCCCATGCGCTAAGCGGTAGAAGTTTCTTGGCCGCGGAAGATGAAATGAAAATTCCCATTAAAGAGCACAAATGTTCCGGGTTCTTAGCCAATGGACCGGCCAGCAAAAACGGGGATATCGTATTCGCCCAGATTTTTATGTGGGGTGGGTATACCGGGGTTCATTGGAACGTTATCTGCGATGTTGTCCCAGAAAAAGGTCTTCGGGTGGTATACGAAACCTTTCCCGGCGGCATTCATTCGGGTGCTGATTTTTATATCAATGAAGCAGGTATTATGGCGGGTGAAACCACCACGATGCAAACGCCTTTTGATATGGACGGCACGCCGCAGTCCAACCGGATTCGCAAAGCTCTCCAATATGGTCGCACCATCGATGACGTGGTGCGGATACTGAAGTATAAAAATAACGGCATGTATACCAATGACTGGTTGATCGGCGATGCCAAAACCAATGAGATTGCTATTTTTCTCTTGGGGACAAAAAAGAGTAAGTTGTGGCGAAGCAGTACCGGCGAATTTCCCGGGGGCACCAAAGGATTTTACTGGAGCAACAATAATAACAAAGACATCGAGGTACGGAAAGAATATATCCCTAACGCAGACAATGCGCCTTATGACCTTATTTTCAGTCCCTGGAACCGGGACCTGGTTTTCAACCGGTTTTTTCAAAAGTATAACGGGCAGATAGATGCTACAGCCGGGGTGAATCTCTGGGCGTCTTCACCCATGAATCGGCCCCATGCGTGCGATGGCAAGATAACCACCACGGAAATGGCCAGGGAAATGGTGTTTTTTGCCCATTTTGGCAAAGTGACCTTGCGGGAAAAATTCCCCGCTAAAGATAACCGTTTGCTGCGTGACTATGCCGGGGCGACTCCCCATCTGTCACTGGGGTATTCTGTTATCAGCCCGGTATTTGTCACGGAAAAGTTAACAGCCCTGAAAAAAAAGAAAGGGAATAAAAAAAAGAAAGCAGTGAAAAAATCGTCGGAACCGGGTTTATCGGAACTTAAAGATATTTACAGTTTTGATTCCCGTTCCCTATGGTTTAATACGGTTTACCCGGCCTCTGAAAAGGAGAACTGGTTTGTCAGTGGAACCGCAGCTTATTGGCGGATGCTTAAAGGGCTGCCTTCAAGCACACAAGCAGCCGCTTCTTATTTAAAGGAGCAGTTATCCGGGATCAATGCCCGTTTGTTGTACGTCATTTCCCGGGAAGGAGCCATTGCACCATTAGCAGCCCGGCGGGTTTATGACCGCTACAACCATTACCGGGTCCCACGAATCCGGGGAACGTTTCTTTTGCATCAACTGCGGCTTTACCTGGACAACAAAACTTTTTCCAAAGTGATGAACGCGGTTCACAACCGGTTTAAAGATAAATCCATGACCAACCGGCAATTTATCTCGCTTTCGGAAAAGATTGCCGGCAAGTCTCTTAAACCCTTTATCATGCAGTGGCTGGAGCGAAAAGACCTTCCTCGAATTAATTTTAAAGCCGGTGTTGAAAAGGCAGGGGAAGGGTGGCAGTTGAACCTGAAGGTACTGCAGCCCGGGAAACCTTACCACTTTGTCACCACTGTGGAAGTTGAAACTGAAAAAGAGAACATATGGAAAAAAGTCGAAGTGTCAAAAGCAGAACAATCTTTTGATTTTACCTTTTCGGAGAAACCCATACGTGTTCTTTTTAATGCGGGAAATGATATACCGGTAACCCACAAGAATTTTTATACGTTTTCCAATCATTATGACGATTTCCATCACACCCTTTATGTTTACGGCACATCGCGCCAGATCGAGGCCAATCATACCCTTACCTTACGTTACCGGACGACATTGGCCGACAGGTATTCCGAAATATTGCCCCCGGTTCGAAAAGATAGTGAAGTGAGTGAAGAGGAGTTGGCTTCCCATGATCTTATCGTAGTAGGTGGTACCGCAGACAATGGCTTGATGAAGCGTCTTGTGAAGAAGTTGGCAATAACAGCGGGAAAGAATTTTTTCCAGTGGCAAGATAAAACTTACGCGGATTCGGATGATGGATTATTTGCAGTCTTTCCCAATCCTTACAATCCCCAAAAGGTGGTTTACCTGGTGATTGCCAACAGTGCGCTGGAGCTTTACCGGGTGACTAAAAAATATTACCGGATGCCGTCGTGGGCTGTGTTTAAGGGTGAAAAAATAGTAAAAAAAGGTTATCACCCGGTGAAGGAGTATGAAGTTTGTTTTTAGAAGATCAGTGGACAGTAGGTCAGTGGGTCAGTGGGTCAGTGGGTCAGTCGTCAGATGACAGATGATAACTAGCAATTAATAAAAAATTTTTGCGGGGTCCAGGGGCGGTTTTTTTAAAAAGAGCCCCTGGCCGCCGGAGGCAAAATGAAAAAGATAAAACGAATTGGGATTCTTACCGGTGGTGGAGACTGTCCGGGATTAAACGCAGTCATCCGCGCTGTAGTAAAGACAGCTTACCGGGAATACAACGTAGAAGTCTACGGGATTCGTGACGGTTTTAGCGGCTTGATCAATAAAGAAGTTGAAAAAATAAAATTGGAAGACGTTTCCGGGATACTGCCCAGGGGCGGTACGATCCTGGGAACTTCCAACCGGGCCAATCCGTGGAAGTACCCGGTAACCAACAAGAAAGGCGAAATCGAACACCGGGACGTTTCAAACCAGGTGGTGCGAACCGTCGAGTACAACGAGTTAGATGTAATCATCACTGTGGGGGGTGACGGTACGCAATTTATGGCCAATAAATTGTACGAAAGCCACGGTGTGCCGGTAGTCGGGGTGCCCAAAACCATCGATAACGATATCGACGGGACGGACGTGACCTTTGGATTTGACACGGCCCTGGCCGTTGCCACCAGTTCGGTTGACAAGCTGCATTCCACGGCCGAGGCCCACCACCGGATAATGGTGCTCGAAGTAATGGGCAGGTATGCGGGGTGGATTGCGTTAGAAGCGGGCATTGCCGGCGGAGGAGATGTGATCTTGATCCCGGAAATCCCTTTTAAAATGGAAAAAATCGCTGAAAAAATCCGGGACAGAGAGAAAAACGGGAAACGCTTTTCCCTGGTAGTGGTAGCAGAAGGCGCCAAACCAGAAGGCGGCGATGTGGTGGTAGCGCGGGAAGTAGCAGATCCCCACGATCCCATCCGGTTAGGAGGTATTTCGCAGTTTGTGGGCAATGAAATTGAAGATATCACCGGCATCGAGACCCGGTACACTATCTTAGGTCATGTCCAGCGGGGGGGCAGCCCTTCGCCTTTCGACAGGATACTGGCAACCCGTTTCGGTTACCACGCGGTAAAAGCGGCAATGGAGGGGAAATTCGGTTACCTGGTGGGATTGCGGGGACAGGAGATAAAAACCACCCCGATTAGTGAAGCAATCGCTGTCCCCCGTCGAGTAAACCCGGATTCGGAGTTGGTTGATACCGCCGAAGCTTTAGGCACCAGCTTCGGGATTTGAACGCGAGGGTGCCTCCACAACCAGGCCCGAAGGGCCTTATCAAAAGTTTTTGTCCAACTTTTTTCAAAAAGTTGGCCGTCGGAGACAGGCAAAGTTTCTTTCCTCAGTGATAAAGCAGCGATTACATTCTCTGTGAGTTTCTACGACGCACTAGGTGTTGGCAAGTCGGTGGAAGAGGCGTTTAAATTTGGCCGAAGTGCTATCCGACAAATGTTTCCAGATATTCAAGCTAGCTCAATTCCTGTTCTGAGAATAAGAAAATGATTATTTTTTACTTGGTAACTACACTCCTTACAAAGTCTGTATTCTTGAATACAAGGACATGCAAGTTCCTGACATTCCAACAATCCCACGCACCGATCCCTCTTTCTTTCTAATCTCCCCAGCTAAAGAATGCTTCTTCCTCAGCATGAAGACGCCACGCTGAAATTCCTGTATGCGATATACGTATTACTCTACCTTTGCGTTTGTTTTTTGTTTTATATTCACTGTGGTTGAGAAATCGTCGAATAAAAGTAGCTGCTTCGTATTGACCGACATCTACATAAACAAGGCAGTAGCGTAAATGGCACAATTTGGATTTATAAAAATCAGAATCAAGGGTAAATAATGTTGGGGAACGGAGTTGGAAAAGAAGGGGAATGATTTCAGGATCCTTCAATCCCTTTCGTCCTACTTCGTATCCGACCTGGTGTATACGAAAGCGCCACCCACGTAAAAGCTGACGCTGACTTTCAGGAAAATTTTCATCCAGCACAATCATGCTGATGCTAATTCCAATTCCAAAGCGTAATCGTCTGAGTGCTCGAAAAACACTTTATTTGACAACCTTACAGCTTCGGTGATTGCATCCCTGGTAATACTACCTCGCCACTCATCGATAATTGTTTCCCATGCCATCCCATTGGCTACCTGCTCCAAAACCTGGGAAACCATTATACGTGTGCCGATAAAGGTTAGTTTACCGTGACAAATTTCAGGGTCTGATACAATATATCGCCCAAAAAGCTTCCGACTCATATTAATATCTCCTCAATTTTACTCCTAAAAATTTCTATAAAAATCATAATATGCTGCCGTCTATATTTCCAATATTTTTAATTCATTTACTCGCTTAAAATGCCCCAGGTTTAATGTCAATATAGGTAAATCATTCTCAATCGCCGATGCTGCTATAAATATATCTCGAAATTCAATGATTTGGTTTTTCGATTTCAGGTCTTTATAAATAGTACTGGCGATTTTTGCTGCTTTTGAGTCAAAAGAAAGTAAACTGATTTTACTAAAAAAATGCTTAAGGGATGTCACATGTTCACTTTTTACACCAGATAAAAATTCAAATTCAGATATTGTTGAGGCATAAATATAGTGAGTCTTTTGGATTTTGTATAATAGACTTTTCTTTTTGTTTTTTTTTCTAAAGAAATCAATCAAAACAGAAGTGTCAACTAGAACTCGTCTATTTTCCAATTCTTAAACTCCTTTCCGACATTCTCGACATTTTGAATTTCTTCTTCGCTCAAGACAGGTGCATTTAAAAGTGCCTCTTCAAGGTTTTTCCTATTCCCCTTCCGGTCCATTTTCTCTGCACTTCCAATGTCCTCGGTTATTTCCAGGAAATCAATCTGTTTTAAAAAATCTAACAGATATTTTCCTTTTTCATTGTCTTTAATATCTAATACGACTCGACCCATTTTTTACCTCCGTTTTCCATTTCAATTTTATCACAAAATCACCTTTTTTAAAAATCCTAAATCTTATACTGTATTTTCCGCTGTAACATATTTGTTACAAGTGTAACATATAGTTATGCAGTTTTCAACTCGGCTGCCTACTAATTTTGCTATTGAACAATGGCCCAAACCGGACATTGCCTCCGGCGGCCAGGGGGGCTTTTTTGAAAAACCGCCCCCCTGGACCCCCCGAAAAACTTTTCTATAAGGCAATATGACTTCAATGGGAACAAATGATTAAAACAAATTACAACAGAGCCTCCGCATATAGTCCCCCCACGCAGTGGGGCTATTCCTGGTAACGTTCAATCGGAATATCGACCCGGTGCATACGATAAACAGGGTATATAAGAGGTCTCCCACTCCACTGACTGACCAATTCCCGGTTAAAGAACCCCCAGTGGGCCAGGCTGTCCGAAGACTCCGGCTCCAACAACACCGGGATCAACCGGGCCAACGGCTGACTCATGGAAATAAAATAAGAATCGGCCGGGATTGTCCTCTTCTCAGTCACATAAAGACCCTTTAAACTGATGGCAACATGACCCTGGTAAAGCCGCTGCGCAGTCTTTATCTCCTCGATTTTAAACATCTCCACCGCTGCCTGAAAGGATTTTCTTATCTTCTCGACAATAATACCATGGTGTCCCAGGTTTTTAATGATGCCGTCGTGATAAGGAGGGATAATATAGGCTCGAGGTAATGAGATAGACCGGGTGGGCACCGCTTTTGAAAAATAAGGTACGGTGTAATCCTTTAAGACGTCGGTTTTTTTAGCAATATGATCTTTAACCCAGGGAGGGTATTTATGACGGTCTTCGGGTTTTATTTTCTCAATTTTGAATTGATAACTCTTTATTGTTACATCAAACAGTTTTTCATTTTTAAAATCCAGGGCAAAATTCTCTTTAAAGTAACTGCTTTTGGTTTTGATGTCCGCGGCTTTTACCATTTCCTGCATCTCATCGATATGTTGATCGGTGTATTGAAGAATCGATTTGATAAAACCGAAAGAAGCCAGTACCCTGGTTTTAAAATCAGCATGGGCATAATTTTCATCCAGTACAGTGAACCGGTTTCGCAGACCGGCATAGTTGTTGCCGTAACGGACATGAAAGGCATGATTGCGCCACCCTTTTCCCGGTTTGGTTCGATCCACGAAATTCCCGTAAGGCAAACTGTCATAACCGTATCGTTCCTTTAAGATTTTGCCTACCGCCGGGAAAAAACGGTGCCACATGTAATTGGACAAACTCATATCTCCATTGGGGTTTACCTGCGTGGTATAGGTGACCGGTTCCCGGTGATAAGAACCGTTGGTGGTATGCATGTCAACCACCAGCACCGGGTCCCATCGATTGAATAACTTCACCAACCCCCTGACTTCCGGTGATTCCAATTTTAAATAATCCCTGTTCAAATCGAGATGCTGGCCATTGTACCTGACACCGGCCAGTTCCGGGCCGTTATCCCCCCGGTTGTTTCCCAGCTTATCGTTACCATCGGCATTGAAGATGGGCAGCACCAGTATCACCTGGTTTTCCAGGAAAGCGCTGCTTTTATCGGTGACAATATCCCGGGTTAACATTAACGTGGCTTCTTTGCCTTCTATTTCCCCGGCGTGAATGTTGGCCATGATCAAGACTGCCGGTTTACCGGATAATAACATCTCTTGTGGGCTTTTAATGCCTTCGCTGCTGATAACCGCCAACGGTATCATGCGACCTTCAGTTGAGGTGGTCAGCGTTAACAGGTGCATCTTTTCCGATTGCTTCTGCGCTGAAAACAAGAAATCCATCACCTCTTTGTAAGTGGAGGTTTTTTTATAATTCGATGCTTCGGCAGTAATCACCAACTGCGAACATAAGAGATTCATACTCAAACCGGCGATGAAAAATAATAGAACAAAAACACATTTCCTCATATGTCCTCCTTTGTGGCAATTTTTTTTTGTAAACCCAATTTTCTCACATTGTAGGGGTGGTTGTCAATGGAGATTCCGTTTTTGTTAACGGATGGGCTTAAGGCTGGATTTATTCTTATATAGGTAGATCCAGTGCAAAAAAAAAGTGCAAACTGGTAAACTTGAATATCTACATGGCTTATATGATTTTTTGCTCGAAGTTTTCCACATTATTTAAGGATTATGGTTGAAAATTTCAGAACTCGGGTGGTTTAATAAAAAGGTCGGGATATTTTTTAAGCAGGGTTTCCACCAGGAATTCCTCGATCTCTGTTTTGGAACCCAACCGGGTTAATTGGCGGACTGTTTTTTTGATGTACCAATAATGGACCCGGGTAAAAATGCGTTTGATTTCAGCGATGGCCAGGGGACTCATGGAAAAATTGGTATAACCCATCCCCAGGAGCATCAAGGCGGTGAAGGTTTTTCCCGCCATTTCCCCGCATACGGTGACTTCTTTGCCTATCCTGGCAACCGCTGCTACAATTTCAAATAATATGTCGATAACTGCCGGATGAAAGGGATTGTAAAGATAAGATACGTTACTATTGTTCCTGTCCACGGCCAGCAGGTACTGGATCAAATCATTGGTACCGACAGAAAAAAAATCGATCTCATCTTTTAAATGGTCGATGATTTTAACGGCCCCGGGTATTTCAATCATAATACCCAGCCGCACATCTTTACCGGGGAATTTTTTTTCATTTATCAACTCTTCTTTTGATTGGCGAAGGATTTTTTTAATGGTATGTATCTCCTCTATTTCCGTTACCATGGGAAATAAAAGGTTGATATTACCGCTTTCGTTAGCCCTTAGTATAGCTTTTAATTGAGTCTTAAACAGGTCTTTTTCTTCCAGGAATAAACGGACAGCCATGGTGCCCAGGGCGGGGTTGTTCTCCTTCTCTTTTTTTAAGTGGTCGCTGCTTTTGTCTCTTCCCACATCAAACGTCCTGATAACCACGGGATTCGGGAAAAATTTATTCGCGATGTTTTTGTAGATCATATACTGCCGGTCAACGGAAAAGGCAATGGCCGGGTCCATGAAAAGAAATTCGGTCCGGTATAACCCGATGCCTTTGGCGCCGTAAGACTGTAAGATATCGCTTTCAAAAGGCAGTTCGATATTTCCCAACAGGTTGAATCGGTGCTTATCTTTGGTTAAATCCGGTAATTTTATCACCTCTTTAAGGCTCTCTTTATGAACCTGGTATCTTTCTTGTTTGATTGAAATCTTTGCCGTAAAGGATCGGGTTGGGTTTATGGTGACTTCCCCACTTAACCCGTCTACAATAACGATGTCATCATTGGATATTAATTCCGTTGCATTGGCGGTATCTAAAATAGTAGGAATTTCCAGGGTCCTGGCAAGAATAACGGTATGTGAGGTTTCTCCCCCTCCATCCAGCACCAGCCCCAGGATCTTGCCTTTAGACATCAGGTTGGCGGCAATGGATGGGGGGATGTCGTCGGCAACCAGGATAACATTTTCTATATCCGGCTCGTCTTCACTTTCGTTACTTTTGAGATTGTTGATCAATCGAATTAACACATCCGATATGTCGTTACTTCTCTCTCGAAAGGATAGGTCGGAGATTTTATTAAAAACATCGATGTATTTTTTCTCGATTTGTTTGATGGCCCACTCGGCTTTAACCGATTCCGTGGTAATCGATTTTTTAATGGCATTGATCAGGTCCCCCTCTTTTACCAGTAAATATTGCGTTTCGATGATCAGGGCTGAATCTTTTCCCATGGTCTTTATGAGATTGTTGTAGATTTTTTTCTGTTGGGCTTTTGTTATTTTTACAGTGTGATTAAAACGGTTGAGCTCTGCTTCAATCGCATCTTTCGTTATCTTTTCTTTTAAAACGATTTGTTTTTGAGAATTAAAGAGCAGTGCTTTTCCACTGATAATACCGGAACACACGGATTTTCCCTTAATCTGCTTCATGCCTGTTTAGCTTTCTTCGTCGAATTTTGTTTTAAAGAGATTCACAATTTCACTGACGGCCTTTTCTTCATCACTTCCCGCTGCTTCAATGGTAATGGTGTTGCCAACAGAAGCGGCCAGCGTTAGAATGCCCAGCAGACTTTTGGCATTGATCCTGTCCCCATTATAAATTAAAAAAATGTCGGATTGAAAGCTGTTGGCCAGATGAGATAACTTTGCCGATGCCCTGGCGTGTAACCCCAGTCTATTGATGATCTCGACCGTTTCTTGTGTCATGATTTCTTTTCTCCTAGATATTCTCCGATTATGTTAACACCATCGATGGCCCCTCCTTTTACTTCCTTTGCCAACTTTTTAAAACTGATTTTCTTGTCCTTGTAGGTTAAAAATTTCAACAATCCCGGGAGATTAATACCGGTTATAATTTCAACATTTTTCTTGTGAAATTTGTAACATATATTCGAGGGAGAACCGCCGAACATATCGGTAAAGATCAGAATATCATGCCCTTCGTACTCTTTCAGGTATTGGTCCACTTTGTGAATGGCTTTACTGCCGTTTTCTTTCCAGTCAAAAGAGATGCAATCGATACCGGTTTTGGTTTCGAGAATTTCTTCAGCCACTGCAATCAATTCTTTTCCCAGGTCGCCGTGGGTGATTATAAAAGCTTTTATCATTTTTTCTTGTCCTTTTTGTCTTTTTTATCCTCTTTAGCCTTTTTGTTTATGTTGATCGTGTTGTTCTTATTATTTTTATTGTTCTTGTCGCTGCTGTATAAATGTTCCATGAATGACATTGAGCCGTTTTTCTTGGAGATAAAGGATTTAACTGCCACTTCGATCAGGGTCGATAGATTCCTGCCCACTGCTACGGGGAGATTGAACATGGGGATATCTTTTTCCAGTATCCTGAAATACAAATTCTCCTCTCCCAAGCGGTCGTATTTTTTCCTGGGGTTCCATTTTTCCAGTTTGATGACCAGGTCTAATTTTTTTTCCTCCAGTAACGCGCCCACGCCAAACATATCAACGATATTGATGATTCCCAGCCCCCTGACTTCTATCCACCCTTTTATCCTGTCGATGGAACGTCCCACCGGTTCATCGTTGGCATTTAAATAAAATTCCACCAGGTCGTCTGAAATTAAGTGGCTGCCTTTACTGACCAGTTCCAGGGCTGTTTCGCTTTTTCCAATGCCGGAGGGACCGGCGATTAATATACCCAGTCCGATGATATCCATCAATACACCGTGGAGCCTTATTTTTTCCGAAAAATGTCTGTACAGGAAATTGGACAGCCTGGGAATCAGCAGCGAGGTCCTTAAATTGGATATCAATACCGGGGTTTTGTATTTTGCAGCGATGGCAATGACAGCAGGGTCCACTTCCTGGTTCTCGGTAATGATGATGCCCGGGACTTTCATGGCCATAAAATCCTTTAAGCGTTTTTCAAAGTTCTCTTTGGGTAACTGCATTAGATACCCGATTTCCGTTTTGCCGAAGACCTGGATGCGATTTTTATCCAAATACTTAAAATACCCTGCCAGTGCCAGGCCGGGTCTCTGGGTACGGGAATGAAGAATTTTATTGCCGGTCCATTTTTCATTATAAAGGTGTAGTATCTCCAGGTCATTTTGCCGGGTAATGGCACTTATTTCAATACCTTGCTTATTTTTTATCATTTAATTCCTCATACTTTTGTATGATGCTTATCACTTCTTCAGCACTTTCCGACGAAAGGATTTCTTCGATTAAAGGGCCGGATTTTTTTATCAGGGAAGCAGCAGCGGCAAGTATCTGGAGATTATGAATCGAAGAATTATTGGAAGAGAGGATTAAAATGATTAAATGAACCGGTTCCTTATCTTTTTCATTGAACAGTATACCGGACCTTGAAGTACCTATAGAGATGATGGTATCTTTTAGCTCCTTAAGTTTCGTATGGGGAACAGCCGAATGATAACCGATTGAAGTGGAGCCCAGCTTCTCTCTTTCGATAAGTTTTCGCAGGAGCAATTCTTCGTTGGTTATTTTATTGTTTAATTTCAAGTGATGGGCCAACTCTTTCAATACCTCTTCAGTGGTAGAGGCGGCACAGTTTATTTTGATCAATTCCGGCTTTAAACAGTTGTAAAGTTTCATGTCTTCCTGATTTTATATTTAAACGCAAAACGTTATACGGTCATACAGCCTCTATAATCGAAAGGTTTTTGCTGTTATTATAAAAGATAACAGACATCTTATCGGTTTCCACATTGGTAAACATATAGGCATTTTCATCGCTTTCTTTTAAGAAAAATATGGCTTCTTCCACGGAAAGGGGTTTCCTGGAAAAATTATCCGAAACAGTAATCTCAATATCGCTGTCAGCGGTTTTGGCGGGAGCCCCGGTGGTAAATCGTTTAAAAATACCGCTTTTATCTTTATTTCGTCTTTTTTTCTCCTTTTTTAATTTTTCTTTATGCTTCTTGGTCTGGGATTTTAACGTATTTAACGTTGCCCGTAAGGCTTGTTTTAGAATGGGGTCTCTATCCTCGATATGATAGGAGTGAAGCTTTGTTTTTACCGTAATTTCAACCCTGAAATCCAATTTTTCCTCATTTACAATGATTTCGGCATCGATAATGTCGCCGCTGATTTTCTCAATACCTTTTAAACTTTTTTCAGTATAGGCTTTCAATGCTCCTGTCAATTTAACATTTTTGGAGGTAAATTTAATGCTCATGTTAAACTCCTTAATTTTTTAAAATCTAATTTCTTCCTATGCCCGAAGGGCCTACTTTGTTTCATTTAATAATTTATATTCTTCTTTTCTTTTGGATGAATTGGATAAATTCATTTCATCTCTATAGTTCCTGATGGTTCTTCTTGAAATTTTTATTCCCAGGCCGGATAATTTTGCCGCGATGTTTTGGTCTGATAACGGGTTGTCCCTGGATTCCTCTTCGATGATATTTTTTATTTTATCCCGGATGGTTTCCACCGAATGTTTAAATCCGAATTCCCCTTTTATCCCATAGGAAAAAAAGCTTTTTAAACTGATCAGGCCCTTTTCGGAAGCCATAAATTTACCGCTTACCGCCCGCGATATGGTGGATTCATTGTAATTCAATTCCCTGGCGATTTCTTTCATGGTCAGGGGTTTTTTCCATTTCTTGCCGAAATCCAGGTAGTCTTTCTGGATTTTGACTAAAATTTCAGCAATTTTTACAATCATTGTTTTCCGCAAATCCATTCCTTCAATAAAAA